>Ga0098033_1000585_pt1 | contig 16178 bp, 12 predicted proteins | sample 1_EtaG_FD_75049 | JGI IMG/M metagenome (GOLD analysis project Ga0098033, IMG submission 75049) | Marine viral communities from the Subarctic Pacific Ocean - 1_ETSP_OMZ_AT15124 metaG | ecosystem: Environmental > Aquatic > Marine > Oceanic | place: Pacific Ocean | collected 2015-01-07
TAGAAAACTCCGTGAAGTTAGTAATAGAAGAAGAAACGTTTCAAAAAGAATTAAAAGAAAACTATAGGAGATAAAAAATGGCAGCCAAGCAAGGAACAGTTAACGTAAACTCTACAGTCGCCGCTCTAGGGAGCATCGGTGGACTTTCTACATCATCTACAGAAGATATTAGGGCTAGCTTTCCTGCCAGTCCACTGGGTACAATTGACCAGCTTACAGATGATGGAACTCACGACGCATCTGCAAATCCAATGATGAAGTGGTATCAAGAGAATGTCCTTGACACTATTATTAATGATGGCGGCCACACTTTTGGTGAAGTTTCAATGAACTTCACAGGAGAAGGATTCACGCCTCTCCCACCAGCGCTGGGTGAAGCCGAAACTGGATCTGGCGGATGGCCAGCAAGTGCTTGGGTACCAAACCCCGTATCTCCAGGTCCTGGTAGTATTAATCCTTCTGATCAAGGTGATCCACCTGAAAACTTTGGCACCGTGCCAAACGATACTCCTGGCCCCGGCGTAGGATCTCAGCTTGGCGTTGTCGATTCTTCGGCCCAGCAGTCCTCAGCAACTCTTGGTTCATATGGACTTGGTTCTTCTCCATACGGAACCTAATATCGAGCGTTTTTTATCATGCCCATACCAAAGCATCCATCTGGAATAACTGGTTATCCTTATGATGCTAGGAATGATTTGGGGTATGGAAAATTAAAACCACAGTTTAATGAACCCATCAGTTTTGATCAATATCCTTCGCCTCCCGTCGATGACGAGGAGGCGGAAGACTATATAGGGCAAGAAACCTTGACTTCAGTTTTGTCTAAATTATTGAATTATCACGCCGTCGATTCGATGGCTTGGAAAAAAACTGATCCTTTTTATTATGTGGGCGCAGCCACGAAACTTTCTGAGCTTTCAACTGCAAAGGGAATGGTTCCATTCCCCAAAATGTATTCAAGCAGAACCGGAAGCGGTTTTGGCGGCTCAGGTGAAGCACTCCCGCATCCTGGGCCAACAAATACCTTTCGAAGCGTTTCGCGTCCCACCGGTACTAAGAGAGGATTTTCTAAAAGTCCGTACCCTGAATATATAATAGATGAACCGAATTATGAAATCGAAGATATTTTAGCTTCTGATGAAGATGAAGAAAAGGTTACTGATTTAAAAAAGTTAGTATATTTGATTCACAAAGAGCAAGAAGAGAAAATTTAGAAATGGAATTAGCATTTTGAGAGATATATTTAATTCAAAATGCCATCAATGGTGGGAAGTATGAGTTTAAGTCTTTATCAAGAAGCAATTATAGAAGCTAAGCAGCTGAAAGATGTTGCTGAGCAAAATGCTAAAAATAAGATTATTGAGGCGCTTACTCCGCAGATTCAACTTATGATTGAACAGCAATTAACCGATGAATTTGAAGAAGAAATTGTCGACGATGGATTCGAGGAAGAAGAGGAAGTTGAGCAATCGCCAGCTTTATCAGCTCCAGAAGCCCCAGTGCCTCCAACCGCCACTTTAGATTTAGGTGATACTATAGCTGTTGCAAATGCAATTGAAGTTGAAGAAGAACCAGAACCAGATATTACTCTCGATATTGATGGTGAATTAAATCTGGATCTAGAAGGTGAAGATGAAGATGAAGAGGAAGATGACCTGCTTTTAAGTACAGCAGGAGTTGAAATGTTAGAGTCTTATATTAATCGTTCAAGAAATAGAAAAATTTCTAATAGAGTTATTGCTCTTAATAAAAGAATAAAGACTTTAAAAGAGGCAGTTGATAAAGTTGATTTCAGGAAGCTTAGCCTTTCTGAGAAGAAAATAGCGTTAACTTACTATGGCAAATTATTGAATGAAGTGTTCAGTTTGTCACAGAGCGTAATAATTATGAGCGAGTCTGTTGACGAAAGACTCGAATACCGAATTCTAGGAATGCTTAAGGAGATAAAAGATATGTCTAGGAGAAAAGATAGGTCAGCGTTCCGCAGACTCTTTGAGGAGTTAGCTCAAGATGAGGGTCTTCGTGAACAGGACGATGAAGTTGCAGTTGAAGAAGAAGAAGTCGAGCTCGAGGAAGAAGTTCCTGGAGCCGAAGAAGTCGATGTCGATGCTGCTACCGGCGCTTTAGAAGATTTAGGTGCCGCGCTTGGATTAGACGTTGCAGTCGAACCCGAGGGAGAAGGAGAAGAAGTCGAAGGTGAAGAGGAGGGCATCGAGCTTGAGCTCGAAGAAGGTGACATGGAAGAGATGTATGAAATCTCTGAAGCTGCCATCCGTCGCGAACTCCGACGCATGAGACGACTTAGAGAACAGGAAGAGGGACGTGCTGCTGAAGCCGACCCTGCTCTGGCCCATGGTGGTGAGGATGAAGGAGATGCATTTATCGATGTCGATGAAGATACTCTTCTTAATGCTCTTGCCGATGAGCTTGGTGATCCAGGAGTTCCAACGCCCACGGTAGAATCACGCCGTCGCAGAGCCCGAAGAGCTCGCCGATCTGCTCGCAGAATCAGCGAATCTCGAGTATCTCGCCCAGTTCGTAGATCTAAAAGATCTGCCTCTCGCCCCGTGGCAAGAGAAAATGTTCGTTTAAAGAAACAGTTACAAGAAATGAATCTGTTTAATGCAAAACTGCTTTTTGCCAATAAGCTCATGCAAAATCGTGGACTTTCTACTAAGCAGCAGCGCGCAATCGTTGAAGCCCTTGATAAGGCTTCTACAATCAAAGAAGCTAAGTTGTTATATCAGACGCTTAGCAATTCACTACAGCGCAGATCCGGAAGAACCCTTTCCGAGGGATCTTCTCGATTGCTTTCATCCTCATCCAGATCAACCCGGTCGGCAGCTCCGGCACAAAGTGGTGTTGAGGTCGATAGATGGGCAGTCCTTGCTGGACTTAACAAATAAAACCCTTTAAGGAGAAAACTAAAATGAGTAAGAAATTTACACTCAATCAGTTGACAGAGGGCATTCGGCAACGACACGTCGGAACCCAGAACCGTCGACTCATTGAAAAGTGGGCCCGAACAGGACTCTTAAGAGGCCTCGAGGGAACAAACCGCGAAAACATGGCCACGCTGCTTGAAAATCAGGCTGCACAGGTTCTTAGAGAGGCTAACAGCCTTTCAACTGGAGGTGGTAATATGACCTCCAGTGGCGATATTCGTGGATTCACGAACATTGCCTTCCCAATCGTACGTAGAGTATTTGGTGGACTGATTGCCAATGAGCTGGTTTCTATCCAGCCCATGAGCCTTCCTTCCGGCCTCTTGTTCTACCTTGACTACACCTATGGAACATCCGTTGGTGCTAATAACAGACAGGCGGCTATATATACAACTGGTTCTTCTATCTACAATCAACCTCCAGGAAAGGGCGTACGCTCTGGTTCTCTTGGTGTTGGTGGACAGTATAACCTTGCAGGTTCTGGATATTCCAGAGTATATAGCAACGTAGCTCTTGTGGCTACAGATACAGGTCAGCTCCTTGCTTCTGGCGCTTTTGGGTCGAATTCGTCCCTTACCGCTGGAACATCTGCATGGGCTACAGGATCTGATGGTAAGCTCCTTCAGTACGATCCGCAGATTATTACTGCAATCGAGAACAACCAGAATGGCGCATTCCCTGGCGGTAACGTCGGTGGAGGCGATTATAGTTTCGTCATCGTAAAGACTTCGGTCTTGAGTGGTGCGGATTACACTATGGTGAAGGACTTCGGGCTGGCCTCAGTCGCTCTTGGAACACCTCCGGGCGGACTCTCGGTCATTGGCAATGATATTGCTGGCGCACGGATACAGGGAAGTACAAACCTTCTCAATGTTCGTAGGCTTAACCAGATCGGAACTTATACGGCAGCTGCCGGGTTCGTTTCAGATCCTCTTGCAAGTCCTACTGCGGCAACCACAGGTATTCTGATGGTGGTCTCTGGGGCGATGGCTGGTCTGGCCTCGGCAACGCATGCTCGTTGCAATGTTGCTTTCCCGCTGTCTCCAACTCTCAGTACTGGAACTGGTGATACTCTCGTTATTCCGACTTTCGAGTCGAACTTCGCGACGACACCTTCCCCTGAGATTCCCGAGATCGATATCAAGATCGAATCAATTGCAGTTACTGCGGTAACCCGTAAGCTCCGTGCTCGCTGGTCCCCAGAGCTCGCTCAGGACTTGAATGCCTACCACAGCTTAGACGCTGAGGTGGAGCTCACTCAGATCCTTTCCGAGCAGGTTGCACTCGAACTTGATAGAGAAATTCTCAACGACCTCCTTACCCAGGCCAAGACCAATTACTATTGGTCGCGCGCACCAGGTAAGTTCGTGAACAAGACCACTGGTGGTCTAGTTTCCCGCGGTACCAACCTCGAACCAGGACCCGCATTTACCGGAACTGTTCGCGAATGGTATGAGACTCTCGTCGAGACCGTTATTGATGTTGCTAACGAGATTCATCGTCTCACCCTTCGTGGATCGGCAAACTTTATCGTGGTTAGCCCCGATATCGCTACCATCCTCGAGGCATCTGTTCTCTATCGTCCCAAGTACTCCTTGGACGGTGATGGACAGGTTAGTGCTCCGATGAGTCTGGGAGCCGAGCAGGTCGGTACATTAAGTAACCGCTTCACGGTCTATAAGGATCCTTACTTCCCACGAAATAAGATTCTTGTCGGCTATAAGGGCGGAAGCTACTTGGAGACTGGATATGTCTATGCTCCATACGTACCTCTGATCGTCACACCTACTATCTTCGCTCCAGAGGACTTCACACCCCGTAAGGGCGTGATGACTCGCTATGGTAAGAAGATGGTTCGTTCCGACTTCTACGGTACAGTTACGGTGCAGGATCTTAACATTATCTAATCTCTGATTGGATAAGCATCCATATTAAGGGCAGTCCTTCGGGGCTGCCCTTTTTATTTTTGAATTTCATAGTTAATGTAAGATCAGTGTTATATTTAGTGATAGGCCCGGTTCATTATAATCACCTGACACCCGCAGGGAATCGGAATCATCGGGAGCAAGGAGAAGATTATGCCAACATTCAAATATGTACCTTCTAAAGGTATCGTGTCTGGTACTGGTGGCGGCTTTGAAGTCAATGAAGTTCCTATTAAAAGGAGCACCGAAGCCCTCACGGTAGCAGCATCTGGAACGGCCACGCTTAAAGCCCATGGCGTTTCAGTACTTACAACCGGTGGTGCAACAGGCACCATTACTCTTCCCAATGGAGTAAATATTGGTGATCAGAAATTAATTGTTCTTTCTGTCGATAACGGCAACGCTACGTTGTCCGTTACTACTCACGAAACTTCTAGTCCTGAAGTATTTACTGGTGGAGATGCTGGTGATTCACTTCTTTTGGTCTGGGGTGGAGCACAATGGTATACCGTCGCTAATAGCGGCTGGGCAACATAGGAGGAATGAATAATGCCAAGATTTAAATACGAACTAGGCTCCGGAATAGTCCTGAAGCCCGGCAAGGGATTCGAAGTTAGCGGATGCCCAATTAAAGAAAGCTTAGAAACCATTAGCCTTGCAGGTACAGAGACAGCAACTGCAAAAAATTACGGCTGGACATCGATAGTTACAACTGGCGGTGGAACTGCAGCTGGAGCTATTACGCTTGGAAGTGGAGACTACGCCGGTCAAGAGAAAGGCTTCGTTTTTACTACAGACGATGGAGACGCAGTAGTCGAAGTCACGACACTTGTTGAAGCGAACAATACATTCACTGCTGCAGACGCGATGGACCTTTTACTTTTTGTTTGGACTGGAACTGCATGGTCTACTGTAAAGAATACGGGATGGACTGCGTCATGATGTACACATTAAATTTTAAGGGAGGTTACGATGCCTAAGGTAGTATATAGCCCAAATAAGGGTATTGTAGAAAAGCCGGGAACTGGCTTTGAGATAGAGGGTGTTGCGCTAAAAGAACCACAGCATACAGTTACCACGTTTAAAGGCGCCCAGTATAGTTTTACTGCCGTCGCTGAATCGGGCGATAATTACGACGGTAAATATTTTACCATGTATGGCCAAGATGGTACCAAATATGGTGTATGGACCAGCGCTGATGGTGGCTCAGAGCCGACAGACACTACTGTGGACACGTGGATCGCAGTGAGTTTTGCCGCTTCCGCTAATGCTGCCACGGCTGCCGCTGCATTTGTTACAGCTCTTGATGGCCATTCCAGCGGTACGGTATTTGAATCAGTCGCTAGCACCGCAGATGTTGTTGTGTATGTTCTTCAAACTGGAGAGTTAACAACAACTGGCGGAGAGAATGTGGATTCTCCAGTCACTGGTTTTACTGAAACTAATGGGGCTGGATCTCTTAACGCTGTAGGAAATTCCCAGATCGCTCTTGCGACCGCTGGGGACGTTTCTACTGTTGTGGCTCAGATTCCGTTGGCCGATGGCACAGTCGTTGGACAGAGGGTGCTGGTGCACGTCAACGCAGCCGCTTCAAACGGCGCGATATCCCTGACTGGAAACTTTAGTGGAACAGGAACTCATACTAACACTACTCTTACTTTTGGTGGAGGAGATAACGAAGAGTATTTCAAAGGAGTATGGACTGGAGTGGATTGGGCTGTTGTCGCGCAAGACGGAACAACCCAGAGCTAATAAGCCATAAAGCTTATCTGATATTAAAAGGCGGTGCTTAGGCGCCGCCTTTTTTATTTTAACGTAATAATTAATAGTATACTATTTAGGCCACGAGGTAACTTTATCAAGTAAGCATGATGATGCATATTTATAACGAGGAAAAGGGATGGCAAGTAGCGTTAAATCCGCACATTTACCAACTGTATACCCTCCCGATGATTTTCTTAGGAAGAATAAAAAAGAGGAAAAAACTATAATGAGCGGAAAAGAAAAAGAAAACCAGTACGACGATGACTTCGATTTTGTCGAAGCTTACGACGAGGATCCAGCTGACGCTGATGAAAGAATGCTTCCTGAGAATGAAGCCGTATCTGCAATTTCTTGCGCTTTTCTAGGTATCGGCGGTGGCGGCGGTAAACTGGCCAAGGCTTTTATGGATTTAGGCTTTAATAAGGTCTTATTAATTAACACCACAGAAAAAGACCAGCCGGCCGGAGTTCCTGAAGACCATTTTTTATTGATACCCGGTGCCGATGGCGTGGGGAAGGACGTGGCCTTGGGGAAGGACGTCCTTAGTGATAATGGTGCCCTGGTCGAAGATTCACTCAGAACCCGGATTGGGAAAGTAGATTGGCTGTTTGTATTGGCTGGTGGAGGCGGCGGAACTGGAAGCGCATGCCACAGCCTGCATGGATCTCTTGAGAGATATTTAAGCTCTGTAGGATCCCAAGGCAACGTGGTCTATGTAGTAACCCAGCCGTCTGCCCAAGAATTGCTCAATCCAACAATTGCCAGCAACAGCAAGCTTCTCTTGGACGATGTCGCTGCATTTCCTCATATTATTTTAGATAATGAAAGACAGCTGCAGCTTCTCCGAGGCAAGGTGGGGCTGCTAGGGATGTTCCCCGCAGCAAATAAGAATTTTGCCAAATTAATAGCCCAAGTTCTGAAATTAGCCGAAGAAACTTCTCCTATTCAGACATTTGATTCTAAAGATTTAGAAAAGTGCTTAGCCACTTCCGGCAGGATGATGGTGGGCAGCACTGTAGTTAGAGATGTTTCTGCAAGAGATTTGGGGTCTACATTATATCAAGGCTGTATCAAGTCATCCCCGTGTCCTGCTCCAGCAAAGAGGTCTAAAACAGGCGTTATGCTGTTAGTTGTGACATCAGAGATGGCTGGTGATCCAGAAGTAAGCAATAAAATAGAGGCGGCTTTCTCTTATGTTGGTGGACGCACTGATACTCTATTTTCAGGAGTATACCTCAAAGATCGACTCCCAGGGTTAATTGCGATTTCTATCCTTGGTGGAATGTAAATAATTTTGAGAAATAATTTTCAAATTCTAGTGTAAAACTCACACGCCAAAACCAACTAGGGCAATATTGCCTTTTAGTGCTTTAAGAATCTAGCCCATTATCTTTTATATTTAGATATGAGATTTCTTGGAGCACCTGAATGGCCACCGCTTTTTATAAAACCTTAAACCCAACGCCCTTTGGTATTTTTGATGATGAGGTTGACTTTCAGCAAGACGCTGATTCCGTTGTAACGTTTGTTAAGCGAAAGCTTGGCGACGATATATTATCAGTGGAATTGACGAAGAAGCAGATATGGGCTTGTTTTGAAGAGTCAGCAATGGAGTATGGTACTTTAATTAACGAGTATCAAACTAAATCGCAGCTTTCTAATTTGATGGGAATTTCTACCGGCTCTGATGTTCAGGGAAAATATGCCCACCAAACCTTAGATTTCATGCTGAGGCTTGCAGAGCCGTATGCCCAAGAGAGCGGAATTGGTGGATCTTATAATACAGTCTCGGGATCCATCGAACTCGTAAAAAATCAGCAAGACTATGACATTTATAAAGAATTGAAAGACGGTTCTGGCAACCTTATATTTTCTTCTAGTTTAAATAACGACGGCTCAGGCCGTATGAAAATCATGGAAGTATACCACTTCAGTCCCCAAGCAGCTTATAGATTTTTTGATACTACATCTGCTATAAATTATCTTAATAATGAATTTGCCTTTGAGTCATTTACTCCCGAAACAGTGTTTTATGTGCTGCCTGTTTTTGAAGATGTACTTCGAGGCGGTCAAATGGATTTATCTAACAGGGTAAGAAGGTCGAACTATTCTTATAGGACTCAGGGCACGCACATAAGAATATTTCCCACACCCACCGGCGACAATCTACAGTCGCTGTGGTTTAGAGTTGGGTTTGGAAACGATCCGTTTGATCCAGCATATAATGACGGAACTATAAACGGAGTAGCTGGCCCTTCCAATGTTCCGTTTAGCTGGATCGCGTATACGAGTATCAATAGTATGGGGCGCCAGTGGATCTATGATTATGCGCTGGCCACTAGTAAAGAATTGCTTGGATTAGTAAGATCGAAATTTAGCACCGTCCCTATCCCAGGAGCTGATTTGCAATTAGACGGATCTACTTTGGTGACGCAAGGAAGAGAAGACAAAGAGAAATTAAAGACTGGCATGAAAGAATGGCTAGAAAGTTTAACGTACGAGAAAATGGTTGAAGGAGAAGCGACAAAAGCTGAAAATCTCCAGAGAGTTTTAAAAACAATTCCCATTCCCATGGGCAAATGCATAGTGATAGGATAATTCATGGCTAGACTTTTTGTAACTCCCCGAGAACTTGATCTCATTTCTGATATCTCACAAGAGGTAATCAAAGATGTGGTGGGTCAAAAGGTGTATTACTATAAAGTTCGTCGAGATCTTTCAAACGTTCACGATGTTTATGAGGAAGCAGAACAAAAAGTGTTTAATCCACCAGTAGAAATCTGCGCAAGGGTAGAATGGCAGCAAGCTAATTTTACCACCACAAAATTTGGAATAGACCAAAACTCAACGCTTACCGTCTGGCTACAGTATCGAGATGTGATGCATAAGCAGCTTGATGTTGAAGCTGGCGATTTTGTTTCTTACGGCGACACTTTCTTCGAAATTCTTTCTGCAAAACTTGACGCAACCATTTACGGACAGATAGAATATAGCACCGGCTACATCCTGGCATGTAAGCAGGCTAGAAAGGGTCTCATCGATAAAATACCCCATGGTCCCACTGATGAATCTTATTCAGATGAAGATGCAACGCAAAAAACGTTTGTTCAGCAGAGGGGATTTAAAGAAAATAGGCTTGGACCCACGGGCGATAACAGAACGCTTATTGAACAAGGGAAGTTAGACCTTCCAATATCGAATGAACCAGCAGAAGTTTCTCCCCGTGGCAATCCAGGCCCAGGCGTTGGTTCTTCTTTTTATGCTGATGAAGGTATCACGGAGGGCTAATGTCAACTTATTTTCAAACTAGCCCCAACGCTCGACCCGATGGATCATCAGGTGGGACAGATATTACTGTTCCATCCTGTACTATCGAAGATGTCGATCGTGCCCTTTTTAAACTGTTCAACGAAGATTTGCCGCTATATTATAAAGAGAGTAATAAGAACTCTAAGAGGATTCCAATAATTTTTGCTACTGGAGAGAGATTTGCGGTGCTGAGGAGGAAGAAACCACTGCGAGATAAAGCAGGCGCTTTAATTCTTCCGCTAGTTTCTATTATGCGCAGTGGAGTGACTCAAACTGCCACCCGCGGCGCCGGTACTAACCAAGCCGCAGATATTGTAATTAAGAAAAAACTTTCTCCCGAAGATCCTTCTTATCAGCGGCTTATTAACAAAGAAGGGCTAAAAAATCAGGACGACCGCGCCTATTCTGGACATTATTTGCCCAATCTCAATTCCGATTATTCTCAAGGCGCAGGAACCTTGCCGGGAGAAGTTGCAAAAAGAGATCCTTCGACAGAAATTTCGACCACCTTCCAGTCTGGAAAATTAATATCTAATAAGCTGGGCAATAACATCTACGAAATTTATACGATTAGGGCTCCAAAATATTTTACTGCTACTTATGATATTACCCTGTGGGCACAATATATGCAGCAGATGAACAATGTTCTTAACGCTATCATGTCTTCTTATCATAGCCAGGGCGGCCGCACATTTAGGATCGAAACGGACAAAGGTTATTACTTTACAGCATTTTTTGGTGATTCTTTGGGGTCTGAATTAAATTTTGATGAATTCTCAGATGATGAAAGAATAATTAAGTACACAATGACCGTAGAAGTGACTGGATACATTGTTAATCCAACGTTTCCCGGTGGAGAATCATCAATAAGAAAATATATTTCTGCACCACAAATTTCTTTTGACATGACACAAGTATCAGCAATGCCACAGTCAATCAACGTGGAAGGAATAGCAAGCGGAAAGCCGAAAGATTACATATTGCAAGATTTAAACACAATGGATGACCCAAGAAAAGCAGGAGTTATTGGCGGCAACGCCGTAACTGCAGATCCAGCACACTATAAGACCACCAACGTGGGTGGGACGGAAGCTGGACGAGAACCGTTAACAGTTGAGAGAGTTTACCGAGATGAAGTTACTGGGAAGATGGTAAAACAGAAGCTGAATATTAAATCCCGGATCCAAAGAAAGGGTGAAACTGTGTACAGGGAGCAAATAACCTTTGATTTGGGTGAAATAGTACTCACACCAAAATAATTTTTTGAGTTTAACATTAATACTTACTATAGACAGCATAAGAGCTTGAGGAGATAAACACATGGCAGAACAAACATTCCGATCTCCAGGATTTTTCGAACAGGAAATTGACCTTTCGCAGAGACAAAAGGCCCCTCTCGGAACTCCTGCAGGAGTTATTGGTACTGCAGAAAAAGGGCCTGCATTTGTTCCGGTATCAGTGGGATCTTTTGCAGATTTTGAAACTCGATTCGGAACACTAGATCCAGATCGTTTCGGACCCTACGCAGTTAGAGAATATTTAAAGCATAAAGATGCAGTAACTTATACTAGAGTTCTTGGCGCGGGCGCAAACGCAACTTCGACCAACATGAGTAATACTGTCACATACGGGGTTGTTAACAACGCTGGATTTAAGGTCCTAAGCTCTAGCATCGATGCTGGCGTTTATGCAGCTGGAGACTCAGCAAAGGGGTGCGTACAGTTTTTGGTAGCACGCCACTATGTGTCTGCCTCTGAAGAGGGTGTGGGTTTCCCGGTTTTTACAGACAATAAGAGTTTCCCAGATCTTTCAACTAGAGGGAGTGTATATGAGCCGGCCACTTCCGGTGGAGACAACAACGTCTTTATATTGCGCGGAGTACTTTTTAATTCTACGGGTTCTAGATCTTTTGTTGCAAGCTTTGATCAGCACATTAATGCGACGTGGTTAGCGGGAGTTGAAAACGGCAAATTTCTTGCCCAGCAAATGACAGCAGATAACACTGCAAATGCTAGCGTCAACGCCCAATATCAAACTTTCAAGTATATTGTTTCTTCTTCTTCCGGAGAACGCTGGGGTAATAGTGATAAGATGCCAGGGCTGAGGGTATACACAGCTTCTCTCAATCCCGCTAGCTCTCACTATATTGCAAAAGCATTAAACGTCGAGCCGGATCTATTCGAGCAAGAACAACACATACTTTATCTGGATTATGCAGTTGAAGATGAACTTGCTCCAGTGAGCTTCCTTGATAATGCAATTGGTATTTTCTCAGGTTCTGGTGAAACCAACAATGTTGGTTTGGGTGATTCGTGGATGGATTCTTTTGGTAGATTCGATACTCGATATACGACGCCCAGGACTACAAATTTTATATCGCAGCCATTCGGTACTCAAGAGCACGATCTATTTTACTTCGAGTCTTTGAGCGACGGATCATATTCGAACGAAAAGCTTAAGCTTTCTATTAGTAATATTGTGGCTTCCACTGATGAAAATGATCTCTATGGGACGTTTAACGTTGAATTAAGAAAACTTCATGATTTAGATACGGCAAAAGAGTTTGTCGAGACATTTCCAAATCTGAGTCTCAATCCTAATAGCGATAGATTTATTGGAAAGCAAATTGGTGACATGAAAGCCAAATATGATTTCGACGCGGAAGATCCGCAAGAAAGAAGGCTCGTTGTCAGTGGAAAGTATCCCAATAAATCTGCTAATATCAGGGTCGTTATTAATGATAACGTATATCGAAAGAACACTCCTGCTACCGCGCTACCATTTGGATTCCGCGGTGTCCCAGTTATGAAACATTCGGATACATTGACTGATGTTAAGACTGGAATTATGTCGACGGGTAAGGTGGTTACTACCGACGAAGCCCACAACCAAAGGTCTAGTGGATTTGCAGCTACAATAGGCGCAGATGATCCTCTAAATCTATTGCTTACTGGCGCCATCGTTCCCCCGCTACCCTTTAGATTCAAAGTAACGCGTGGAAAGACCAAGCAGTCTAGCTTGGGATACAAGGGCGCCGTTGGCGAGAACGAAAGAATTGATCCTCGGCTCTATTGGGGTACGATGACTGCCAGAATTCCGCTCAGCTCTTCTTATAGTACCAGTGGAATAACAACTCCAACGTTAGATCCAAACGCTGGCAGCACGTTCAATCCATTGGTCGCCGCATACACAAGGTTTAATGGAATAGAAAAGCTTGATAACTTGGTTTCTGGAACTGGCGCAGACGTATTCAATAATAATAAATTCACGCTCGCGAGAGTAGCGCTATACAATACTGAAACTAATCTTTCTACTATTACAGGATCTGCAAACGAGCACATGATTCAAGCAGCATATTTCCGAAAGTCCGAACCAGATGGTGGAGACTATACGGTTCTTGATTCCGTTGGCTCTAGGGGAAATCGAGTTACTTTTGCCTCTTTGATTCAATCTAGCTCTATTAAGTTCAACAGATTTACTGATTATGCTAAGTTTACCAACTTGTTCTATGGCGGGTTTGATGGACTTAACGTTCTTGATAAAGATATTAGACTGATGAGAGACCGCGCAGCTTCTACCGACTCAGGTGGAAAGGCCGGTGCGGACTTCACCGGAGGTCTTGGGCTGGCGGGAACTGATGACGGAACAATGTCTGGGGCTGGTTCATTAAACAATATTATCTTCTCTTACCGAAAAGCAGTAGAGTTGATGACCGATCCCATGGTTGTTAATACCAATTTGCTATCAATTCCTGGAATTAGAGATCCATTTGTTACAGATTATGCAGCTAGATTAAACCAGGATTATTCAATGGCGATGTTCGTGATGGACATTCAGCAGTACGACGAAGATGAAAATAGACTATTCGATGATTCGGATGCTTTCAGCAATCCCCGCGAAACTGCAGAACAATTTGAAAGCCGCGGGGTTGATAACAATTATGCGGCCACTTACTATCCAGATGTATTCTTAATGGATCCAGTAAACAACATGAACGTGAGAGTACCCTCTTCAGTGGTCGCCTACGGCGCTCTCGGCTATAATGATGCCGTAGCATATCCGTGGTTTGCTCCCGCAGGGTTTAACCGCGGTTCTCTTGCTGGGGTTGTTAACACCGAGGTGAGACTGACGACTGCAGATAGAGACACACTCTATGATGCAAGGATTAATCCGATTGCAAACTTCCCACAGGGCGGTTTCGTAATCTTTGGACAGAAGACGCTGCAAAAAGCCAAGTCTGCACTTGATAGAGTTAATGTCCGGCGAATGCTCTTAGAAGTGAAGCGATTGGTAGTTCAAATTGCAGATAAACTGCTATTCGAGCCCAACACGCCACAGACTAGACAGCGTTTCGTAGGACAGATTGCTCCTATTTTGGCGCTAGTCCAGTCGCAGCAAGGAATTGAAAAGTTTAGTGTAGTTTGCGATGGTACTAATAACACTACAGAGGACGTCGAGCAAAATAAATTGAACGGCCGAATCGTGGTAGTGCCAACAAGATCGATTGAATTCATTGCGATTGATTTTATTATAACAAATAGCGGCGTATTGTTCGTGTAGTGCATAAGTATCTGATAGATATTAGGAGAAGATAATGGCAGAACTTACATTTAGAAGCCCGGGGGTAGGCACCAGAGAGATTGATCTGTCTGGACCCACAGCGATCAAACCGCAAGGGACTCCCGCCGGCATTATTGGAACTGCTTTGCAAGGTCCAGCGTTTGTACCCCAAACCGTGGCAACCTGGCAAGATTTCGTGGCAATTTTTGGAGCCACGGATGGAGAAAAGCTGGGACCATTAGCGATGTACGAGTGGATGAAGAATTCACGGGCTGGAACATTCCTGAGGGTTCTCGGGGTTGGTACCGGAGTAAAGAGATCGACGGCTGGGACTTCAGACTCAGATGGAAACAGCATTGAAGCCGGTGGCGTAAAAAACGCTGGTTTCACAGTTGGGCAGAGATTGGTAAAAGCTAACGGCTATGTGGGTGATAATCCATATACTGTAGAAAACTGTCAGGTGAAGGGTCGAACCTATATGCTCGGCGCTTTCATGTCAGCCTCTGCAGGTAGTTCCTTATTTACAGATACGGGACTCCAAGAGCTTGAATCGTCAGCAAATGCCACAGCTACAGTCCTGATAGACCTTGCATCCCAAATCCGAACAGGAGTTGGCGCCATCATCTGCGCATCTGCTGCAGACACCAGTGGCGCAGGCATCGTGGTCCAGTCTGCAGTGTCTACGGTCCTTGACACCAAGCAGTTCACTATTGCTTGCACCGACCAGGGATTTCAGACTCGAGCAGGGACTCCGGCGACAATCGAAAATACCCATACGATTATAATGAAAAATGTTGATGCTGGTACCTGGGGTGGAACACCCGGCACTTATGAGGCTTGGGTTAACTGCACTGACGGAACTGCTAGCTCCACCGTGTCAGGCGTGGAGGTAATTGCTGGCAGAATTATAGAAGTGTTTAAAAATGACTCTGCCTATAGCGATGCCGATTTCTCGGGTACTCGCACGCAGCTTATAACTTATGGTTCTGGGTGGCAGCTAGGTTCAGTAAGCGATGCGGGAACCGCTGGTGGTGACCTGGACAGTGTCATCGAAGCCTCAGCAGGCGATGCTGGAGCCGCTTCTGTTAAACTGCAGTTGCGCGGTTATAACGCAGGTTCTCATGCGTGGGGTAATGATGGCCCTTACGGTGGCGCCAGGGTTACGACCGGAGAGTGGGAAGTCAACGTTAATGACCAGCTCGCTGGTGGCACCATCAGCAACACTGCAACCGTGACCCCGGGAACCGCGGTCGGTGCAACCACACTTACTCTGACTCGAGCTGATGGATCAACGACAACAACGGTAACTGCAAATGGTACTGCCATCACAGACTTCCTAGTAGATGCATCAACTACAGCGTCGACGCAAAATGACAACACGGCAACGAATCTTGCAGGTATTACCGTAACAGGGTTTACATTTGCAGCAACCGATGCAACTGTTACGGCTACCGCAGCCACCGATTCCGGTGAACGCGGAAATCAAAGCCAGGTAGCAAATGATGGTGCTGCTGGAACATTTACAGTTCAAGGCGTAGTTGATGGAGCTGATGAATACTTCACCGGAGGCGCTCCTGGATTTATAGACGCTGTTCCAGTCGTACGAGGAGTATTAATGTTCCCATCGGGAGTCATTGGTTCTCTGAGTGGTTCTGGATACACCAACAATGCTCCA
>Ga0098033_1000588_pt1 | contig 16091 bp, 21 predicted proteins | sample 1_EtaG_FD_75049 | JGI IMG/M metagenome (GOLD analysis project Ga0098033, IMG submission 75049) | Marine viral communities from the Subarctic Pacific Ocean - 1_ETSP_OMZ_AT15124 metaG | ecosystem: Environmental > Aquatic > Marine > Oceanic | place: Pacific Ocean | collected 2015-01-07
ACGCATTCCTTGTAGGTCTTTTCTAGTTAGTACTTCCCTCATCTACTGTACCATTGAATCAGGACAGATTACTGTGTCACCTACTATGGTGTCATGCTGATAGAGAGAGGTAGCAATATGGTTAGGCGGCAGATTAATCAGCCTACCTTCATCATGTACTACTAATCTTCTACCATCTGTCGTCATATGTATACCAATACATCCGCCGACATACTTCTGTAATTCTTTAAGACTAAAGTCATTACCATTCTCTGGCTCTATAGGTACTACTTCATTAGTAGCCTTTACATGAAAGGCACGCTCTTTGTTTTGTAAGAGAACTAAACGTTCCATTTACTTATTCTCCATAAGTTCTGATTTGTGATCTGATAGTAATTCAGTATGTGTAGTATGCTTTCCAACTGAGTCACCGTAGGTGGGCGCGAATACCTTCTTACGAAACGCATCTGCTTCTTCTCTACTTGATCCAGTCTCAGAAGTTAACAACCATACATGTTCTACTTCTCCATACTTCCTATGTACTACACACCATTTACCATAAGGAATAGTAAAGTGTTTCTCCATGATGGAGTCGTCTCCTGTATTGTGGTGTAATTGTTGGGGTTATGATGCACAGACAATCAGTCTGTGCTTATCAAATGTTAAAGAGGGCAGAGTCCGTAATTGGACTCCACCCTCTTAGATTGGTATAATATTACTGTACTTAGAGCTGATTAAGAACTATTTTCAGCTACCTACCCTACACAGAATAGTGAAGATAAGTAGTTGAAATTACTATATAATAGTCTGAGTACTATAACTAGTTTTCACGGGGAAATCCTACAACGGTTGTTGAAGGAAGCGGTAAAGTGTTTTGGGAAAACGGGGTATGTGGGTATACATTAGAGTGCGTACAGATGTGTACGAATGAGCATGAATGTGTACGAATAGGGAAATCCTACACTCATTCAAATTCTAATGCAACCCTTATTTAAAAAAGGGAAGACATATATTTTGTTATATGCCTTCCCGATATCTTATCTCTTTAGATACATACGTATCCCGGCCACGTTAGTAGCACACGGGTATATCTTTGGGCGACATAAGTACTAATCTCTTACATCTAGAGAACTTCTCTCCTTATTGTTATTTATTATGTATAGTTTATTGGTTGGCTCGTTACCTTAACCGTACCCTTGAGACTGGGTAAAGTCTCCGATCTTAGTATTAGTATGACGTCCTTTCCTCACCTATTAGCACCACAACCACAACATGTAGTAGGTAGAACTACATGTACATACTAGATGTAGTATGTTAATGGATTGCGTCGGGCTTGCACCGACTACTGACAAAGCAGCAGGCCTTGCTTGTGAAAAAGGATGGAGGATTTTGTAGCTTTAATTCCCTTTTGTTCCTCCGCTTAACGGCGGGCATTCATGAAATTACCTACCGTCAGAGTTGACAACTTTCCAGTGTCACTATCTACTCGTCCTGGATTAACAGAGGTTATATTACGGAGGCTAATGACTGCCCCACTACAGCAGCCAAGAATTGGCTACCAACGAGAAGGCGGTCGTTAGACCGCCGTATATCCACAAAGGCCATATTATTGCCTTACCCCCTGTCGGGGGTTTGCAGTTTGGTCGTATTTGGCATGTTTTTATGATAATTAGCTCGATCTGAGCCTTCCCTATCGGTTTTTGCTGTGTTTTGTTCAAAAAGGTCTATTTGGATCCATTTACTCGATGTTTTGGATCAATTCTTCATAAAGAGGGTCCTGAGGACTATATTTAATTGTTCCGTACTGTGTACTCCTCATCCCACCTTATATCCTCCCTGTCACGGGAGGACATACCCCCTGTCGGGGGAAGGGTCGTGTTCCCATTGGTCTAATAGAGTTTTATTTATCTCCATTATTTATATTCAGTATTTATCCAAAATTAAATGGAAGCCACCGAAGTGACTTCCATTTGTTTTGTTGTTTGCGATGTATTGAGATTCCTAGAGAGGATTCTCAGGGTCAGGTGCCGTTGCAGCTGCTGCTTCAGGCTGTCCCTGCTGGATGTACTTCGCGAGGACCCCTAGGGTTTCCTCGATCTTGTCCATCCTTCCACTCATCTCCTGCTGAGCTACCTCTGCAGGCCTGGGGCGGTTAACCCAGACGTGTGGAAACGAGACCCAGACGTTCTCCCTGTTTTTCCAGGAAGTTCGAACTGATGCTGGGTATCCAGCTGCCTTGAGTGCCTTTGCGGCATCCAGGAGGCCCTGACAGATATCCTCGCCAGTCATACCGCTGAGTACAGCGAATGAGACTTGGATGTTGCCACCACTGAAGGGGCGACAATTGAACCCATCTCCGAGGCATGCTTGCACACCTTCGACTGTGATTTCACTGCGTTCTTCTGTATCACTCATGTTTTGGCCCTCCTATGCGGCCTTGGTAGCAACCTTCTCGGCCACTCGTTGGTTGAGAGCTTCCATGGTACGAGAGAATCCACCCAGGACGCCTTCAATGGCTCCCTGACTCAAAACTCCAATACTTGCAAGCAAGAGGAATGGAACCATGACGATGTAGAAAAACAACGACATGATTTCGACGATTGGTGTGTACTTCACAATGAGGCCCGTGCCAACGAGTCCCAGAATGAGCTTCCCGTACCAGGGGAGGCCTGCCTTTGGGGCAGTAGTAGGTGTAGACGTTCCAGCAGCCATGCGGATTGTCCTCCGTGAATAGGACCATGTGGTCCTGGTTTTGGTGAGGCTAGTGCCACACCTTTGCGAAAGATGGCCGTCAGGCCATCCATTATATTGCTAACCCTATGGTTAACTGCGTAATGCCAGTGAAAGCTCGACGTAAGGAGAGGTGTGATTATTTATTTATTTATGGGCTGATACTGAAGTAAGAATAAAAAAGGGGCCCACCACTTTGCAGTGATGAGCCCCTAGGGGTTAGACGGGTGCGGGGCCGTCTATTCAACAACCAACCAAGGAGGAGCAGTTGTATGAATTAAAGGTTATGGAGATGATACCATAAAAGTAAAGGGGCCCAGGACCTACGTTAGTAGTTCATGCCCCTGGGCAGTGGCGAGCCTCGTTCTTATTTCACTCTCGTTTGGTCATTGAGTGTCGATCACCAGACATCCTTTAGCACAACTGTAGGACCGGGACCGATGGTTTCTGTTCTTGAATTCTGTCATGTTTGCTGTAGACAAGTATATTCGGTTAGTAGAGACGTTCTAACATGATTGCCACCACTGTAAGGCGGTAATTGAAGGACTTGAACCCAACAAGTACTGTGTGAGTTTTACATCTATTCGAGAACTGAGTAAAAGGGGAGAGTTTTAGGACCTTATCCTCTCTAGTAGTGTCCTGTCCGCTGGTTGGCGTTCAGTGTGTCCACGGGTAGTTTACACCCTTCACTACTTTCCCCGCTGGCTTAGGGTTTTGACACCCATCTCTTCCAGCCGAAGTGTACTCGTAAAAGCAATCTTGGCTTGGTTCCTTGTACTGGCCAGTACATCGACCTAACCATACCGACTTCTTCATCCACGAATGTCTCTGTCGGTTCCTTTTCAGGCATCTTTCGTCTTGCGACTACCAGATGTAGGGGCTTCTGCCTTTCACGAGTGGTTTCTTGTCAGTCCAGGGACCAACGTTTGCAGTGGAACTTTTGTCTTTTTGTTTAGACAATCCCGTTCACAGGATGAACCCATAAGTCCCTGTGTGATACCCATGGCACTTCTATAGTAGGTTATAGACTCCTTGAGTATGTTTATGAAGAGTATTCAGACATCCTACTGTCCTTAATCTCTTCACCAACCAAGTCAAGTGTCGCCCCTATTGGTATAAGGGACTGGCCTGAACTGGCTTCTTCCTATCTCTCTCTTAACGAGAGGCCAATGCACCGGAAAATGACATTGGTTTTGCGAGCCGGAAGCTGGCTCCGTTTCAAAGACGGGCGTGAGCCCGTCTTCTGTGGTTGATTTGGCTACGAGCTATGATTTTTCTCTACGTTTGGATTGTACGTAGTAAAAGTAGCATGCTAGAGCGAATGCCTTGATGCCAAGGGCGGTGTAGAATGTGAGTACCATGCTGCTCCTAGAAACCTATTATACCAAGGCATGCTGGTAGGAAGATACTGAATGCCAGTAATCCAAGGCTGTAGCCTATTACGATTGAAAGTACCTTTAGGGGTACAAATATTGGAGGGTCACAGAATCCATCGAACCCAACGACATCAGGGTCGTGTAAGGGTTCGTAGTCTGGGTCCATCCATTTTGGTTCTTCATGCATTGAAGCCTCCGTGTTGTGGGAACCATGCCCCAGAGCCGCGTTAGAGGCTCCACTTTATTTATTTATGAGCTTAAAAAAGTACCCCACCCATAGGGTGAGGTACTGGTAACTCTGATGTATAGTGATTCAATCCACATTACACCTCGAATTCATCTTCATCTTCATCGTCCACAATGCCTTCAAGGCCGAGTGCCTTGATAAGCAGGTCACGGTTCTCACCGTAACTGTTGCTGATAGCTTCAGCTAGCCGAGCCTTGGCTCGTAGGGTTGCGACTTCTGGATCCTCGTCAGACTGAGGCTGTGGAATTGAACTCAAGTCCACATGCTGGTTGGGGAACAGTTCTCCAATGGCTAGTGTCATGGCAAGACCTGTAGGAACATTGCCCAGCTTCTTGAGGAAGTTGATGCGTTGTTCAGTGTAGTCTACTACTCGGCTTTCAGTTTGATCTGAACGTTCTGCTCGGACTTCCAGCATGCGTCGTTCACTCTCTTGAACGAGTTCATGAGTTGCACGGCCTGCTCGTATTGCGAATTCCAGCATGTACTCAGCCAATAGCTGAGTTTCATTGAGACGCTCTTCGAATGTCCTTACAGTCCTTCTGACCTTGTCTCTGAGCCCTTCGTCTTTCGTTCCGCGTGGCATAATGGTTCCTTTTGTATTAGAGTAAGTGATGCCACTGGGTGCCTGACGTAAGGAAGGTTATTTATTTATAAGCTCAATAAAAAGAACCTCCACCGAAGTGGAGATTCTTGTGGCCTAGTTAGACCAAGGGACACCTTCCTTTGCCTTTGCTATTTGATTGTGATCCCTGCATCTTGTGCAATGTAGCGAAGGTCCATCCAGGAGCGACCCCATTCTGAGGTATTTTCTGGAATCTCGATTCCGAGATGTGTCAGAACTCGTTCCCAGAGATCGATGAGTCCTTCAGCTTTTGCATGTCCCACTTCCATAGCGGGATTTGCAGTGAAGAACTGTTCTTCAGGAATGAGATCGAAGAGACACTTGTCATAAGTGTCAGGAGAGAGCTTCGTTCTCGTCGAAGCGATGTATACAGTGTAGCCCTCCTCTAGAAGCTCCAGAAGGCGTTGAGATGCATCGTACTGTACATTGCGAGCAGTAGAGGTGTCCAGGACTGCAATGAGTCCAAGTGTAGGAGTTGACATGGCTGTCCATGGGTTAGGGTTGAAAGAAAAAGAGAGAGTAACGCCCAGCTTATTCTGGGAGTCATCTCTCTAGTGCACAGGATGCCTTCAAGCCTAGCAACGTACTACCTTCAAAGTACGGCTATGCCTTCTCCAGCAGTTCTCTGGAGCGCTATCGGGTTTATTAGCCCCTAATGCACATAGTAATGGGCCCAGGATTCCTGCCTTACCTGGGATGGCACTCTCGTTACTTAAGCTCTACGAGAGAGAAGTTGCTAGTTGGGTTTATTTTAAGGTTCTTGAGGAGGTAGTGATAGCGCCGACCGAGTTCTCAACCATAAAAGGTTAGTACTCGCGACCAGAACACTCCGATGCCTCTGAACAGGACGCCAACTTCGCCCTAAAAGAATTGATTATGCGGTTCCTTCTGTAACGAGGGTGACCGAGGTGTCTACTATGTAGGCTGCATACCCGCCCTCACTTCCCTGGATAAACCACTCCATCTTGTTCTGTAGTAGTTTTGTTCCAACTGGCATGAAGGCTGGGTTGTGACATTCGTAGATAGTACCGTGAGGACCGAGCCCTATGTTGTATCCAACAGGGATCAGGCGGTAACGTGACCAGTATGAGTCCCACATCTTGTAGTACAGCTTGCACTTATCCATTGGATATCTCACTAATGGAAGAAAGTTGAGCCACCCTTTTAGTAGGGTAGTCCATTTAAGACCTGACGTAAGGAAGGGTTGTAAAATAAAGCTGACCACCAGTAACGTCTTCGAAGAACGCGAATCACAAGCAGCTTAGCGCTAAGAGTGCTCTTTCGGTCGGTACTTAGCCCGACTAAAGATCCCTGGTGGACAGCACCCAGTAGCGAGTGTAAGCGAGTATTATTTATAGGTCTTGTCATCTTGAAGTAAGGGAAATAAAAAAAGATAGTCCCCACCCTTTGGGAGACTATCCTAATTTACTTTCTACTCGGATGTACAAGTCCGTGCCCGTCAGGGACTTACCGGTGAGTAGTTTGAACTGCTATGCAGCGGGGTTGCTTGTACCAACCCCCAGTATCATAATATTCTTGCGCCCCGTTAATTTCCCCGTCCAGACCGGAGCCACATCTGGACGGAGCCCCCTACAATTAAGTAGGGGGAATTGCTAATTACCATACGTATGAGTTAACGCATGAGAACCTCCCATGCTGAGTTAAATGGACCACACATCCCTGGCGTGTGTCCGTTCAGCGCCCGACGTCAGGAGGGTTATTTATTTATTGCCCTGTGACGGAGTAGGGTGTGGGCTGGTGTTGTAGTTGGACGGAGTGAAATAAAAGGAGGGGAAGAAAAGGGAGGGCCCCGAAGGACCCTCCCTATGAGTACTATGATGTACAGACTATCCTACCAGTGGAAAGCCTTGCTAGGTCTCTCCTTGTTGCTGCCATAAGAGACACAGTGCCACTGGGCACCACGTCGCTTGACTCGCAGCTGCACCTGCTCAAAGAACAGACGTGCAATGACGTTGTTCTCATGGTACCACTTCCTGTCCAGCTCTACGACCTGGATCATGCCCAGGCTATAGCTATCAACGAAATGACGCCGCAGCTTGCTGACGAGAGTAGCGACCTTGTTCAGTCGCCACTCCTTCACCCTGCTGGTCTTTGCAGGATTCTTCCATCCGAAGACCTGTGCCCAGAAGCCAAAGGCCTCATCAGGACTCATCATCGTTTGGATATCTGCACTCTCTTGGGTCAGGAACCTGGCGGGAAGCCAGATCCCCAGTTCGCTGAGGCTGAGGCTCAGGTATTGAGCTACACTCAGGTTACTGTTTATTGCATGCATTTGCATCGCAACCTCCTTGGTTGATGACTCTCATCACAAGAGCCATTAAAATAAAAGGAGGCAAACGAAAGGTGGGGTGCCTCCGAAGAGGCACCCCTATAGTTCGGTAGGGAATGGAGAGGACCCGAAAGCCCTCTCCAAACCCTTATGTAGTATCACCAGCTACGAACGCTCAGGCGAATCAGGCCACCCAAGAGACTTCTTGACCTTGTAAAACAGGTCAATGATCTCCTGCTTGTGTCCACTCGCTGTCTTCTTCCGCTGCTCCGAGACGACCTTAGCAGAAATGGCCCGTACGCAATGTGGGCATTCACTGAGAGGGATTCCCATCTCAGCTTCATGCTTCACACTACGATGGATACCAATCTGGGTAGCCACGAAGATGCTTGGATTGACAGCCGGGAAGACCTGCAGCATTTCCTCCCTTCCACTCTGCGTATTGCAGAGCTTGAGCAGGTACTGCATGGTGGCATCCAGCCGATCAGCCGTCATGAACGGGCATCCAGCCCCTTCGATTCCCTTCCCGTCAGGGTCGACAATCTTCAGGATAGGTGAGCCTGGCCACAAGATCGCACGGAATGCTCTCTTGATGTTCGGCCCATGCCTCTTCTCTGGGTGAGGAGTAGTCTCCTGTACCCAGATCTGAAGCAGCTTGGCAGTCAGCTCCACCTCATAGTTCTCACTACGAGGATTTGCCATCTGCCTCAGGTCTTCCCAAAGGAGGACCCGTGCCGCTTCGATCATGGCGTCTCTCTCAGCATGTGAATGCTTCCCAGGAGTACAGATACGCTTAAGCTCGTGTCCATACGCCTCCAGGCCAGAACTCTTCAGAAGAGTCTTAGTGTACTCCTTGTAGTTGATGTACGGAACACGCACTTCAACTCCAAGAGACTCGCTAACGAGCCTCGGAAGAACACCAGGGAGATCAACGATCTCTTCTGGCTCACTGATTGCATCCACCTTCAGGAGAAGCAGACTTGCCCTAATAGCACAGTGAGTAAGCAGCGTCCTCGCGTTGTTGATGTCTCCATCATAACGCTTCAGAATATCTGCACACTGGCTAAGGGTAAGACGCTTGTCCGTCTTTCGCCACGGCAACAGGTCCTCAGTCTTGGCCCTGCCACTGGTGTCCCGCATCCACTCACCCATTCGGTCCATGTTAATGGAACCATCAGAGTGAACGTACACAGAGTCAGATGCAAACTTGCACCCATCTCTGAGACGCACGGTACCGTCATCAGCTGCGATCCAATTTCTCAGATCTGCAGCAAGACGGATATCCGTGTAGTGGACCACACGCTTGCCGACATCGATGTTCTCTTGAACGAGAACACCGCTGGCCAGGGCGTTCCGAGGGATACCGAGTTCCATGAACTTCGTCTGCCAGATGGTAGGGTTACCAACGTCACCCATACCATTCTTGGCAATGATGTCCAATCCTTCTTCAGTATCCGTTCGGATCTGGGACTTCGGGAAGCCACGGGCTTCTTCAGGCTCAATGAGGAACCTATGGTCCCTCGTAAAGCCTTCGAACGTGATGCTGTTCTTGAACAGCGTCACAACCCGAGGATCATCATCCATAATGATAACGTCTCCGTCATCATCACCCATGAGACCCTCCACTAGGTCCTGTTCGTTGAGGTAGATAGTCCACATAGGGACATGCCTTCCTCCACGATTGTCGCTGATCAGCAAGTGATCAAGTCCAGCATGAGCTGGATTGATCAGCTTCACAACCCTCAGGCACTGCGGGAGCACCAAAGGATACCTAGTGATAGCGGTTTCCGTACCAGGAGTGTACCGCCACTCGCCGTCTACCATCAGGGGACGCATAACAGCATGACCGGGGGGAACCCCATTGTCAATGACTGCCACGCAGCTTCGAGACTTCTTCCCTGCACCTTGGGCACAGAGATATCGGAAGCCTCCAACCTGCTTGTCCAGACGGTTAGCGATGTCGGGAACCGCTTTAGGACTCAGATCGAGCATTTCGAGTGCCTTGCCCATGAAGGCGAGGTTCTCGTCCTGCTTGCACATCGACCGGAAGAGACCGAGATCTCCTCCGCGTTCCATGTAGCTCATGATGCTTTCACTAAGGAGAGCATCAACGATCTGACAGGTAACCGGGGTCTTGCGGATCCATTCAAGGACCTCGAAGTTCCACGAGTACATAGTCTTGCGGTTCCACAACTTGATGACGCCCAAGTCCACCTGCATGGTAGACACGGGATCCTGAGAGGCCGCGTTGGCCTTTGCCCTTTCCTTGTGTGTACCCTTGATCTGGAGCCAATCGACCCAGATATCAGGGTTCCCATCTCCATCCAGGCACCGCTCGTCAGGGACGAGGATACCCTTCATGAAGATACGAGTCACCGGATTCAATGTACGAATCTGGATGACACACGCATCGGATGGGGCGACGTTCAACATAGCGAACACCGGGTGCTTAGGATGGATCCTACCGGAACCATCACACCCTGCTGCCCGCTTACCCTTCGTCCGAATAGTCCGTACCGTTACAGTACAGTCCTTCAGAAGGGTGCCCGCCCAAAGAGGACCACAAAGTCCTCCGATATAGGCCAACGCGTCCACCGCACGAGGGAACACCTCAGCGAGCTGATTGAGCACACTGATAGGAATCAGGTGCTTACCCTTCACGACAGCCCAACCGTTCTCACGGAAGGCCTTGATCACGGCATCGCTCACTTCCACGTTCCGCTCGTCTGCGTCATACACCTTATTCCTAAGATGGATGACGACAGGCTTGTCTGCTTCCATGGTCCTCGTCAGAAGACCGGCCATGGTCACAGATCCGCCCCAGCGGACCCTCTCGAACTCGTCACTGCGCACTTCGCAGTTGACGAGTTCGATGTACATCAGCCAGCCAAGAATATACGACGTAGCCCGGTTAAGGAGCTGCGTCGCACGGTTCGTTGCCCGGCGTTGTTGCTGTTTCGACAGACCATCATCAGGCGGTTCGCCGTCCGATGGTCCTCCTGGAATCATATCGTTTGTCGACATGATTACCTCCTTGGTTGATTGCACTAAGAGTCGCGCATGTGTCGTGCAGTCACATACGGTAGACAGTCGGGATTGACATGCCATAAAAGTAAAAGAAATAAAAAGAAGAGTGGGGACGAGCCCGAAGGCCCGTCCCCTATAGCAGTGATGTATGTAGCTTGAAGGTTAGCCCCAGGACATCCAATTCTTGGTGTAGACGTGTTCGTAGAGGTTATCCGGGTGACGGCCCGCCCCCACAAACTTAAGATACATCCACACACCTTTCAGATAGTTCAACATTTTCCCTCCTCGGGAACTTGGGTAGACATGTCATACATATGACACGCTACTAAAATAAAAGAGAGATGGGGACGGACCCTTGCGGATCCGTCCCCTACTGTCATTGATGTATTGGTGTACTACTTCCACCGCCTTCGTGGCATTGGCCACGATGGCTTCTTCTTCTTCTTCTCATCGATGAACTGTTGCCACCGCTCCTGTGTCGATACCGGCATGCGCTTCATGCGCTTGGCGAAGTCGATCTTCGCTTGAACGAGAGCGCCCCTTTTCCATTGCCAGATAGTATCATCCGGTACGCTATAATCGTCACCGTCATCATCACAGTGGACCATCAGCTCTTCCCACTTGCCCTGGCCTACCACGTTCACCGGCTCGATGTAGAGGTAAGCACGCCCACGCTCCCAACGAAACAATCCCTTGCGCTGTTCTGGCATGTATAGTGCAATCGAAGCCAGTATCTTCTCTATCATAATCTTTGTCTTTGAACTGAACACTATGTTCTCCTACTGTCTTGGTTGGTCTCTGACGATATGTACTGGACCAAACCATTAAAGTAAAACAAATAAAAAGAAGAGTGGGGACGGACCCGAAGGCCCGCCCCCTGCAGTAGTGATATGTATGTCCTCAGATAGAGAAGTCGATGATTGCTACACCACGCTTCTCTTTCTCCTTCTTCTCTTCAGGTGGAGGTGGCGGCGGCGGCGAGGGCACGTACAGAGGTAGTTGTTCACCCATTGTACGGCTCCAGTGCTCCTGTATCCTCGTTGAGAACGAGCACACTACTGCACTCACTGCACCTCCAGTGCTCCTCACTGTCTTGAGGAGCCTTCTCCTCCTTCATGCGAACTGTCTTGCCGCAGCAAGGACATTCTACTTCCATGACATTCTCCTTGGCTTGGATTGGTCGTACACATCTCATACGTGCACTAACCATTAAATTAAAAGGAAACAAAAAGGGGGCGAGGAGGCCAGTCCGAAGACCGGCCTCCTCTATTTACTCAACTCTATGGACTCTGTCGCGCAATGTGCTCCCAATCTCCGGTCTTCAGAAGCTCTTTAGCTTCTTCTTCACTCATGTAATGAGTGTACCGAGCGAAGGGCATGTAGTCTTCGGTGCGTGTACCGATGTAGTACCCAGCACCGCTACGCATCACCTCGGGTTCGTGTGGATCGTCGATGATCCACTGAGGGAGTATTGTCTTGAGTTTTTTCAATGAGATAGCCATAGCTAGCTCCAGTGGCTCGGCTCCACGTAATTATGGGCTAGTGAGCCATTAAACTAAAAGGAAATAAAAGAGGAGGAGGGGAGCCCCCTGTGGGGCTCCCCTATGATCTACCACCTAGTGCAATTAGTCCAACTCACAGGTGTCGTGAGAAGGTTGTGGTCACCAAAGTAGACCCAGATCTCCGATGTGGAAAACCCTTGGACAGTACGCCTCCGTAACGGCCCCAGGAGACCCCAAAGGGCAGCAGTGGGCGTCAGCCTCACTGCTACCTTGTCGAGATTCAGCTCCCCAGAGGGCAACAGCAGGCGGTATGGTGATTCCACCAAGAACGCCTGGGCCACCTTAGCCGAAATCGTGGCTATTCCAGTGTGCTTTGCCTCGGGCATGTCCAGTACGAACCTCTGGAGGAACTCCCCCTCCAGCACCTCGTGCTCTTGTAGGTACCGCTCCAGCGAGCGCACCAGGGTGTGATCTCCTTCCTCGATTAGTGATTGGTTAATCGTGGCTATTCTTCTTTGCATTGAAGCTCCTTATTGCTCCGCTGCTACTATGTCCTCGGCACCCTCATTTGGATGCTTATAGACCACTGAAATAAAAGAAGAAAGAGATGGAGGGAGAGAGCCGAAGCTCTCCCCCTCCTGAGGTCTGCAATGTAGTCCGCTATGCTAGCGGTTTCTGTTCCCGATTCCCAGCTGTCCCAGCAGCTTGCTGCTGGTACCAGCCGAGGTGTCGATGCGGCTTTCAACCAGTTGTTCAACCGACACGTACCGATCACGGTTTTCACCAGTGATGAGACGGGCAGTCTGCCCGCCCCCGATGTCCTTGACCTCATCCCCATTGGGATCGGCAAGATCATTGTGAGGGATAGCTTGCCCACTACGGAACTTCGTTTCGATTTCCAGGTACCAGCTTACTAGATCTCTTCCAGCCATGACGTTTCTCCTTGTTGGTGTCATGCATCAGCACACCAGGATGATGTACCACTAAAGAGAAATAAAAAGAAGAGGTGAAGTAGGTGGGGACCCGAATGGTCCCCACCTCTTCTGTCATAGTGTAGTGTCTAGACTTAGAGCAGGTTCTTGACTCTACTCCAGAGAGCCTTGAAGCTCTCTTCGGTCTCAAGAATCTCTTTATCTGTCCAGGGGAGGCAGGCTATACCAGCTACCCCTAGCAACATCACTACCAAACACAGTACGAATGTTTCAGCAAACAGCATATCCATCTCAACTACTCCTTCTTGTTGATGGACTAGCTCATACAATTATGAGCCACTAAAATAAAAGGGCCTGGAGGAACAGGACAATTCCTGTTCCTCCCCAGTTGACTACTGTTCTAGAATGTGCTGTTCTTGATTCCCCGCGCCTTAATCCGAGCCAACGACCGCTTCCGAGCCCCTGGATAGAACAGTAGTGCGTTCACGACGACCTGAGCCACATACTCCGGCGTCCAGTCCATCGACCTACCATTGGCACCACTGGGTGCCAGGTTATAGTTCCGAGCCAACCCATCGAAATCGATCCAACGGATACTTCCACCGTTGGTGTAGTTCCAGTAGATTCGGATGATGCATTCATTATTGATGTAGAATTCGTGAGCAGGCACCTGGAACCCTCCCTCCCATTTTCTGTAGTAGGGATTGTAGGCGTACTCAACCACCACGTTTGCCAGGGCGTCCTCCGCGCCCACACTTTCCAGCGCTGTCTGACAGAAAAGGTTGAAGTCCTCTCTCCGCGTCCTGACCTTTCTACTCTTGATCATGTTGTCTCCTAAAGCAAATGCAGTTCAGAACATGAACTAAACCACATTGTATGACAGTCACACATGCTAGATTGCCGTGCCTTCTGCCACTAAAATAAAAGACCAGAGGACGGACCCCCAATTGGGTCCGTCCTCATGTAGCTGTAGTACAGTAGATCAGCCACGACGCCTTATGTCCTCCCGTGACTCTGCTCTCCAGGGCTTCCCCTCGATGAGGTCGTTCTTACGCCTCTCGACGCCGTCCCATATCAGAGACGTTGGCGCTTCTCCATCGACCTCACACCATGTGGCAACTACCACTACTGGCGGGGGAGGAGCAGGAAGCGTGATGAAGCTTCCTGCTCCACAGCGACACTGGAATTCAGTACCAGCATCGACTTCACCAATCACCACCTCACTACTGCATGTTGAGCAGCAGCCGATGCCGCCCACGACTTCCATCACCTTGCGGGGTGAAACCGTAGTCGGGCGCTCGATCTCCAGGTAGTGGTTGACGAGTTCGACTGGCTCGATCTCATCCTCGGTTTGGTTGTGTCGAGCCATGTAAAGTGCTCCAAAACCGACTCCCAAGAGGAAGATCAGTACTGCACTACTCAGCAGGGCTACAACCGCGATTATGTTAAACAACATCGCATTCTCCTATGTTAGTGGGTTCGAGTGTAGAAGAATTACCACACACTACTAGCACCACTAAAATAAAAAGAATAGGTACACCCACAAGGGGAGCCCAGCCTACCCGAAGGTAGACCGGACTCCCCAACCGCTAGAGATCAGCTAGGCCTGCTGTGTGCTGGCCTTCGCTCGGATCTCCGCGATGACCACCGCCTTCGTGCGCCCCTTCACCCCGCCCACAGCTCGGATGCCGAGGTAGTGAGCGACGAGATTCACCGCTCTCACCGACTGGCTTGAGGACGCGACCATCCGTACCAGCTGGTCGCACTGCTCTTGGACGAGCGCATCGAGGACGACCCCTTGGTCTTCCAGGATGACATTGCGTTCGGCCAGCACATCGCATTGGTCCAACACGATGCTCCGTGAGGTAGTGACCTCTGCCAGGAGCCCCTTGAGCACTTCAACCTCAGCTTGGAGGCTTGGTGCTGCCAGTTGAGCCTTGACATCAGCCAGTTCCCGCATGACGAGGTAGTGACCACAGTCCAGACGGACTTGGTGGACACGCTTGGCTTCAGCTTCTGCCTTGGCCTGCTCCCGACGATGGGCTACCATTGCCCTCTTGATGCTGATGGCTTCCACCACATCATCACACTTGCGCTCGATGTGGGTGAACATGGCGTGGATCGGCTTCCCGATTGCTGCCATGGTTCGCAGTGGAACCTCCACGATGACTTGCCCGATCAGCACCGCAACTTTACCAGCTGTGGTAACAAGGAGCTTGCCAACACGGATGGCTCCCCAGAGGATACCTGCCACAATTGCAATTGTGACAGCTCCAACTGCCACATAGCCAACGGCCATGAGGACGTAGGGCAGAGCCAGTGCAGCCAAGAGTGCTACGAAGAACGCAGCAGCACAAATAGCAACTCCTCCGATGGTGTACAGGGACCACTCCACTGTCGCATATGCAACAGTGATAGCAGTGGGACGAATGGTCAACTTCTCTACCGTGAGGCAGAGAGTCGCAATGGCCGCAATGGCCAGGATTGTGAAAGACATGGTCTTTCCTTTACCCGTGAGGGTGATGTGTCTCATCACTTCTGCATGTGAAGTGCAGAAGCAACAAGACGGGACGCACACGCCGCAGACGTGCACGCTTGGTGTCCGAAAGTGGACTGCCTCAGATGCCCGGAACTGGACAGCTGAGACGAGGTGCTCTATTTCCCTCAGAGCAGAGGCACTCTATTTCCCTCAGAGCAGAGGTGCTCTATTTCCCTCAGAGCAGAGGCTTCGGTTAAGAAGGCAGCTGATTAGGTTCTACCAGGGAAGGTAGGAGGTTTCCTTCCCTTACAAAGCTCTCTCGTCTTCCAGCGAAGAGCTACTTTGCGTGTGAAGGACCTGGTAGGACCTCTAGGTTCAGCGTGAACCTGCCCGATTGTTCAGTGCATGCGTGTTTAGATGACAACATGACATACACAGCGCCAATGGGAAGCACCCCCTTACGCTAGGGGATACGAGGCTACTTAATGGCAACCCAACACCACAGTGAGACGCGACTCTCACCGTGCATTACAGCATTCATACAGATGTATCACTACAGAGGTTAGGTGTTCCTTCCCTTCCTCATAGGCATCTGTATAGGACCGAGTCCTTTCAGACTCTCAAGTCGTCCCCGTGAGTGTAATCACTCGTTATGGTCCCAGGAAACGACTGCGCTGGCTACCGAAGTAGCCACTAAAGGAAATAAAAAGGAACCCCTTATGCCGTAGCACAAAGGGTTCCCTTTTGTCTTGTTCAGTGAGTGAATTAAGACCTCTTAAGCTGACTCCACAGGCCCCACGCCCCGCTTGCAAGTAACAAGTGAGACGTCAGGATGATCCCAATAGCGTAGCCGCCAATGACACCAAACCAGAAGCCATCATAGGTTGTTACGTCAAGCGTTAGGCCA
>Ga0098033_1000590_pt1 | contig 16083 bp, 17 predicted proteins | sample 1_EtaG_FD_75049 | JGI IMG/M metagenome (GOLD analysis project Ga0098033, IMG submission 75049) | Marine viral communities from the Subarctic Pacific Ocean - 1_ETSP_OMZ_AT15124 metaG | ecosystem: Environmental > Aquatic > Marine > Oceanic | place: Pacific Ocean | collected 2015-01-07
ACGCCGATGCTCACGTGCGATAGCCGGATGCAGAAGAATCATCGGGTTCTTGGCACCTCGTGCTGTACACGTTTTCACCAAACGATATGCTTGGTCCCAGTTGTATGGAACCTCGTTTGTGGAATCGTTCAGGATTCGAGACTTCCAGCGCTTGTAGTCGCCGCTGTCGATACCGAAGATCGTCCCGCTGTCCTTGATAATTCCGCGAAGGCCGGTGGGCTCTTTGCCGCCAGAGTGGCCGAACTGGTCACCGAGGACCATGCGGTCTCCGTCGCCAACGGTGATCGCCGTATCCAGCGTCACGGTCTCGGTAGCGAAGTTGATGGCAGTGATCTGTCTCGACCCAACAACCGCCCCATCGCCATTGAGGAACACAACTCGCGTGTTCTCGTCTTCAAGGAACTGGGTAGCGCCGAAGCTGTAGCCGTTGATGTGCTTGAGCAGGATGCTGGCTGTATCGGACTGTGCGCCGTCAACATGAGCAATATCGCCCGTGCCGTCGCCGTGAATCGATCGGTTGAGGTGGAAGACCGCCTCGTCCTGAATCAATTGCATCTGCAGCGTCAGGTAATCGGCAAAGGAGGAACTGGATGGTCCCGCAACCTCTGTGGTCATCTTATCAACGTCAACGGTGGCGTAGAACCTGCTTAGGTCGGTATTAGCCTGACGGACAACATTCGCATCGCCGACAGGTAGGAACTCGTTAGCTCCACGGTAGCCGACACCCTTAGCACCCTGTAGCAGGACGCCCCAGTAGATGGTCTCACCGACCACCTTCACGCGCTTCATCCCGATACTACTCAGGTCGTTCCAGAGCAAGACTCTGTCACCGATGGCCTTGTTCAGGGGGCCCTGATATACCGTTTTTAAAAGTCCACCCAGTTGTGAAAGATCCACCGCCATTTTAGTTCCTCCTAGCCTTCGGCATCTGTAGTAAGCGGTTCAAAGCTAGCGCCCTGACTGATTGCATCTGCAAGCTCTGCGAACATCTCGTGAGCTTCTTCCATGGTATCCGCAGTCGGCATTTCTGGCCCAAGCTCCTGGCCTCGGAAGGTAGGCGGTTTAGGCATGGCGGCCTGTTCCGCTACGTTCTTCCTGACATTGTCACTGTGTTCATTCACGCCCCTCATCAGATTGCTTGCTACTGCCTCCGGTGTAGTCTGCTGTCCAGACTGCAACACACTGTATATAACAGCACTAAATGCTTCATGTAAAGGAGTAGGAACATTTTGTGCCTGTAGTGCTGCATTTACATCGCGGCCAAGCTGGTTCTGCATCGTCGAAACACCCAGGTTATGCACCTGGTCACGCAAACTATTGTTCTCTGTTTTCATAGAGCCAAGCTCGCGGATGAGGGTCGTGAACTGGTTCGCATACGGGTCGTCGTTGTCAAGGCCGACATCCGCCGCTGTTGGCTGGCGCTGCCGTGGTGTATTCATCTGCTGGCGCTGCTGCATCATCATGTCTTGCTGATTATACAGCGGAGCTACTGCCTCGCGCACTGCTGATGCGATGGCCTCTGCAAGACTGGCAGAGTCAACCCCGCCCTGCTCTTTGTTTTCGCTTGTGTCAATTGTGTGTTCGTCACTCATTATCCACCTGTTTGTTCACGGGGCGCTACCCCCGGGTTAGTCATTGCCCCCGGTGCCTGGTTCATCGTAGGGGCCAGATTCATCCCCCCCTCGCCCGCTTCCAACTGGGGCATCGGTGATGCTCCGGTCAAAACCGGGTTGCCTGGATTAGACATCATTTGTATGTGCATGTTCAAGTGCGCAGTTGTTAGCTGCTTTATTTCGTCTGGCAATTCGTACCATTCTGACGACCGCATCCACTCAAGATGCTCGTCCACATGGATGGGATGGTCCTCATGGGGGAACACCTGGCTTATCTGGCCAGTCATCATCATCATGTCCTGCTCTTTGCGAGCCTGGCCGCGTGATGGCTCATCGGCACCGAGCAACCGACCCATCTCCCCATGACGCTGGAGACGCCAGTACATCTGTATGTCTGGTATGGCACCGATCTGCCATGCTTCGTTTATCTGCTGTCTGCGGATTTCCTCGTTGTATGGCATCATAGTAGATGCATCAATTACAACCTTGATTCTGTCTGGTACGTATCCCCTATGGAATGTCAGAACGTCCATGGGTGACCCGGTAGGCCCGTATACGTCTACAGTCTGCTCAATGGGCCCGTAGTCCCTCCACAGGGTTAGCGCATGCTCGCTCATAGCCTCTACAGCCATGGCCATGCCCCGGATTGTGGGACCCCATTTTGCCCGGTCAGCACTGAGGACAACAGCGGCCTGGCGACCCGACATGATGCCCTTATTCTCCCCCTTGGAGACAGAATGGACGCCAGACAGGTTCTCAATCAGGTTCTGAAGCCGACCGGGCTCCTGGTTCATCCACGACGGCATCGCCGGGGGCGTCAGGAAGCCAGGAGGACGCTGAGATGTGCGATTTACCTGGATAATACGCCCTGGGACGCTAGAAACACGGGTAATACCACGGCTAATGCTGCCCTCATCGGCAATCAGGGCCGGATTTCCGTGTAATTTGCGGTTTCTCTGGATATCCGTCTCGCAAGAGTTGAGCGCCCGCTGCGCATCGACCGCTTGCTCCAGCCCGCACTCACCCCAGATGGCGTCGGGGACACGCAAGTCGTACACAGGGTGAACCGGCAGCCTGCCGCCCGGCAACTCACCGCTATAAAGAAGCGTATCACCAGCAGCACAGGCATATACGCCCTTTGGATGCTTGACGCTGGGCTTCTCATAGTAATGAAGCGTTCTGACAAGGCTATTACGGGACTCCCTGTCGCCAGGCTTGCCGTATTCATCCATCAGGTCGACAAACGAGTTCTCATCCACGTTCGGAGCTAGCTTGGACGCCTTGCGCCCGTATACGTTCTTTAGTTCTTCCAGCGGGATGGTCTGCCGGTGGATGATATAGTTGACGTTTGACCATGTCTTTGCTGGCTCTGGGAAGATGTCAAACGGAGACGGCGCGAAGAACCGCAGGTCCCCCACCATCTTCCACTTCGTCTTCGGCATCAGCTTCTTCTCGAATACTGGAATCGGCGGGTTGCCTGGCCCTGCGCCAGATGCAGACATAACCTGCTGCCCATCCTGGTCTAGCACGGGTGCCCAGCCCTCCTCCATCGCAATACTGCCGTCCTTGGCGAGGATAGGGACGTTCTGGGGGTCGCCTGCATTGAGGTCCCACAGGCTACCGAAGAACCCGGTGCCGGTCATGAACGTCCAGGTCAGGCAATCATGGAGAGACTGCTTGAACTCCTTGTCGTAGTAGAACCACCTGAGGAGCCTCTCACACGCCCTGGCGTGCCTGCGCGCATCTCTGCCGGGTCTGCCAAGGGCCACAACCGGGGCGGGCTCCTGGGTCATCGCGCTGGAAACCATCCCGCGAAGTGACTGGAACAGCACGTTCGACGACACGTTGATGCTCTCGGCATTCTCAGAACGCAAGCTGTTCAGACTGACAAGCCTGTCGCCCACAAACACCTTATCCGGCTCGCCACGGACGGCGGCAATCGTGCCAATCCAGCGCTTATGCCGAGGCCACATACGGTCCCTGAGAACGCGGAACCTGTGGTTGATTTCTTCTGGTGTGAGCTTTGCCATCTTATTGCTACCCTTGCGACCTCATCCTATTAAGCCACTCCCAGTATTCCCGCGTATCCGGCTGCTCCATCATCCCTGCGTCACCGTACGGGGTGAAACCACCTGCCATGCCCTGCTGGGGTTGCGGTTGTGCGAATGAAGACTGCGGGGGAGGCGTTGACTGCTGCTGCTGCGGCCTCTGCTGGGCTGCTCTGACCGTGCCCGTTGCTCCCGACGCAAGGATGTCGCCCATGCGGTTTGGCTGGGTCTGGGCTCTCGGGTCTCTGGTCATCCTGAGCCCCTCAGACGTTGCCGAACCGACAGCGGTACCGGCCATCATTCCGGGGACAAGACCGCCCGTGATTGGGCCGCCAATTGCAGCGCCAAGCCCCATGCCTAAAATCGGCGCGGCCACCTCTGCGAACTGCTCCCACCCCGAGGGCTCTTCCACCGGAGCAGGGCCCCGCACTAAGGGCGTCTGGGTGCGTTGCCTCGGTTGCCTTCTTCCGGTGGGCTGTGGTCTGCCGGGACCTCCAGGGCCTCCGGGGCCAGACGAGCCTCCATACAAGCCACCGGGAGCCCCCATTTGGCCAATAGCAGCCTCGCGCTGCAACTGCTCGTATAGCTCGTCTTCTGGCCTGCGGCCTCCATACATCTGCTGCCCGAAATATGCCATGCTATCCCCTAGGAGAAGAGTTCTAACATCGTTTGTATCCTATCGCCTGAATCGTACTCTGACAACGCCTGTTCTGCGTTCTCATCCTTTGGAGGCTCTATGCTCCAATAATCGTCCGACCCGCGTATGTCGTCTGGACGCTCTGGCTTTTCATGGTGAGCAACCCATGCGGCTATCATAAGCGAGAAAAGCAAATCATCGTGACAGCCGTCCAGATGGTCTGCCCGCCCAGTCTGCTTATCGTATACAAATGTGGTGATTTGTTCGAGTATTTCCTTGCACTGTATCTTGATTGCGTCCGATACGATGAGACCGTCGAAGTACGAAATGATAAGCTCGCGGGTGCGCTGGTCTGTCTTGAAGCCAGGCTCTGCTGTGTGTCTGTTTTTGGTTACGTCAAATCTTTGACGGAAATAAAGCCAGGGATAATTACTCTCTGTAAGGTAGTGAACTGTAAGGTTTCCTGGCGCGTTGCTCTCCTGGGCGATGATGGCTCGGTTGTAATACCAGGCCATGTACAGCATGTGTTCTGCTAACTCCTCGGGCTTCATATAAGGGTCGGCTACCCACGCTGCCACGCTGCTGTCAGTGGCGTCGTATACAACCGCAGCACTGCTATCGAGCCCAAGCCCATGTGCCGCATCGCCACCTATGACGTATGCATGGCCGGGGACAGGAGGCGTAAGCATGTGAACCTGCCCCCTGTGGTCGCCCCTCGGGCGGATGAGCGGGTCAATAAGCCCATGCTTTGTCCACTCCCAGTTCTCGGCTGTGGCCTCCAGTAGGACGGGCGAAAACGGAGCCACGCTCTTCATCCACACCTGGACTTTTCTATTGTCGAATCGGGGCGTACCAGATGAGGCAAATGCCACTTGCCAAGACGACGGGTACTCCACGTCGAAGGTCTCCATCCGACCGCCGCATTTGCTACGAATCGCCCAACGCCGCCATTTGAGTTGGTCCCAATCCACATCCTGATGTAACGCAAGTAACTGCTCCTCCTCGTCTAGCTTGAGCTTGGTTGCCAGCCTGTCTGCTGTCTCCGTGGAGCCGACCTTCTTGTTCAGCGCCCAGTCGGTGAAAATGCTTAGCTCGTCGTCTGTTGGAGCCATTTCAGGCCGCCCGTGAGCCGCCAGATAAGACCCCGTATATTCTGGGTGGACATGCCAGGCGAAGAAGAATGGCGTGTACCCGGTGGCACCATTCATGGTTTCACGCCACAAATCGTAGAAAAATCCGCCCTGTCCATTTGCCGTTGACTCTAGTAGAATCGCTGTGCCGGGGGCCTCTGGGACAGCCTGTGCAAACCCCCTGAAGACCTCATGCCCGTTGGGCCAAAACGCGATCTCTGACCCATGAAAGAGGTCGATACGGTCGCCGCGCCCAACGCCCGCTGAACCCTGCCCTAGACCCGCCTTCCTTCCCGCGCCCCCGGCTGTTCTAATCTGTACCCTGCTATTCAGACCAGGGCTTGTAATGCGGCCAGCCTCACTAGGATTATCGAACACTAGCTCCCCAACACTAGCCCTGCGTTTCATGGGTCGTAGGAAGTCCGGAAGGTTGTTGAAGAACGTCTCCTGCATACGGAAGATGAGCTTGGATGTATCCTCATCATGTGCGCAAACAACAGCGTTCCTGTTGCGGTTGAACAAGCATGAATGGTGGATAGCAGCCTGCGCCCAGGTTGATATGCGGTGACGACGAGCCTTGAGGATGATGCCGCGAGCAGGACGCCCGGTGTTCAAGCACTCATCCATCCAATCCTGTAGCTGTCGTGGAGCGGGGTATAGCTGGCCAAAGTCTACAAGAGATCCCTTCTCAGAGATAACCTTGAAGTGTGACGCATAGCAATACCTAGGGTCACTCTTGCACCTTCGAGTATGCTGTAGCAGTAACTCCTGCTCCTTCCGGCTCAGCTTCGGCGGCATTCTTTCCCCTTTCTATTGCGTCGAGCAAACCCTCTATGCGCGGGTTGATCGCGTCTATAATCAAATCTGCCTCTGCCTCTGCACGCCTTCTGACATCAAGAGGCTTGGAATCAACGCCCATCAAAGCAGCAGCATCGCGTATAGCACCTATGGTCTTGGATATATCAGATGGGCTCATGTCATCTCTGACTAGCGCAGATATCGCCATGCCAGCAAATGTCATCCTGAGGTCGTCTATGTCGTATCCTGACTCCGACGCTAGCTGGCGGAACTGAGCAACAGCACTGGCCGCTAGCTCCTGGTTGGGCGACCTGATAACGCTTAGATCAACTTGCTGCCCCTGTGTCTCCTGGTCATCTGCCACAAATCCTCCGGGGTTCCGTACACCCTCGACACCATTATCTCTATCCTCGGCTTCCCCTCCATCTCCGCCGTGGCCCTCATTACCGTACCACACACTATCTGGCAGTCGTCCCTCCACCACTTCACCGCCGTCCCCACGTCCAGAACAGCCTTGTACAAATTGTCCAGGTCTGGCGTTTTTGTCTGGTATATCAGCGTTTCTGGCCATTTGTAGTTACCTGTGCGGTCTTTCTTCAGCATATAGCCAGGACGCGGCATTACACACAGTATGTCCATGACTAGTGGTCCGTCCAGCGGCTCTTCCGGGGTATGTTGGGCGAGGATGGCTGCGCATTGGGCTTCCCACTTCCTGGTCTCGGTTGGGGTGTAGACCCTCCCCGACTTGCGGGAGAAGCGAGGCCGCCCCTTCCCGCGAGGGATCATCGGGCAAATGACGTCAATGCAAGGCTTTCTCAACATTCCCAGTGAGCTTCTTCCACTTCTGCATCCCGACTTTCTTGTCAAGCAGGGGCACAGCCATGTGAATAACCGCGCTCAGGCCGGTCAGCAGATGACCCTGCACCCCGAACTTCTTCCGGAGCGAGGCGTCACTGTGCTCCCCCTCAGGGGCAATGAAGGCCGAGTAGACCTTCGCAGGGCTCATGATGCTCACGAGTATCTCCCGTGAGGGCATCCCAAGGCGCTCTTCTACGATATCGGGGAAATCGACAAACACAACCGTGTAGGACTTGCCGTTAGCTGGAGTCCACTTGAGGCCAGTCCAGCCCTTCATGTGATTGTCGAAAACTTCCAGTGGCTTATCTGATGTTTCATGTAGCCACGCTGTCGATATAGAAAACATTATCCCTCCGTTTCAAAAAACCGTTGATGCTTCCAGCTTACCTTGAAGTCTCGGCATGCTGGCGGTCCATGTCTGTTCTTGATAAGGGCAAACTTGACCTGGTCTCTGCGAGATGGTTCTGCATAGATAGCCAAGATTATGTCTGCGTGCTGCTCTACCTGGCCGCTCTCAGCTATGTCGCTAATCATGGGGGCCCTCTGCTCACGCTCAGACTGCCTGTTTAGCTGTGCGCATACTATAACTAGTGCGCCATAGTCCTTGGCAAAATCCGTCAGTCTCTTGCAAAAGTCGCCTATCTGATGCCGAAGCCCACCATCCGCTATCTGCGGGTATCCAACCCGGTGAAGGTGGTCAATGACGAAAATCTTGACTCCTGCGCGAGCCATCCGGCGAGCGCCTGCGAGGATGCTTTGCGGAGACATTCCGGTATGGTCGATGATTTGGATTCTGTCTCCGTAGCTGTCTTCGATGACCTTCGCACCTTCCTCGGCATTCTCGCGGAAGGTCTTGTCCTTGTCGAATCCCATCTCCGTTCTGACGAGCTTTCCACCCATCGAGGGGGACGATAGCTCCAGAGAGAAGAAACAGGCGTTGAGGTCCTTGTTGTGTCTGACAAGCTCCCGCACAAGATATAGGGCAATGGTGGTCTTACCAGCCCCGGCGCGGCCACAGGCAATCATAAGCTGCCCAGGATGCAATCCACCGCCAAGGCTCTCGTTGCAGATGTCGTCAAACAGGGAGATGCCAGACTTCCACGATGGATAATCGCCGGTCTCCATCTGACGCAGTATCTCGACGTACCGGTTGGCTGCGCTGGTAAGGGAGCAAAACTCCTTGACCGAACCGCTGTCCCACAGGTCAACCAACGCCTTTATCTCCGACGATATGGAATCCTCATTGCCGCTGATTACGGCGGACATCAGGCCCTTGGTGCAGTCCATCACCCTGCGCTGAAGAGCGCCGTTTCTGACAAGCTCCGTGTATTGCGGTATCGCGGTGGTGGCCGGGACGTCACACATCAAGCTGCCAAGGAAGGTGGCATTGACGGTGGTGACCCCCTTGGTCTCAAGATACCGGCAAATGCTGAGCATGTCGCACGAGTATCCCCGCTCTCTCAAATCCAAGAACGCCCTGAAAACCTCCTTGTGCTGGTCTGAATCAAAGTCGCCGGGCTGGATGTGCTCGGCCACGTCGTCGAAATATTCGGGCTCCAAAAGCAAGGCCCCAAGTAAGGCCTTCTCCGCCCGCTCAACAGATCCCCCACGGATATTCGTGCTCAATGTAGTTTCCTCCCACCAGCTAGCAACCGTTCTTGCTCTGCTTGTTGTCTCCAAAAATCCTCTTCCGGCTGCTCTTCGGACTTCATACCGAACTTCTCCAAGTCGTCCAGCCCCCGCTGGATGTTGTCTTCACGGAGAAGGGTGATTAGCTCGTTGCGGGTGCTGACACCATGACGCCAAGGGTTGTTCGCATGCCCCCTGAGGCTGTCCAAGATTATGCCGCGTGATGACCTGCTCAGTGCGTCTCGGATCTTCTGCTTGCGCTTCAAAGTCAGCAACGTACGTCTCGGGTCCTTGCCGAACATCTCGACCCAGCGGTCGAAAATCTGACCAAGAACACCATCTGCCGACCTTTGGTCAGGACTTAGACTAGGACGTAGAGAGGTAGTACCTACGGTACTACCGAACGAAGTACTAGGATAAGTACTGTCTTTACCGGGCGCGTCTTCCTTATTACGCGAGGAATCCTCCTCATTCCCCGTGCCGGATTGCACATAGACCTCTCGGATTATGTAAATCGGCTGAAGACCGAGAATCTCGTGGACGGTCAGATTGTTGTCTGTTGCGTCCGCAATTCGCTCGGCTGTATCCACGGTTAGGTTCTTCGTGACACCAGACAGTATTCGAGACAGGACTGAGTGATTTAGCCCTGCATCTCTAGCCAGTTGCGTCAGCGATTTACCATGCTCTTCCAAGTATTTTGTTATTGCGTGTTTACTTTTCATGGGTGCAGGTTCGCACCAATGGCCGTAAGCTGTCAACTGGCGTGTGAAAAAAAGGTGGGAACGTGTGATTGACAGGGGGGAATCTACTGTGCGAATATGCACTTTCAAGGAGGACAAGTATGACTATGGTATCTATTGTGGGAGAATGGCGGAAGGCAATAATGGTCCGCTGTCTAGCGAAATGGACACAGGGGGACGATGTCTGGCTGGAGAGCCGGCAGGGCTTGATGACGGCGACCAAGGCGGTCAACTCGTTGAGTCTTGGGTACGGCAACCCGATGGACGTATACCAGGAGTGGCAGTCGCCGGATTACCGGCCTGAGTTCACGGCTTCCCAGAAGCTGCGGATGAAGATTGGCTTGGCGGCAGAGGCTCCGATTCTGGAGGCTGCGGCGGTCCATACAGACCGTCCCGGCCAATACCAGGAGTTTGAGTGTGACGCGAGGCTCGTGAGGCATCCTGAGTACCTCTGGGCGGCTTGTAGCCCCGATGGGTTTGCCATCAGCGAGATCTTGGGCAAGTTGGTCCTTGAGGTCAAGAACACCAATCTAGGCACCAAGAGCCAGTACACGACGGAGGATGGCCAGCCGTGCTGTCCTCCTGGGTATCGTGTTCAGGTGATATGGAACATGGCATGTACTGGCGCTGACTACGGCGTTCTTATCGCCAATTTCAACGGGGACCTGGTGTTCAGGCTCATAGAGCGCGATGAGGAAGAGGTAGCGTTCATCTTCAGTGAGGTGAAGACGTTCCTCGATGCGTGCGAGGGTGACGACCAGCTAGCGATATTCAACCTGATACAGGACGGTGCCAAGCGCTGGGACGCGGTCAGGGACATATATCGCAACGTCAGCGACGAGGGCATAGCCATTCTGGACGCTGAGTTGGATGTGTTCGTTTCAGACTATCTGAAGATAGACAAAGAGCTAAAGGAGGTAACAGAGCGCCACAAGTGGCTCAAGAGCAACATAGCTGAGCGTATCGGGGGACATAGGCGTCTGGAGACTGCGCGTCACCGCATATCGTGGGGGCAGAATCCAGGCAGGGAGAAATTCGATTTAGAGCTATTCAAAGCGAAGAACCCTACAATCGATGTCAATGAGTACTACACACGCAGCCGGCCATATCGGACGGGTATGCGTATAAGCGTTTTGAAGGAGGCCAAGTAATGGCAGCTAAGAACAAGGCGGCACTGCCGCTGAACCAGCAGGTAGCAGTACCTGACAATTCAAGCAATGGACGGGGTGTAGCCCGCATCATGAGCGAACAGGCCATATCGTGGGTCGGCAAGGTGGGCCGAAATATTAACGCAGAGGCTCATCTAGGGAGGCTCTTCCAGGAGGTAAGAAAAAACCCCGCCCTTGCCAAGTGTGACCCGGCGTCAATCATCGGGTGCGCCATGGAGGCAGCCATACTGGGGCTGAGCTTCGGGGGTATCCTCGGTCAGGCGTATGCCGTCCCGTACTATGACAGCAAGTCGAAGGGCTGGAAGGCCCAGTTTCAGGCGGGTTATCGGGGCTATATCTCAAAGATGATCGACAACGTCACCACGTACGCCGCTAGCGCGAGCGAGATTCGGGAGAATGACAAGTACGACTACGACACCGGAGAAGGCTGGGTTCGACACAAGCCCGCTCTGGCGAACCGTGGAGAGGTCATCGGAGCCTGGGCAAAGGCCGTGCACAACAACGGAATCCAGACCGTCGTCGTCATTGGGATTGAAGAGATTCACCTGGCCCGAGATGCCAGTAGCAGCTACTCAAATGCCTCCAAAGGGGGGTACGCCGACAAGACCCCCTGGGGCAAGTACTTCGGCGCTATGGCCATGAAGACAGCCATCCATAGGCTGGCCAAGCTCGTGCCCATGTCGTCGAGCCTGGAGGCTCTCATGGAGTCTGATGGGGCCGTGTTCACCGATATCAAAGGGGACAGAGCCGAGTCGTTCAACCCAGAGAAGTTTCCGCAGATTGAGGGGGAAGTGGAGGAGTAATATAAGTGGGGGGACTTCTTCTTTCTTGGGGGGAGGGCGAACTGATAGAGGGGGGTATATATAATATAAGGTATGGGTTAGGGTAGCCCCCCTTGCGCACACACACGCGCGCGCAGGCACGCGCAGCCGCGCACACGCGCCTACGGCCGCGCACACACACGCACACGCACACGCACGGCCGCGCACACACACACGTGCGTCCTTTAGTATAGCCCCTTTCGTCCCCATTGTTCACCGTTCACTTCACACTAAACATTGTGTTCACTGTTTACCTAACACCTAACACATCGTTCACTGTTCACTAAACACTACACACTCTGTTACCTGTTCACTTGACACTAAACACCCGATTGCCCCTACCGCCAACCGTCCCCCATGGTATGCTCTCACAGGCCCGTGCTTACTCTCTCCCGCCTTCATTGCCCCGATGTATCCGTATGCACTAGCGCACCCCTGGCACGGCGTTAGGCGGGAAATAGCAGAGCAGTACAGCGGTTAGCTTTTGGGGTGACATTTTGCGCATAACGTGCCATTTTTTGTCACTCCGCCGACCGGAGCGCAGTCAAGCGTTTGAGCCTGTACCGTGTCAAATATGACACAAAACACACTGACGCAAATTGTCAACTCTACCTCCGCCAACATCGCCCCTCACACCCCTCCCAAAATAAAAATGCGCACCATTCTCCCTACAATCACGCACACTTAGCTACATTCGACCATAGTCCGCGCTACACTTGGCACGGCATGTGCTACATGGTCCGGCGTGTCACAACGGCACACTCACAAGGAAGTGAACCGAAAAAACCGGTTTGAAACATATGGAGGGTACTATGCCCAATGAACGCAAGCGTGCGTTCCTGCGTAAGCTCCGCAAGTTCGAGAAAACTCGACGCGCGGAGATATCGGTCGTGATGGCCGTGCACTTTCGCGGGGACGACGAAGCCTTTCAAGAGGCTGTGCCGTGTCGCGTCGCTAGAATGGCGGCCGCATGGGGCAATCTTTATAAGGCTCGGCGTGCTTGGCTTCATGACAAGCTAGTCGGCGGCGACGATAGGGACGGCAGTCTCTACCCGGAACCCTGGCTTGCAGTCATTCGCACACTGGCCCGAGACAAGCGACACAATACGCGCTTGTTGGGGTTCCACAGTGCGAACGAAGCACGGCGCATAACAAAAGAAAAATTCCCCGGCGCGGAAATCACGATAGTTGGTCCCGACGGTAACGTCTACTCTTGGACTCCTCCGGAGCGAAAGACAGAGGTACCAAAGGAGGCTGATAAGGCGGTAGAAGACGTGATTCGCTTCATGCCTGTATACCTGGCAGAACACATAGCACGGGGCAACCTTGAGCGTTCATGGGGTTGAACACTCCGCCAGCTAATGACCTCGGTCGTATGTTGGCGCGGTAATTCAACCAACAACAAGGAGTACACCCAAATGGGAAAACTAATTAGAGCGCTCGCCTACATGGACGACGCGTGTAAGGGGGGAATCGACACGGCCGTGCAGGCAGTGATACTCTCAGTGCTTTGTGCATTGCTTGTGTTCACTGGTTTCGTGGCAATCGATACCATCTCATTTGACGGGGCGCTATGTGAGGTAGGGTTTGCACGGGTTGCATTCTGGTTCTCTATAGTGCTCGGGTTCACAATGGGTGCCATGTCCTACTACTTCCCGCGTGACTGATTTAGGAGACTACTGCATGGATGACGAAGAGCACACCAGGACATACATAACGGACCCGCCTAGCGGCTTCGTTGTGGTTGCCGCCATATCGGGGGAGATTGCCTGGGCTCTCTTAGGTGGGGCCGGGTACTGGCAAGTGAGGGAACGAGCGCTGGTATATGCGAGGGGCGGGTCATACATTGACCTAGACAACAAGGTTGCCGTTAGGTTGGTCAACCCTGGCGGGGATGAGGAGCAAGTAGTGTCCGAGGGTATGTCCGGCTACCCCTGGGACTTGTGGGTGTACAACTACGACGGCACCTATCTGCTGGTGAAGCCGCGAGGCTAACCCGTACACACCTCGATTCATTCGGAGTGTGTGCGGTACACCTGAGATGTTCTCGGGTGTGTCGGCACATGGAGAACGAGTACGGAAGGCGGTCCATCGGTGAAAGCGTAGACTCTGCAGGTCACGCACATACCCCGCGTGAGGTGATCACGCCCGTAATGGCGCAGAAACGGCCTTCAATTCCGGGCTCCACAGGCAGCAAAATCCTGGCGTACTGGGTTCAACTCCCGCGCTGTGCCCGTCCTGCGATAACCGGCCACCTCAACGTGGTGCAGGGTTGATAACGCGAAAGCGACGGCGTCATACACGTCGTGCTAAGAGTCGGTTGCATGTAGCAAAGCTTACACTAGGAGCGCATAGCATGACACGCAAAGAAGAGGTAAAGAAGAACACACTGGACGAGAAGCACACACTGGAATGCAAGTCGCACAACGCGATGCTGCAATACAAGCATCACGCCCTGATTCACCACATGAACGGCCCCGGAACCCCGCACATCGGGGTGCCTGGGATGTGGCGAGCGCCTTACGTGTGTGTGTGCGAGTAAATGAAACGAGGAGTAGCAGTCACCCTGCACGGGCCCTGAGGCGTTTAGCCACTGACGGGCTATCCAACGTGTAGACGTGGCCGGGCTATCGGGGTTCGACTCCCCGTCTCCGCCTGCAGGGGGAATTCAATTCAACAGTGCTAGTTTAGGAGACACAGCAATGAGCGAAAACATAAAAGAAGAGTACCCCACGGGTCGCAACGGACGAGAGTGGGTTGACGGGATACGCACCATACCTTACGAGGACAAGTGCACCATTCTCGCCAGCAGCATGAACCACGAGGCCATCGGCATCGAAGCGTTCTACCGCAGAGAGGGTTCCTTTGTTGCTCACCGGAGCGTTGCGGGGTCACTGGGACCCAGGCTCACCGGCATGGAGAGCATCGAGGCGCTCCGGCGCTGGGACTGGTTTGATTGCACCGAATCGGTGAAGGCACAGGCCCCAGAGGCCTACCTGGAAGGGTGCTGGTACTTCCGTTTCGAGATTCCAGCCCAGGAGGGCGTGGTTGCTTACCAGTGCTGCGCACAACTCGGCGACCTTGACCCTGAGACCCTCCCCGACTTGCGGGTAGAGTTTTCTGGCCATGACTCAGAGAACGGGAGACTGCAGATTGTTTCGCCGACAGTCGAGCCGATCGAGGTGGGGTACGGTTACGTGATTGTCGCGCCTTGGCAGGGCAGTCCACCGGTCGTCTGGACCTGGCACCCTGGGAAGGTGATGCCGCCGGGGTCGCTCCGCAAGGAGCCGGTGAAGCTCGGTTAGGTTGTCAGTCAACCTGTTTACCCTGTGACTCTGTCGCGGGGTAAGCAGTGCACCTGAGCATGTTGTTCGGGTGTCTACTCAGTGGGTGCAACCCAGCAAATCAGGCGTCAACTTGGTAGGGTTCGACCCCCTACACTCCCCGCCGGTAATGGGGGGTAGAGTTGGTACGGAGGTTGTGTAAGTTACGATGTGGCCACATCCCTGGTTTGCTGGGTTGCGCCCATTGAGATTAGCAGTGCTAGAATGAGGAGACCTATCTAATGAAAGGACTAATGTTACATTGTGGAGCGGAGACGACTGACCTTCAGTGCATGCGTAGCATGGTGCATACCAGCAAGGGTAACCGTCACTATCCCATACCGTTCTATGACATGGCGAGCTACACTTTGGAGCGAGCCAATGCGCACTTCGGTATGGAGGGTGAGGCCCAGTGGGGTATCAACAAGGTGCAGGGGGGATCGCACTTCTTCGGTATCATTCGGTACGAAGACGAGGACCCCCGATTCCGCCAGGTGCTGGGGCTGCGTAACAGTGACACGCAAGCTCTCAAGGCTGGGCTGGTGTCGGGGCTTGACGCCTTTGTGTGTGACAATCTGTGCTTCAGTGGCCAAGACTTTCAGCAGGTTCGCAAGAACACGTTGAGGGCGTGGCCCGACTGGAAGAAGATTGTAGACCGTTGCCTGTCTAACTACGACGTGCGTACGGCACGCCTCAAGGAGGACATTCAACTGTTGGAAGGCGTCCCCTGCGAGGAGACCCGTGGTGCGGAGATCATCGGGGTCGCGGAGTACGAAGGCGTGCTTCGACCTCAGCAGGCCGGGGTTGTCCGCAAGGAATGGCGCTCGCCGGGCTCGTCGTTGCCCCTGTTGGGTGACGGCACGCAAGACCCCACCGTTCAGAAGTGGGAGGATGCGTTTGGGGAGCGCTCCATGTGGAGCCTGTACAACGCTATGACCGAGGGGTTGAAGCGCGGTGCGGTGGCGTCTGCAATTCCACGGCACACCAACGCTCACACTTACATGGTGAATGTAGCTAACGCTGCATAGAACTAACCCTGAGCGCTTCACTTCGGTGGAGCGCAAGGGGGTTCGTTCAATGTCGAGTGAACCACCACAAGGAGATACTACTATGACAGAGCACAAAACAGATGGACTCCGCGCCGATGCTACCGGCATGGAGGAGATGGTCACGGCACTGCGCGCCGATAAGGATGCGCTGACCGCCAGCCTGAACACCGCTAATGATGTTATCGCGTCGTTGCACAACGATGCGTCGAACGCTGAAGAGCGGCACGACAGGATTGTCGAGTCGCTGCACTCGCACAAGGATGCGTTG
>Ga0098033_1000592_pt1 | contig 16055 bp, 15 predicted proteins | sample 1_EtaG_FD_75049 | JGI IMG/M metagenome (GOLD analysis project Ga0098033, IMG submission 75049) | Marine viral communities from the Subarctic Pacific Ocean - 1_ETSP_OMZ_AT15124 metaG | ecosystem: Environmental > Aquatic > Marine > Oceanic | place: Pacific Ocean | collected 2015-01-07
GAACGGCTCCCCTTTCAATTTTTAGACAAAAAACGCAAAACGATTACCCACTTGAAAACCCATCATGAGCCTGACCCCTATACAGGCCAAGCAACTGCTTGATGCTGACGCGGCGCTTGCTGTAAATAGAATCAAGGATGGGAAGAATCTCACCCAAGGGCACAGGGCATATCTGCTAAAAATCTCAGGCGACGATCTGCCGCCCGATGGCCACGCCCGAAACCATGTTGAGCTTGCCCAACTGCTTGGTGTGTCGCGGTCGAGTATTGTTAAATGGTCAAGGGAACCGAACGCGCCTAAGGCCAAGCCGAACGGCCGGCACGATATTGCAGCGTGGCTCGAGTTCATAAAATTAAACGGTCTAAAAGGCAGCGACGAAATGGACGGCGGCGATCTGAAGTCTCGGCGTCTGCTTGCCCAGTGTCTGAAGATCGAGGCCGAGCTTGATATACTTCGCGGGAACTGGTTGCCTGTTAGAATGATTGAGCGATATATGCAGGACATCTTCACGGGTTGTCGTGCGAAGATTCTTCAGGCCCCGATGGATGAACAAGCAAAGGATGAAGTGTTAAATGAACTCGCAAGACTACAAGACAATGACTTTGGTGTTCGGCCCAACGCTGGCGCAGCTAAACAAGAGCCTGTCAGTCTGGAGACCGCCGCCGCGCCTGACAGTGAGTGAGTGGGCTGAAGCCCATCGAATTCTCTCAAGTGAATCCTCTGCCCGAGCGGGAATGTTTCGGCTGGGCCTTGCCCCGTACCAGAAGGAGCCGATGAACGCTGTTCACGATCCCAAGGTGCAATCAGTCTGCCTGATGTGGGCTTCGCAAACCGGCAAGACAGAGTGTGTGAATAACATAGTCGGCTATTTCATGAGTCAAGACCCTTCCCCGATGCTCTGCCTTCAGCCGACTTTGGATATGGCAGAAACGTGGTCCAAGGATCGGTTAAGCCCGATGATCCGCGACACACCAACCCTCAAGAGTCTTGTTGCGGATCCAAAAACAAGGGACTCGGGAAACACACTGCTTCATAAAAGATTCCTCGGCGGCCATATCACAATCGCAGGCGCAAACTCTCCCGCCTCGCTTGCTGCTCGCCCTATTCGTGTTCTGCTCTGCGACGAGGTGGACCGATACCCGCCCAGCGCCGGGACAGAGGGTGACCCGATCTCTTTGGCCGAGCGCCGAACAGATACGTTCCCGAACGCTGTAATCATCAAGACATCGACGCCGACGATCAAGGACATCTCGAAAGTTGAAACCGAATACCTTCTGAGCGACCAATGCAAATGGTTTGTGCCATGCCCGAAGTGCGACAAGTTTCAGGTTCTACTTTTTCGCCATGTAATCTTTGAAAAAGAAAAGCCATACGAGGCCACGCTGCGCTGCGAACATTGCAAGGAGAAACTAACAGATGATGACAGGATCAAGATGGTCAAGAGTGGAGAGTGGCGAGCCACAGCAGAGTTCACGGGCAAGCGCGGCTACTGGCTGAACGGGCTCAACTCAATCTTCCCGGCCAAGCGCGGATTCAAGAACCGACTTCATCAGGCAGTCGCAGGATTCCTTGAGGCCAAGCGGCGCGGTCCAGAAGGGCTCAAGACTTGGGTGAACACATTCTGCGCCGACCCTTGGGAGGAGGTTGAGGATGTAATCGAGGGCCATTTCCTGTTAGCGCGCCGCGAGGTTTACGAGGAGTTGCCGCCAGAAATTTTACTGCTGACTGCCGGTGTCGATGTCCAAGCGGATCGGCTCGAGTGCGAGGTTGTCGGCTGGGGTGTCGATGAGGAATCTTGGGGTGTTGAATATCGGGTTATCTACGGCGACCCGAGCCAGCCCCATGTCTGGAACGACCTAGATGAACACCTCACTTCACGCTGGCCAACCGAGGACGGCCGCGAGCTTACAGTTGCCGCCTGCTGTATTGACTCGGGCTATCTGACAAAATCAGTTTATGATTATGTTACCAAGTTTCAGTTTCGCGGAGTCTTTGCAGTAAAGGGCGTGGGAGGATTCGGCAAGCCGCTTGTCTCCCGGCCCACCAAGTCAAGCGTCCGCGAGGTTCGGCTGTTTATCATCGGGACAGATACGGCGAAGGACACGCTTTATTCCCGCCTGAGGATTCGTGATCCCGGCTTCGGTTATTGCCATTTCCCGCACACCTACGATGAAAAGTATTTCGACCAGCTGACCTCGGAGAAATGCGTGGTTGAATCCAAGCGCGGCCACCGCACTCGGCGCTGGGTTGTAAAGGAAGGAGTCAGAAACGAGGCGCTCGACATCAGGATTTATGCCATGGGAGCAATGGTGATTCTAAACCCGAACTGGACTCGGCTGCGTTTTAAGGCTGAGAAACTAGACAAAGAGGGAGACTCAGGCGCAGATGATGAAATACGCTCAAAACGAAAGCTCGCGCCATTACCGCGCAAGCGCGGAGACAAGGGTGGTTTTATAGGCTCGTGGCGTAGTTGATTCAGGATTCCTTTTCGATACGTTCGCAGAAATGGCGGCGACTATACCGACGATTGAACCCTACGAGGTGGCCTGCGGAGATACTTGGAAATGGGACAAGTCACTTGCAGACTACAAGCCGAGCGATAGTTGGGCGCTGACTTATTCCTTCCGCTCAAGAACAGGAACTGGGTTTAATGTAACGGCTTCTGCGAACTCCGCAAATGACGGCTGGAACATCGTTGTCGTAAAGACCGCAACAGTTGACTACACAGCTGGCGAGTATGATTGGCAGGCTTATGTTACGAAATCCACAGAACGCTTCATGGTGGATTCTGGAAAGCTGCTTGTCATCCAGAACCTAAACGCCGCCGCCACGGGCGCCACTACAGACCTTCGGTCTCACGCCAAGAAGATGGTCGATGTGATCCGCACCGTTCTCGAGGGCCGAGTGGATTCCGATGTTGAGAATTATTCCATCGGCGGCCGCTCCATAACAAAGATACCAGTTGCCGAACTGGTCTCGATCCTTGCGACCTATGAGGAGAAACTTGAGGAGGAGGAAAAGACACGGCGACTTGACAACAAGCACGGGTCGGGGCGCGTGGTGAAGGCACGATTTAATTCTTTGGCATGAGATTATTTGCAAACATAGCCAAGCGTTTTGGTTACAAAAAGATTCAGGCGCGGAGCTACTCAGGCGCAGTTCAAAGCCGACTAACAAACGACTGGCTTTCACCCGTAACAAGTGGCGATGAGGAAATCAGGCGTGACCTGAAAAAACTACGGGGCAGATGCAGGGAACTCGAGCGGAACAACGACTATGTTCGGCGCTACCTGACCGGCGTCGAGGCGAATGTCCTGGGCGCAGCTGGAATTGGGTTGCAGATGAAAGTTTCAGACGGGCCGGGGCGACCTGATAATTTTGCAAACAGAGCAATCGAGGGCGCTTGGAAAAAATGGAACAAGAGAAAATTCACAACACCGACTGGCCGGCAAAGTTGGATTGATATTTGCAGGCTCGCCCTGCGCTCCACTATTCGGGACGGCGACATTCTTCTGAAGCTCAATCGCGGATACAAGAATGAGTTCGGCTTTAACATTCAACTGATCGAGGCAGACCGTCTTGATGTTGACTATAACGTGAGCAAGTTAACTGGCGGCGGCTCGATCCGCATGGGCGTTGAGGTGGACCAATACTTCAGGCCAACGGCATATCATATTCTGTCGGGCCATCCCGGTGAGACTTCTATGGCGCCCGTCAAGCGGGATCGTATTCCTGCGAAGGAAATCATTCACCTCTACGGACAGGAGCGTGTTAGCCAGACCCGAGGAGTGCCTTGGATGGTTAGTGCCATGAGCCGACTTCAAATGCTCGGTGGCTATGAGGAGAGTGAACTTGTGGCAAGTCGGGTCGCTGCCTCGAAGATGGGATTTTTCATAAAGGAATCTGCCTCTGAAGGATACACGGGAGAACAGGACACAGACTACAATCTGCTCATGGAAGCGGAACCGGGATCAATCGAGGAGTTGCCGATGGGGATGAAGTTTCAAGAGTGGTCACCACAGCATCCAACGACAGCTTACAAGGATTTTACAAAGTCGTGTTTGCGCGGAATAGCTGCTGGCCTGAACGTGAGCTATAACATGCTTGCCAACGATCTGGAGGGAGTGAATTACAGTTCAATCCGCGCCGGTCTGTTCGATGAGCGCGAGCACTATAAGTCAATCCAGACTTGGTTTATTGAATCCTTTGTTGAACCAGTATTTGAGGCGTGGCTCGAGTCTGCCTTGCTTGCGAATGTGTTCCCGTTCGGTGTAGGCCGCTTCGACAAGATGAACGCACCGCAATGGAAGCCGCGCCGTTGGCCTTGGGTCGACCCGCTGAAGGATCAGCAGGCATCGATTCTTGCAGTCGAGAACGGACTTGATTCGCGCCGAAATATTATTTCACAAACGGGCGGGGATATTGAGGACGTTTTCGACTCGATTGCAGCAGACAAGATTCTTGCAGACTCTAAAGGGCTGAATTTCGAGGGAGAAAATAATTCAACTGAACCAGTTGAAACAGAAGATGAAACCGAAACAATCCCGACAAATGAGTGAGTTGCATAAACGCACCTTCGATTTTAAGACTCGGGCCATCGACGAGGAAAAGCGGACGGTTGAGCTTGCCTTCTCGAGCGAGACACCCGTTGAGCGCACCTTTGGCTTTGAGGTGTTGGACCACTCTGAGGGCTCAGTAGATTTACAAAGACTAAACGGCGGCGCTGCCCTTCTGGTAAACCATAACCTTGACGATCAGGTCGGGGTTGTTGAAAACGCAAGGGTCGATGACGATAAGGTCGGACGCGCCACAGTTCGCTTCGGGAACTCCGAGCGAGCACAAGAAATTTTCCGTGATGTTCAAGATGGCATACGCCGATTGGTTTCGGTGGGTTATCACATCCTCGACACAGTTCGGAGTGAGGCAAAGGATGGTTTGGATACCATCAAAGCCACACACTGGATGCCCGTCGAGATTTCGCTAGTTGCGGTGCCAGCGGACGCTACCGGCTCTGGGGTTGGTCGTAGTGTTGATGAAGACCCTACCGAAAACAAAGTTGAGGAAACTCGACAAGAATCGGAGACTAATATTATGGAAACTAAAACTGAAAAAATTGAATCGCCGCAGGTTCAAGTCGTGGATGAGCGTCAAGTTCGTTCCGCAGAAACCAAGCGAGCGAAAGAAATTGCCGAACTCGGCAAACAATATGACTGCATGGATGATGCTGTTAACGCCATCCAAGAGGGTCGGAGTGTGGGGGAATTTAGCCGCTACATTCTCGACAGTAAAATGAACGAGAAGCCGCTTGAGGTTGCGACCGATAACGGCGAGATCGGACTGAATGAGCGTGAGCTTGAGGGCTACTCGATCACACGCGCTGTTGATACATTCTGCCGCAAGGGAAAATTTGAAGGCTTGGAGGCCGAGGCCTCTGAGGCTGCGAAAGCCCGTTACGGTCGGAGTGTTGACGGTCTGTGCGTTCCGACTGATGTGCTTCAGCGTGACTTGAACATTGGCACGGCTGTCGATGGTGGCAACACCAAGGCAACTGACCTGTTGAGCGGTTCGTTTATCGATCTGCTTCGCAACGCCTCTGTGGTCGCTCAAACTGGTGCGACCTACCTGAACGGATTGAGCGGTGACGTTGCAATCCCGAGGCAGAGCGCCTCAGCGACAGCGACTTGGGAGACTGAAGTTGCTGCTGTGTCGGAAACTTCCGCGCAGGTCGATCAGGTCACCATGTCGCCGAAGGGCTTGACCGCAATGACAACCTACAGCAAGCAACTGCTTGCCCAGAGTTCCATTGATATTGAGCAGTTCGTTCGCAATGACCTTGCCAGCATCCTTGCTGTTGCACAGGACTTGGCAGCGGTTGACGGTACTGGAAGCTCCAACCAGCCTACGGGCATCATGGTCACTTCTGGAATCGGAACCATTACGGTTAATGCGAACAACTTCATTAACGCGGTAAACCTTGAAAGTGAGGTTGCTGTTGACAATGCCCTGAGTGGATCGTTGGCCTATGTGACCAACGCGAAATACATCGGCAAGTTGAAGCAGTCCGAGAAGGCTACCAACTCGGGCCGATTCGTTTATGAAGACGGCAAGGTGAATGGGTATCCCTGCTTCATGAGCAACCAGATGCCGGCCACCTATGCAACGAACACGAAGTCTGCCATCGTCTTTGGTAACTTCAGCGACTTGCTGATTGGCAACTGGAACGGGTTAGACATCGTTGTTGATCCATTCACAGAGGCGGCAAAACGCCAAGTGCGTTTGGTCACTTCACTGTGGACTGACATCGCTGTTCGTCATCCTGAATCATTCTCGTTTAGCAAGCTTGTGGTTCACTAATTGGTTAGTGTTATTATGTTCAAGGGGGCGACTGGCTATAGTGCTGGAAGCCCCTTTTTCTCTTTAGTAACTAACGATGGCTGTAATCAAGATTCATGACGGATACATCTCGAACGCTACAGCTGGAAGCAATACACCGCTTGGCGCACTTAAAAACGTCAAGACAAACCATCTGCTTGTCGTTGGCAAGACGGCTGAAGGGAATAACAGCGGGACTGTTTACCTGCGAAAGACGGGCGGCACAGTTCAAATACCCATCGACTCAGGCGGCGTTTTCAGCGTGGAAAGCCCAGCTGTTGGTGAGCAGTATTATCTCGGGCAATGGGAAATCAAGAACAGTGACGCAGATGACGGTTGCGGGTATCTGGCCATTGCTTTTGTCGTATTAAACACAGCATTCGGAACAATGATCATAGCAGACTTTGATGCGGTTTTAGCAGAGTGGTCCACCACGTTCACCTTCGGAGGCTCGAGCTTCGAGGGGTATCTCGGTGAGACATCAGAGGAGTCAACCGTTGAGCTGGGCGGGATTACCCCAGACTATGATGCGGAGCTTTATGTCAAAAATGAAGACTTTATCACCCCGCTCAATATTGGTGATGAAATTACAGTTACAGACAGCTATGACACACTGCTCGTAAATAACAAATACAGAGTTCACACAAGACTTTTATCTGACGGGAAGGTTATCAGCTACGGGCTGAGAAGTTTGGCCAATTAAACATCATGGGCGCACCGTATAACAACATTGATCTGAGACTCGAGGCGGCGTGCGAGGAACTGTTGACTGAAAGCAGCAACTTCAGCGCAATCACAATCGCTACGGGCCTGAACGATGGAACACGGGAGGAGGACTGTGTAATTGCAAGCTGCGATAGTGCAAGCGAGCGCATCTTTGACTCGGGACTATGGGAGGCAGACTGCAATATCAGCATCTATACGAACGCAGACGCCACAAGCGCCCTTGCCACGCACAGGACAAGGACAGCTAATATGCGTGATCTGTTCATGGATGACGGGATCGAGACAAGCCTGACGGGAACAGACGAGTCAATTCTTGTCTCGAGTGTTCACAACTACTCGACAGCGCAATCCGTCGAGGAGCGATTTTTCATTTCCTCTCTGAGCTTCACTGCAATTCTTTCCGCGACATGAGCAAGCGGGTTGTTCAGCTGGAAAACGCCGCCGCATTTAACAGGACACTAGCCGAGCTTGGTCGTGAGGCTAAAAAATCTGCCGCAGAAATCCTCCTGCAACAAGCAAAGCTGCTTGTCAAGGACTGTATAAAACTCACGCCGCCGACATCAGGCAAGGGCAAGGAGATGAGTGTATCGCTCAAGACGCAGGAACAGGTTGGCAAGCGGAGAGTTGAGCGCGACATAAACAAGGTGGTCGGCGCCCTGCAAGACTTGGACCTTTGGCGCGGCAGCCCTGCCAAGAAGGCAATCAACAAGGCAATCAAGGCGGGAGACTTTAAGGCGGCGGCGGACATACTTGGCCACAAGAAAAAAAAGTCAAAGGTGGCGGAGTCGATCCCAAAGGATTACCACAAAAGATTTCACAACAGTCGTGGTCGGGTAACAAACCCTTCAGAGCGACTTTACGTTACAAGCCGGGGAGCCAAGAAGGCATACATTCAGGAGGCGCAACAGAGTGTAATGAAAGGAAAGGCCGGTTGGAAAAAGGCTGCGCGAAAACTTGGCGTCAAGGGGCTTGTTTCATCGATCACCAAACATAACGCAGCGGGGATGGCCTTGGTTGCAGCCAAGCCAAACAACCCGACCCCAAAGATAACAGTTGCAAACCTTGTCTCGCATATTCAGGCCGGCGGTCAGGCTTTAAGGGTTATGGAGTATGCCATGAAGAACAGAACCCGAGCCATGCGGCAATCGCTTCAGGAGATGTATGGCCGAAAAGCCAAGCGAGCCATTAAAAAATGGACTACAAACGGAAGATTCACCCCAAGGTAAATTGACCTGTTGATACAGAACCAAATCGCGGGAGAATCTGACCCATGGCGACATTTAAAGGCAAGGCAGTTTTTTGGGGCGCAGGCAATCTCTCCTTTGCGGGGTTTGCAGCAGGAGGAACATTCGACGCACAGAGTCTCAGTTTTACAAAGACGGCAGATGAGAAGTTGATCCGCGACTATGACGGGGATGTTGTTTCTTGTGTTTTCTACAACCCCATGCGTGAAATCACATTTGAGGTGATACCGAGCGCATCAACTATCGCCGCCGCCAAGACTGCTGCTGACGCCCTAATGCCAGACATCGGAACTGTGATCACGCTAACAGATCCAGATTCAACCGAAAGTGACGAGAATCAGGCGGGTGGAGGTGTTGGCAAATATCTTGTCCGCTCTGCAGCATTAACCCGCTCCAACGAGGCAGAGGCGCGGATCAGCATCACGGCATTTATCGGCGACGCAAACTCAATCTCTGCTACAGTCGCTGCGAGCTAATTTGATGTGCGCGATTTTTTCCAAGCTGCGATACCGGAGCCGGTCACATTACTCGGCCAGCAGCTGCATCCGTTTAGCATAGGGCACTGGATACTGCTCGAGCGTTTCGATTGTTCCTACATAACTGGCGGCGCTGCGACGATACCCGACCTGATGCTGGGTGTTCTCATCTGCTGTAACCGATATGAGGAGTTCATTTCGCTTGCACGCAATGAGTCAATTTTCCAGCTGACTAAAAAATGGACGAAGCGGATCGGGAATTTTGATTTCCCGGAAAAAAGCAAGAGCTTCAGCGGTTACATTGATGACTCGATAAAAAACCTGCCCAAGTATTGGGTTGAGGAAAAGAAATCAGGAACCCCGAGGAAAGCCGGTGCGCCGTATATCCAGACGCTTCGGGCTTTTCTGCTTTCAAAGACATCGCTTTCAAACGCTGACATAATGAACCAGCCATTTGCCCTTTCTGTCTGGGACATGACAACTGTGCTTGAGCTTGAGGGTGCGTTGAGAATTAACTCGAAAGCAGATGATGAGGCAGAAGAACAGGCCAAGGCATTTGAGAAATATTTTGATGGCCTGACTGATAAACAAAAAACCGCCATGCGGGGCGGTCAACCCGTAAACAACTGACATGGCAGTAAATCTCAAGGCAACGATGTCGATGGACAACCGGGGGTTTGTCCGTGCAACAGATCAGGCGAAGGGTTCTGTTGGGAAACTTCAAGGCGCACTCGGTGGCATGAAGGGGATGCTCGCGGCGGGAATGTTTACTGCGGCCGCATACGCAATCGGGCGAGTTGCAGGCGCGGCGATGAAAGCCGCTGACGACATAATGAACTGGTCGGCGCGCATGGGTGTTTCCGCGAAGGTTGTTCAGGAGTTGAAAATCGAGGCAGACGAGGCTGGGATTGCGTTCAAGGGGTTACTGTCTGGTTTCGGATTACTTGCCCAAAAAAGCCAAGAGGCCCTTGCGGGAAACAAGAAATATGCCGACTCATTCAGAGCAATGGGATTGGAGATGGAAGAACTTCAGCAAATGAGTCAGGAGGAAATGTTCTATTCTCTGGCTGATGCTGTTCAGGAGTCGGGCAGTCGAGTTGAAACCCTTAGCCACCTTTACACTATTCTGGGCGGTCAGGCAGAAAAACTTTTGCCTGTTCTTGATGCACTCGGGAAACGCAACGAGGAGGTTTTAAGCGAGAGTCATGTAAAAATGATGGATCGTATCAATGACAAGTGGGAGAAATTCAAGCGCGGCTCAGGCAGATTCTTCAGCAATCTAACTGGCAGTGTTGCAACATTCAGCGAGGAAATATTTGCAGGAGGCCAAGGGAACATATTCAAGAACATAACGAACCTTGGCAGCGCCGTGCTCGGAAGTAACTTTGAAGATGAGCGTGACCCAGAAACTGGCGAGCGCAAATACAAGCTCAAAAGCATGCAGGCAGCTCACGACCGGCACAAGGTGGATGAGGAGGCCAAGAAAAAGGAGATTGAGGGACAGGCAGAACTGAAGCGGATCGAGGAGGAAAAGGCACGCCTTGAAAAAGAAGCCGAACAACGCAGGAAGGATGAAGCCAAGGCCGCACAGTTAATGGAGCGGCTTGATGAGGGAGCATTCAGCCGTCGGCTAAAAAGGCTGTCAGTTGAGGAACAGATAAAACTTGTAAAGGAAAAGATTGCTGACGCTGAAGAGCGCGCAAACAAGCTTCAAACCTCTGGCGATAAAATTGGGATGGCAGGGGAACTTCTTGGCATACAAAAATGGCAGAACCAAATCGATTCCTTAAAGGCAAAAAACAAGCTCGCCCCCGTGAGCGTCAGCAGAACACCGATGCAGTCTGTCGGCGCACTAATCCGTCGAGCGCCCATGCGGACAGATCAACTTTTGCAGACTCAAGTGGGGATACAGAACTCAATGGATCAACACTTGATGGTTCTGGCAAATGAACTGACTGATCAGGGGATCAGACTTCGGAACGTGAAAAACTTTTACGACTAACACCAGTAAGCAATGTCATTCGTACCAAGCAAAGCCATTTCTCCAAGAATTAAAGGGACAGACGCACCCCAGCTAAACAAGAAGCAGTATTCATTCGACAAGCGCACCGGCTGGTCGAGTGTTGAAACCTTTGAAGGCAAGCGAGATAATATTCTGCGGCTTGCCGGCCGCTATTCGTTTATCGCAGACACCCTTGACGTAAACACAGACGGGCCAACAGCAACAATGACTGCGCGGTTCGCCCGAGACAATACTGTTCCTGAGACGCAGAACATCCGCGACGTTCCAACTACTTGGGAACTGATGGGCCAAGCTGTGCAAAGGGATGTATCTGAAAACCCGAAGGCAAATGACATAAAAGACTTCCGCGACATTGCACACATAAAGGCAGAGGCGAAAAAACTGACTGACCCGAACAGGACTCCGCTTTACTCTGTAACTAATGCACTTGCAACAAGCCTACCGTCTACTGCTTCGTGGAGTGCTGTTCATAAAATACTGCTGATCAAATATGCGCTGCGTCAGGAGAATACACTCACGACAGAGTGGGTGCTTCGCAAGTCTCAACTTGTCACATCAAACTATGAGCTTGCCCTTGCAACTTCTGGGATCGATCAAATCTGGACCCACGGGGCAGTCTTTAAGGGGGAAACAAATATTCCAAGAGCCCTTGTGCAGTCTGTTTCCTCTGTAAGCAAGGTCTCAAAATCAACCTTCGGCGGCTCGGGCGATATATTGGCTGGCTTGGGATACAGTCATATTTATGGCTGGCTCAAGCAGGCACCGCAAATGACCTACTCAACAGGCGGTCAAGTCGAGCGTTCGCAGGAGTGGTGGCTCAACTATTGGTTTACGTTTGATTATCCGCTTTTCGCATAATGTTTAGACCACCACCAAGACTCAGAGGATCAAGCCCAGAGGCAGCTTGGCAAAACAAGATGCGGGATGTCGTAAGATCATTGCGGCCTATCGTATCAAGGAATTCAAAGTTTGCCCATACCACAATAGGACTAGTCAACGAAGGAACCGCAGAAGGTTCTGAAGAACCAACGCCACCTTCAGTTACAGGGGGATCGGCTGTGTGGCTGTAACATTACTGACAGGTGACGAGTCGCCAACGGCGACAAAGATGAATGAGCTTTGGGCTGAAGCTGATTCACTTTTCGACAAGGCAATGGACGGGAAAAGCACCTTCCTGCTTTTTCGTGAAAAAGTCGATTCAGATTGGTCTCCCCACTTGTATCGCGGCAAGGAGTTTTGGTTTTACACTGCAAGCGACCACCAATCAGATGACCCCTCTGTCCTTTATCCGATTTATGACACGATGCCTGCCACCCACAACCAATCGACCTATGACACGGCAGTCAGCGGGGCGAGCTATGCAAGTTATGACGCAACGAATGATTGGGCGCTTACAACGGCTGACATAAGTATTGACCAGACTCTAAAGGCACACACTACAACCTATAGCGGCGACGATTATTATGTCTGGGACAAGGGCCAGCCAGCACCTTGCAAGAAGTGGCGCTATGCCGTGGCAGAAATCGTAATCGGCAACTCAACCGCAGTTGCAGGAACTCCGACCACATATAAATTTGAGTTCCCGAATGATTATGATCAATACAACTGTTTCAAGATTCATAATCTAACGGCAAACGAAATCACCTTTTATTTCGGAACATCCTCAAGCTCAAATTACTCGCTAACCATTCCCGCCTACTCGCAAAAATGCGTCAGGCGCAATTCTGTCTCGAGCGGGTATGATTCAACCTACAAATATCTTTTCAAGTGCTACTCGAATGACCCGAGATATTTATCTTTTGACTCACACGACGGAAGCGTTGCCCAGACGATGCGCGCCAATAACATTACCAACGCAAGTTTCCTCTACAACCTGATGGAGCATATCGGAGGAGACGGGTTTCTTCGTGAGAATGTTAGCACAACCAACAACGGGCGGCATCATCGCATTACATACGACCCTCATGTCTGGAATGATATTGGCAGCGACTATTCCACTGCAGGTTACACCCCGACAATCTCAACCAGCACAGAACTTGCCGAGCTTGCCTATACAAAGGGCGACATCAGTTACTACCGCGCAGTTGACTCCGCCAGCACTCCGGAGGTCGGGACAATCACCTTCGACGGGTTCAGTGGGCTTACAAGCGTGTTAAGTGCCATTGGATTAACGGGAGCAGTTTCGAGCTATCATTACAACATCGCAAGATCGACCACTTATGATTACTTTTTCTTGTGGGGTAAAACGACAAATCTTTTATGTTGGCAAGGTCAATATCGCCTTGCAGAATTAGGCTCATCCCACGGCGATCCTTTTGGTGAAGATATTGACACTCGGTTTTATTATCCAAACCTCTGGGCAAGACCCCAATACATAGACATCTACCAGAACCGCGGTAACGGGACATCATATAACGCAACGAATACTGATGTTCAGGATTTCTGGGATTACCTTGACGCAAATACAGACGCGAACTGTGTTGTTCTTGCTGACAGCCACGGAGATGGAATCAGGAGCGTGATCCTTACTACCGAGGGTCCGGTGGCTTTGTATGTCGATAGCTGGCAGATGGAAAAAATTCATTGCCAAACCACATTCGGGATTGATGGGTTCAACCACTCGAACTATTACGATGTGATTGATGACGGGCAATATTCAAAAATCCTGATTAAGCAATATGTCCCTATCCACGCAGAAAGACACAGCCCCAGCAGTGCTCTTCGTGGTGAATACAGAAGAGGCTGGCCGAGCAAATGGACGGATTCTGTTTTTTTAGCAGCACCAGATTCCACAGACAGTCGACACAGCACAGACGCACATAAGTTTCATCGCATGTTCGAGGGGCCGCGAAAGGTTCGGCGCTATGAAACCACCACCGGCAACTACCCTCATCTGGAAATAACAAACGATCCCGCTGGCGCCGCTGGCGCTGACTTTACACAGAACGCCACGGGAACACTTACAGACACGGAGGTTGCGGTTCAAACGAGCAATATAACTGCAACAGTAGAAACTTTTTTTGCCGGTGATACAGACATCCCCAACTATCCGAGAATGGTTATGAACGATGCGGCCTCTGCGCTCGAGGATGTGAAGTCAACGAGCACAACTTACAGCGAATTAATTACTGCAGGCGGCGGGAACCTAGATGAATACTGCCGCTTGAATCTGCTGAAGGAACATTTCAATGACTTGGTTTATCTGTTGAAAAAAGCAAACAAGGTACGGCCCCTGGCATTTGATGAAATATATTTCGGGAATGAACGGCCGGCCCAGCTTGGACATGGAAACTCATTTCATGTCCTGAACAATTACCTTGCCCCTATGGACGCATACGCTGGGTTTCATGTTACATCAACCTCTGGAGCCAACCACAATACACTTTACACGAATCTCGGCATTGCAATTAAGACAGAGGCTGACTTTCCAGATGATATTCATGCAGACGCAACCCCGCTCGGAACAGATGCAACAGAATTGGCTAATTACCGATGGGTGACGATTGACGATGTAAAGACCAAGGCAGCAGCGATGGGCTTCAAGTTTCGGTTTGAGGAAATGGCCACGCCCCTGAAGTATGTCGGGTCAAAGGAGTTCGACACGACAGCAGTTGAGGCAGATTCAGATTGGAAATTCCACACAACAACTGCGGTAATTTCAGGAGTGAATCACATTGCCACCCTAACCCCAAGCTCATATTCCATCGGAACAGAGTTCAGCGGAACTACAATGGATAAGGAATCAAATCGAGCGATCAAGTTTCACCTTTATGACACAAGCAGAACTGAGTCGGGCGCTAGGTGCAAGGTGATATTCGCAAAAGTTGATGAAGACCTTGTAAGGACAGGCGGCATGAATGATTTCATGGCGAGCTATACAGCTGATGAGCAATATACGACTCCACCATCAGATGATTACAACTTTATTTATCTTGCACAAATAACCCCGCCCGTTACCCATTCAGCCTAGTTGATTCAGCTATTTCAGCGGGTAACATCACCACATGGCGGCTCTAAATACCGGTGCATTCTTAAAACTGTTCTGCGATGTGAATTCCAAGAAGCTGGTAGAATCTCCGTTTGATTCCAGTATTTACAACCTTCCCCCCTTTTTTAACGGCGACATTGCTCCCATTGAGCTTCAACTGCTCTTGCCCAATTCCCGAGGCGGGTTGTCTTATCAATATCTGCCACTTGAGGAGGCAGTTTCCGTCGAGCTCGGTCTTGTCACCGTAGCTGACACTCCAACAGAGCTTGCGGCGTCAACACTCACGCAAAAATACAAGCTTTGGTCTGTCGATATTATCGACGGAGGATCAGATTGGTCAGTGGGGGATTCGGCAACGGTAACAGCCACGTTGGCTACTGGTGATATAGCGGCAACTGTTCTGGTCACAAGCGTTGCGGGCGGCGTAGCTACATCAGTCGAGATATTGCAGGAGGGGCTTATCACTACCCCCGGCACCCATCCCGCAACTGGCTGGACAACGAGCAAACTGATTTACAACAACGCCAGTGCAGCCGACCTGAAGCTCCGAATAATCTGGGCTGGGTCGCATACCGGCACCCTCTCTATGGACACAACTGGATTTGACACTTGGCTGGGTAGTGATAACACGAAGGAAACTACTTTTGAAATTAGGGTTTTTTCTGGAACAGATTGGGAACAGACCGTTTTCCAGACCACAGCCACTGTAAAACAAGAGGGTTTCCAGTAGTTGATACAGAATTAAATAGACGGAAACTACGGCCATGGCGCTTACAATTACAGACGCTTATGTCACAAATGCGGGAGCAGACGGAAGCAGTGCACTCGGAGCTTCAACGGTCAAGGCCGATACTCTTATTGTCGTGGCTCACAAGGCAGCAGCCACATCCAACGCGGGAACTGTCTATCTGAGGAAAGCCAGCGGCACAGTGAAGATTCCGCTTGAGGCGGGAGATGTCTTGGCAATGACGGGGCCAGACGGCGTTCACTTTACCTTGGACCAATGGGAAATTCACAATGTCTCAGCCGGTGACGGCTGCGGATATGTGGCTATTACCAACTCACCATTCAGTTAAGTTATGTCTGACTTCCAACTCTATAAAAAATCAATAAGTGCCACCGGCACGACTACGGAAAACGAACCCATCATCAAATCCGATGGTGATGGCGAGGTGATGCAATGGATACCGTCTGACGGTGTTGTTGCTGATGGCATTACCATTGAC
>Ga0098033_1000593_pt1 | contig 16014 bp, 18 predicted proteins | sample 1_EtaG_FD_75049 | JGI IMG/M metagenome (GOLD analysis project Ga0098033, IMG submission 75049) | Marine viral communities from the Subarctic Pacific Ocean - 1_ETSP_OMZ_AT15124 metaG | ecosystem: Environmental > Aquatic > Marine > Oceanic | place: Pacific Ocean | collected 2015-01-07
AATCGTGAATTGATCTTTCGCAGGGAAAGAATCAAGAGTATTGGGAGCGAATGTTATCCTTTCCACAGGGCTAGGCACTGCGACAAGGCCGTTAAGGGTATCACCCATGTTAGGTTGCCACTTAATAGAACCAAAAAGGCTATCATAGGTGTTCCATTTCGGGAACTGGGCAACCTCGTTTCGTGCGAGATAGAAGCTAAGCTTCTTGAACTCAGGCTGGTGTGGTGTAGCTGTCGCGTTAGCGGCATGACTTACAGCATCAGCGAGGACTGAACTAGGCATAATGTTTTATTATATTACAAGTTAAAGAGTCCGTAGACTCCAGTTGTTGGGAGTTCTAGAACGCACCCCCTTACGCCGCGATGCCCTTCGCACATAGTAGCAATGGTATGCCCTTACCCTAGTAGCTTTTCGAAGTCGTCCACGGAGAAGATTTCGTCATCAGAACTGGCTGACTCAGACTTTCTCCCAGAACGAGGTTCGACTCGTCGAGAATCTTTCTTGTTAGTCTCTGATATGTCAAGCTGTTTTTTCAACTTTCCAAGCTCAGAAGCGTAAAGTTGTAGCGTCACGTAAAGGTTTGAGGCTAAGTTAGTTACGGGATGCTTCTGAAAATTTCCGGGCATAGCGTCGAAAAAACCTTTCTTCAAATCGCCTATCGTAGCAGATTTTCCCTCCGGAGTTTCCACCGAAGTCTTCAACTTCTCAGAGTTTTCCTCCCACTCAAAGTATTTCTTCTGCTCCTCCGTCAGCATATTCTGTGCATTGCTGTATATCTGGGAATAGTTGTCCTGAATATGCGAGGCTTGCTGCCCGAACTGATTCATGAAGTTCTTGGCCTCCTGCAATGCGGACTCTATGTCTATCTCCGACGACTGCGTAGCCTTGTACGCCTGCTTGCTGGACACCATCTGCCCGTTCGCATCGTAACCATCTATACCGCGCCAAGGCTCTCCGTTGCGTACGCTTATCAACTGTTGTTTCCAATGGCCGTACTCGGTCTGGGCCTTGCCGTAGTTGTTGGCGGCTTCACGGTACTCTGGGGAGAGTGTGTAGGCTTCAGGGTGTTCGTGTAGGTTTTCTGGCGACTTTGACTCAAGGGCTTTGTCACGAAGCTCTTCGAGTTGCTGCTTGGCCTCAACCATCTCCTTGCGGTTCTTGGAGTATTTGTCAAAGGCCGCATTTGACATCTGCTTCAACAGAGACCGCTCCGACTCATCGAAGTCGTCGTAGTTTCTAGCCTCCGGCTTCGTCTGAGGTTCTTCTACAACCTCACGGTCTTCCTCCAGCTCGCCTTCTGGCAGGGGAGTCTGCTCGTCGTCATCGGGTGAGACATCCTTTGTCTCATCGTCCTTCGTGTCTTCCAAAAGATCACCGTCGAATATGTCGTCAAACATATCCAACTGACTCTCTTCCGAGTTCTCAGCGGTTTCGTCCGCGTCTGCCGACTCTACCTCTGTCGCCGTCCCAGCCCTCTGATCTTGGACTGTTACCTTCTGCTCGAATAATGTTTCCACGCTCATTGATAATACTCAATATGTCATCTACTGTTTTTAACTGTGCAGCCCTGTACCTTATAAGATTGTCCGGGGAAGCTGCATCCACAGACTTAAATTTGATCTCGTTGAGAACCTGCTCCTTGTACTCGTCAAGCTTTTGCTTGAGCAGTTGTGTACACGTGGAGTCACGCCATTGCAGGTAAGCTAACTCAGCCTGCTGGTTGTTGCTGTTGCTGTCCACCGGGGTTTAATACTTGCTGCACCTGCTGCATTATCTGGGTTAGTTGCTGTTCGTGAGGCTGGGCCTCCTCGGTTAGCTGGCCTGTTTCTGGGTCTACGATCAACGCCTGTAGAATTGTGTTTAACTGCATAAGGAGCTGGGTCTTGGTGTTGTCGTCTTGGATAGCTTGTACGTAGGCTTGACCGTCTTCCGGGAAAAGCATGGAGACAAAACGCTTGAGGAAGAGGGAGGCCGCCCCGGTTTGCTGGACTACCGGCCACGCTTGCATCATCTTGTTTATCTTCTCTTGCCGCTCAATTACGTCCGTGTCGCCTGCGGGTCTTACCGCGTATTCGTGGTCTGTGAAAAAGTTGGGCGGTATCGTAGGCTGTATTAGGCCTGAGAGTATCCGAGATCTGTATATGTTCCAGCACTGCGAGTAAACCTTCTTGAGAGCTATACTGAAGAGTGCGACCTGTGAGGCAGAGAGTGACTGGGCTTCTGTGGTAGCCGCTTGAACTTCCGTGGCAGTTTTGCGGCTGTCCTTGCGGTTCATCGCAGCGTAGTTCACTTGGGAGGTCTCCTGTGTGTTCTGGCTTAAAATCTGTTGTATGGCCCCCATGATGGATGAGTCGGGGGGAGTTAGCTGGAACTGCTTTATGTTAGAGTCGATGAGGGCGTTCGGCGTGAAGAACACGCTTGTTTGGACGTTCGTGTTATTCGGGTCGTTGGTGTCCTTGGCAAAGTACAAGCCAGAGGCGCGACGATGTGCCGTGACGAAAGAGGAGAGAAGGGAGGTTGCTGACTCCTGCGCGTACTCGTCAAGTTCTGCCCTGCCCTTCATTAGGGAGATGGTGGTGTCCTCGTTTATGTTGTAGGGGAAGACAACGTAGGGGTACTGGGTCTCAAACAGGTCTTCACCTTGTTCCTTCTTGCCCAAGAACAACGGTCTCGGCTTGCGTATCCAGTCGTTACAACGCCCCAGACAGGCCCAACCAACATACACCAAGTTGTCCTTCTTGAAGAGAACCTTCTGGACTTCCATCAGCGAGTAGTTTTCAGAGAGGCTCTCGAAGTCCAGCTCTTTCATCTGGCTCTTGTTGAAGTCGTCCGACTCTGCCATCCTGCGAAGCTGGAGGTCTGTGAAGTAGTGACGGTGTACAAGCATTTCACAGGCTTGGACATCTCTTGCGTCCTCTGGTAGGCCGAGGTCTTCAAAGTTTACGTCAGTTACGGCAAAATGACCGGGTTTTGTAACGTCGAGGGAGACTTCTGCCACACCATATCCATGTAGCTGCATGGAGTCTATGATACGGAACAGGGAGGTTTGCCATCCTGTGTATCTGGCCTTGTCCGTGAAGTCCTCCTCAAGCACGGTCGAGTCAAAGGTAACGTCGTTCAGGCTCTTGAAGATGGCCACCCTGCGGGACGAACTAATGTAAGAGACGTAGCGTGCCTGTTCCCTACGGATGTTCATGTCCACAAGGTGCAGGGGGATATAGAGTTCATCGGGGGCAAGATGCCCACTACGCTGCTCGGCATCTATGTCTATTGTCGGATGCCTCAGTAGTCGATGCTCGTCTGCCTTGGTAGTCTGCGTCTGTAAGTGACTGTTAAGACGATGGATTTCCTTGGCCGCATCGTCATAATCCATGTAGTTGTAAGTCTGTTTGGTCATTGTCGTAATGCCCTAATCTCTTCCAGTAAAAATTCCTGCGCTATGGGGTCACGCCTTGGGAGCAAGTGACGCAACTTCTGGCTACGTCTGGCTTGATTCAAGGTAAATACTTTGCTTTCTGTCTTGACTTCGCACTTGTTCAGTTTGTACTTTACACGCTGACCCCGCTTTTTTGTAGGGGTGTAGTCGCAAAATGCAAGCACAAAAGCGTCTGCTTGGTCAGGAGACTTGCGGCCTTTGGCCTTGGCTACCTTCTTGCTTTCGAGTTGTAGCTTGTTTTGGGGGGTTACGGTGTAGTAGCGGGAGGCAAGTTGCTTTCGTAGAGTGTTGTACTTGGGTACGATTATCTCCTTGTTCTCCACAAGTTTAGCCATGTTAAACCAAGTTTCCGCACCCCGGTTGAGGTAGGCTAGTTCATTCCGAGGCTTGGCTTGGTTGAGTACGTACCTAACCGGCCACTTGTTTGCACGCAGAGTGTCGAGGATGGGTTTGCCCAGACCACCAGCGTCCCCGTAGATTATGGCGTTTGGGCTATCTAGGCTGTACTTGTAGAACAGTTTTTCAAGATGCTCGATAAGGACAACGGTGTCTGTGAATTTGAAGCTCTCCAAGGCTATAAGTTCGTTCCCGTTACGTACAGCGAGGACTTGCTCGTCACCACCGGCTGAGAGGTCTAGGCCAGCAATGTTGTAGTCGGACTCTAGGCGATCAACCTCAACACCGTCTAGGTCTATAAGTTGCTGAAAGTTTATGACGACCTGTTCTTCGAGACCACCGAAGTCTGCCAAGATCATAGAACGATAGAGGGTGGAGTTTTCCCCGTAGGAGTTCTTTACGTCCTCTATGTAGTCCGTGCTTAAATGGGGGCAGTCGAACGCCGTTACGTGGTACTGTTTCCACTTGTTACCAACACAGGCGTTGTAGAAGTGGCCATCGGGGATACCGGGAGAACTAACGTCCACACGCTTGGTGAAGCCGGTACAACGAGCCAAGGCTGTGAAGATGTCGTCTCCTATGGACTTGGCCTCCGAGACGAAGACCCCGAACTGGCCGTTGGCCGTAGCCGGATGCCAGCCCTCTGCCCTACCCGGTTCGTCCGTGGCGAACAGCTCTATGGTCGAACCGTTCAACAGGTTCGTATAGTGCCGATAGTTCAGCTTCCATATCTGCTTGTCAAAAATCCGGTTGATGCCGTTCAGGAGTTGCTGGATATAACGGTCTGTCTGCCGGTCTAGCTGGTTACCAGAGGCAGAGGTTATGATGCAGAGAGTGTCGTCGTAGACTGTGCCTAACCAGACGGCGCAGGGTGCTATGATGTATTTGTCTTTTCCTGAACCGTTGGCTGCACGTACCACCGAGCGGTAGGGGTCTTGATCGTTTGTAGGCTTGGCAAAGTCCACCATGATCTGAGCTTGCCACTTGTGCAGTTTCATTGAACCGTCAAGTATCTCGTCATCCACGAACGAGACCAGCTCCAGCGGAGACTTAAACTTAAGGCTGTTGTCCTGTTTAGTAGCTGTCAATGGTTATGAAGTTTTCCTCTGCGCGTTTTTGGGCTGTTTCTAGGCGGAGGTTTAGATCGTTGACATTGAAGGATATTCCCTTGGAGTTCTTCTCGCTCTTCTGGTCTCCGAACCATTTGAATAAGCCTGCGCGTACTGCCTCGTTTTCGCCGTACTCCATAATTTCTCTGGCAGTCTGGAAGGCTAGAGGGAGCAGCTTGTCCACCTCTTCGTTGAAGTCGAACTCCGGCTCTTCTGAGTTGTACTCTAGATCTTTTTCGTGCTTGCCGTTTGCGCGTTGTAGCGTGCCTTTGAAGTTTGAGTCGAAGGTTACCCTGAAGGCAGTCTCGTCCTCTCGCTCAAGGATTTCGGCAACCTTTGCAGGGTTTACCCCTTGGCGCACGAGGGCTATCGCTTGAAGGTCGTGGTTTTTCACGGGTAAGCTTTGCGCTGTTTTTCCCATGCGCGAAGTATATCTATCATGTTTGCCTCTGCTTGGTTATTGGGATCAAGGTCTGCCACACCAGCAAGCTGATCGAATATCGAAACGTCTAGGTTGAACTCATCCATAAGGCCAAAGAAATCGTTCATCTTACGATCGTTTATAGCCTTAATAAACTTGTCTTTGTTATTCTTTAGAACAACGGGTATACCTTCGCCTAGGAACGCTTTAGTAAGTTTATGCGTCGATGAATCAAAAGCAGCGTGCGTCAACCAACTATCGCGTAGTTTGTCGTCTGATGTTTTTTCCAAATTCCCTTGTAAGTTTTTGAGCCACGCATTTTCTTCTGATGTTTTACCAGTCTTTTTGCCGGAGAGCCACTCAGGAGTAGTATCTCCCAACAAGCTCTTGAAGTTCTTTCCGAAAGACTTAAGACCGCGACCTACAAGATGGAACGTACCGTTAATCATGTCCTGTACATAGTTGCCGTCGTAGTTGGCTTCTTCTGCAAACATACTTTTCGCAGACCACATGATGTCTTTCATCAAAGTTTTTGCTGCTGTCATCATTGCAACAGGCGGATTTGATAAAGAAGCAAGTATGGCATATGGTTGTAAACTGCCGTATTTTTGTGTTTCCCCCGGTTTGAACATGTTACGACCCCACGGATTATTTGGGTTAGTTTCCCAAAATTCAGTCAACTCTCTTCTGAATCCGTTATAACTATCCTTGAGGGTTTCAAATGTAGCATCCTCGCCGCCAGTTTTTGACGGATCACCTATGAAGTCAGCAAAACCTTGTATCATGTTAAGAAACTTCTGACTACCATCTAGTATATGGTTGCCTGTTGTCTTAATACCATCAACAACTTTATCATAGAAATAAGGCTTGGCATCTACACCTGTCTCTTCCATGAAGCCGCCTGCCCAGTTTACAAGGTCGGCTTCACTCTCAAAGTAATGCTGGCCGTCAGTTGCAATTTTTACTTCTGGGTATAGGTTGCTGCCTATCACATCAAACACATTGTTGTCTGTGTATTGTTTAATGTCAGGTTCACCTAAGCCAAGTGAGCCACCTCCCATTGTAGTACCTGTGGTGTCTGTATCACCTGTGCCAGTAGTACCTGTACCCACATCCTTGCCATAAGGACTTACTGAGCTACCTGCTGGATTAAACTGATGCCATGTGAGGGGTTCCCTTGTTATTTCGCCGGTCTCCCTATTGACCACAGGGCCAGATACAGCAGGGGTATCGGTTACAATAGGTGGCCCAGACGAACCTCTGTTTATTTTGAACTGATGGAGTGTTTCTGCAAAGTCTGATGGGCCTGTGTGTAACCATTTACGACCTCCAGTGCCGGTGGTAGTTAACGCCGGGTCAACCTTACCTCCCTGATCGACCTCTACATCAACCTTGTCTTTGACTGTAATTGGCGCAGGGGGATCAGCAATCTCTGGTGTAAAGCTTTTCAACGGCTGGCCAACCATCGGGCCTTGTATAACCGTGTCAGCTATGGGGGCTTCTGGTAGTTGTGTTATATTTGGCTCTGCTTCTGTGTCTACGGTGTAAGTTTGGCCAGAGTCGTCGTCGTCTTCGACTTCACCTTCAAGTGTGATTGTTTTAGCGGGGATAGCGGTTTCTAGATTTTCTACCTTTTCTACCTTTTCTACCGTTGGGGTAACCCCTAACGTAGTGTCATCTGGGGTAACTGCTGTGCCTTCTTCTAGGATTTCTGCGATTTCTCTTGCGCCTTCTCTATCTGTTTCTATTGGGCCACCTACATACTCGTCTATGTTACCTCTTCCCGGCCTTTTGTAGTCTACTTCGTACCTGTAGTCTTCTTTTCCTCGTGGAAACTCAGGTAAACCACCGGCTAATACAGGATCTTCTTGTGGGTAAGATATTGATAAGTTTTGGGTTTCGGCTGGGATTTCCGGCATATCCGGCTCTGGTGGTTGAGTTATGGGTAGCTGCTGTATGGTTACTATATCATCTGTTTCATCTACGATTGTTGATGGTTGAGTAACTTCTTGCGGGGGTTTGCCGTAAGTTGGGCCGTAGTCTATGGGTTCTGGGTAAGCTATTGTGGGTGCTTCAGCTATTGTGGGGGTTTCGGCTGGAGAGTAGATAGAGGGGTCTGTTTGGGTAAAGCCAGATTGGTCTATGAGTTCTTGGGTTGCCAGACCGTAGGGGTCTTCTACCCATTGTGGGCCTTTTTGTGGGATGTCTAGGGTTTTTGGTATGATGGTGTCTATGAGGTTTGTTACTTCGTCAGGTGTACTCCAAGTGTCTTCGAAGCCAAGTCCGAGTTCGGGCCGCAAGTCGCCGTAGTGCGCTTTGGGTTTTGGTAATTCGAGAGGTGTGGTTGTGTCAATTATCTCTTGAGGTTGGACGTAGGGTACATTGACGGGGGCAGCGTATGCAGTTTCGACGGGTTGGGGGTTGTAGAAGGATTGTTCGGTTGCGGTTACTTGGGGGCCGGGAGTAAAGGGGTAAGGCTGTTCGGTTTCGATGTAGCCCATGTCTACCGGGGTGGGGTATTCTATGGGGGTTGTTACAGGGGGTGTTTCAGGGACGTAAACCTCTGCATCTGGATAAGCTGTAGGCGGGGGTAGCGTAAATTGTTCGGGGGTTATATCGACGCCCACGTTTGGTTGTCCGTAACCCGGAGGTATCGCTGCGGGTCTTTGTGTGGGGGGCTGTATGTTTGTTGCCGTTGCTGTAGGGGGTAAGAACTGGGGTTGCGATAGCTGCGAGGGTGTGTCGTAGATGTCTTCTGCGCCGGTGTTTCTTCGTGTTCCGGCGGTTGCATCTGGAGACCATATTCGACTGGGTGTTTCTGGATACCAGTCCGGCGGCCTCGCTGGAGTTCCCATAGTTCTGGGAATCGGGGCTATTGTCGGAGGCTGCACCGGGGCTACATAGCCGAGGTCTCTTGGATCGACTGCTTGGGGTACGTTTGCAGAGGGTTGGGGTAGAGGGGGAGGCTGATTGGCCTCTGCCAGTTTTTGCTGGTAGAGTAGTTGACCAAGCGTGTAATTGTCGCCGCCACTGCCGATAGTGGTGTCTGTCTTTAAACGGCCTCCTGTGCCTGCTGCGTGTTCCTTCAGGCCTTGGTCATCGGACGGTTTTCCTGTGTATGCAGTCCCTGCTTGGGTAGGGTTCTGGAGAAAGGCCTTTTCGCCGCCCCCTAGCACCGGGTAGCCTCTGCCCTCCGCCGGGGCCACCTGTGTCTTAAACTGCCGTACTAGTCTTCTTGCCATTGCTTCTGTCTCCTAAAGTAGTACCTCATCAAGGCTGTACCCCGACAAATCTCCTCGGCCCTCTTCGAGAACCCCTCAAACCTAACCTTGACTTTAACGTCCACACCTTGACGAAAGCAACTTTGATGCCAAACCCGCTCAACAGTTGGTAGTATTTTCTAACTGTTAAGTCAAGTTGTTATTTTGGTCATTTTGCCAGAATGGGTGATAGTTCTGTAAGCGACTTCTTTCTGGCCCCTCCCCCCTGTTTCGTAGATTATGATTAATACTGCTTTTGGTCTACGTTATGCTTTGGGCTGTAGAGTATAATTATATCAAAAAATGACATAAACCAGAATTTGACCTCGACGATCCGCGTGGGGCCGGGCTATGAATTTATCATAATAATTCAACATTAATCTCTGCTCGAATTGCCGCCCCCGCCGTTTGTCCAGGCATGCAATTGGCAGGCAATACGTTTTAACTGTTAGGGTTATAAAGTGAAAAGAGAGTTAACGTGAATTGATTTATTTATTAACTGGAAAAAGCGGAGGGGGAAAAAAGGGGTTAAGACTATGTTCGTTCTTTATGATCTTATATATATATTAAATATACATGCGGGAGAGAGACTCTTTTTCCCCCTCGCCCTTTTCGCTTTCCACGTTAATAAATAAATCAATTCACATTAACCATCAGACACAAAAAAGCCCCCTACTTGTTAGGGTAGGGGGCTTGCAATAGGGATAAGGTTTAATCCTCGACAGAGTAAGTTTGCCTTGTATAGCTATCGCCTTGCCGCGCCAGTTTGGCAGACAGCACGGGCTGGTCTGTATCGCGGCAAGTAACGACAGGCTCATTTACAGTCCATTCACGGGAACAACGTCTGTCGCGTAGAATATCCCGCGCCTGAACCGTTAGTTCCTTCTGCTCCTGTCGGAGTAGATCGGACGTCACACAAAGCTTTGCTAGGGCTTGCGTCTGGTCTGAGGCTTCGCCGTCTGCCACGGCCCCAATAACAATGGATTTAATGTGTGCAATGTTCATGGTTCAAGCCTTTTGTAATGCTTTGAATTCAGCAGACAATTCAGTATGCCGTTTGCTGCCCTCTTTTAACGTGGACAACTCAATCGCCATTTTAATGATATCCTGATTGATTTGTTTCTGTTCGTCGAGTTTAGCACCAAGGCCCTTACTGTCTGCTGCGACTTTGATTAGGTTTTTGGCGCAGTAGTCTAGTACGCTTTGCTCACTCCAACCGGCCATATGCGGTTTGCTGATCTTCGCCGTATTGTAAGCATTGGCAAAGGCTGCCATTGCCTGTTCTGCAGGCGTTCCAAGCCCGCGACTATCCCCGACTTTTTTACCATCAGGAATATCCTTGTCCCCTTCCCGGTAAAACTCAGGGAAAGGATTTTTCTTGTCTGGCACGCTGGCCAGATAATCACTTATGCAGTCTATCCAATCAGCGAATAGAAGCACAATGCCCCAAACAAGGTTCTTACCCTTGTTCTCGTATTTACTTATTACTAGGTTTTTCATTTTCTTGATTCGCCCGATTCGGGCTGCCAAAAAACTAGCAGAATCCAAGCGGGAAGCAACATTTATTTTAACATTTATTTGTTGACAAAAAACCCCTAGCTTACTAATCAAACCCCCTACCCTACGTACACACGCGATTATAAAGTAAGCTGAGATTACTCAGTAAAGTAAGAGAAAATACTTTGTAAAGTAAGAGAAAATACTTTGTAAAAGTGCTTGACTATTGGGTAGAGTATGATATAATTATCTTGGCTTGGGATAGGAAAAACCCTCAGACCCTAGCCTAGGAAATATCAAGTAAATTACGCTATGAGAAAAGGAAAGCTAGACTACCTATTAGATGACAAGGCTACGATCTCTGTGTGGATAGAGTTGTGCCTATGCAAGGTTAACCCTATGTTCGAGGACTACTCTAGGAAAGAGTACCAGATCATAGACCACGAACACGCCCAGAAGATAGCGCAAGCTAACCTTCGGGACGTAGTCTTAGAGTGGCAGGGCGAAGAGTACGCTGTAGACTGGAACGGGAATAGCCTACCCGCTATCCCAGAAGGTAAAGCCAGACTATGGTGTGTCGTAGCATGGAAACTTACTGAGAACCACAATCGTAAATTACGCCTAGCCCACGCCGAGGATGATCGCAAGCGTGCGCTTGTGGTGAGTTACTTTACAGACACGCTTGGTCTAGACCTCGACGAAGCGCAGGACACAACAAATGAGCTACCCGTGGAAGCCGTCGAGTCCCTACTCACAATGGCCCAAGAAAATTTAGCCTAGGCCAGTAACCTACGGCTACACCAAGAAAATGAACAAAGAACTAAGAAACGCTAGTATAGATAATGTGGTAGAGCTATGCCGCGCACGTTTTGTTACGTTACCACCGTACCTAAACGAACTACGAAAAGAATACGTAGAGAACACAGCAAGGTGGTCTATTGATATAATGAGACCTACCCACGACATCGGAGACTACGAATCATTCGTAGTGGATATAACCAATAAGCTAAACGAAGGAGGTACGATAGTACGATGAGATCATATTACCTACACCGCAAGCTGACAACAGCGGAGCGTACGGACGAAAACAAAACCTGCCCTGAGTGTCGCAAGTCTACTCAGATGGGTTTTAGAGGTTGGGTAGGCCACCCGTCGTTTGATGAAGACCTAGGTTGGCCAGACGAAGAGCTAGGCTTTTCTGCTAGCGATGACCTCGGCACGTGTAGCCCAGAGATGATCGTCTTGTGCGCTATGATCGACGAGATCATGGAGGTACTCGGTCACTCGGCACGTAACCTAGACGATACACTCGCAAAGTACGTTCTCGATCAGTACCAAACAGAACTGAAGAAAACACAGGATGGACTACTGGAAGAGAAGGAGGATACGAAATGAACATGCAAGACAAGAAACTTTGGGATCTAGGCTCCTATAATCCCTACCCTAGCAAGGATCAGCTTAAGTATTCCATTAAACGTGGGAGTATTATGGAATACGAAGGCTACCATTGCGGAGAAGAAGAGTACAAAACCTTCTTAGAGGTAGGCTTAGACAGCCAGATAGATCCTAGACTGTTTGCCTTGTGCGTCCTCATCGACGACCTCGACGACCTGCTAGGGTACATCAAGAAGTATCCGTACCCTGTCAACGTGTTAGTCGAAGCGTTCCTATCCAAGTGGGCTACTCTAAAGAAAGAGGTAGACCAGTCCGTCAAGGATAGCGCAGAAAGGAAAACCGGCTACACTGAGGAACAACTCGCAGAGGAGGAATCTGTACTCGACGCACTAAAACCGGGTGAAGACCTTGTAACCTTACAAGAAGCCTTAGAAAGCGTAGACCAATGAGAAAAATAACCTACGATGCAGCACGGGCCTTTATAGAGGGCCGAAACTTTAGCAGCGGAAACACCTCTGTTAGAGTAGAGCAAAGGGCGCCAGAGGATAGCCACCCTAACAGGCAACTGTACCTACACGGCAACCTAATAGCAGAGTACACTAACGTCAAGGGACTACTCGTTACTCTAGCAACCTGGCCTACGGCCACGACCAGAGATAGACTAAACGGTTTGCTCACAGAGCTAGGCAAGCGCGAAGGCGTATGGCAACACAAGCATGAGCAACACTACGGTACGCATGAGGCTAACAGAATCATATCCAGTAGCGAATGGATGCCAGTAACATAGACCACAAACCACATGAGAGAAAATGACAATAACCACAAACACGGAGACTACCGTATCTAAGAGTACGGACATAGTCCAAGAAGCTATCGAGAAGATAGTCGATGAAGCAGGGGTAGAGAAGATGCCCTTCCAAATCAAGGCTGCCGTTGACGCAGTCTCTAAGCTACAGTCCCAACAGGGGATACTCCTACAGGCCCATGCTGGCCTAGGTAAAACCTATATGGTACTCCCTGTAATCAAGTACCTGCTAGACAACAAACTCCTAGACCTGAAGTCTGACTGGCCGATGCCTATCCTATGGGTAGCCCCGGCTGCTGTCATACCCCAGACTCTAGAGGTTATAAACCAGTTCGGCCTCATCGGTACGATCTTCCCCATATCCTACGCTGCCTTTCGAGGCAACCTAGGGGAGAAGATATACTGGGACAAGACTAAGCACCCGTACTACGAGACCTACCTCTACAACTGGAAGCTTCGCGCAATGCCATCTATGGTAGTCTTCGACGAGTGCCAAGGCCTAAAGAACGACACCTCCTCGCAGACTCAACTATCGTGGTCTATCCCACAAGGGATCAAGCGTATCTTTATCTCAGCTACGCCCTACCAGAAAGTCAGCGAGGCGCGTAGCGTAGTCCTTGGTGTAGGTATGACTATCTATGACGAACCCTGCACTACAGACACCGTACCCAATCTACTCCAAAGGATAGCCCGATGGGGTAGGCCGACTCAACTCTGCCAAGCGCAGATGGAAAGGCTACGTAAGGCAATGCAGCCTTACGCTGTGTTCGTACCCAAGGTACGCTACAAGCACAAGACCCACACACGCTGCCGTCTCATCGACTTCGAGACTGAGGCCGAGCGCGAACACTACGATGGCTATTTCCAAGCCTTCAAAAAGAAATGCGAAGAGCAGAACCGTAACGCTAACTTTGGCCGCAACGAAATGCTAGTCGCCATGCAGAAGTTCCGCGAAGGCGCCGAGGAAGTTAGGGCAGGACGCATGGCTAAGCGTGCGATAGACACAGTTGAGCAGGGGCGGCAGACGATAGTGGTCTGTAACTTTGTTGAACCCATGCGTATGGTCTACAGGGAACTCAAGAGGCTAGGCTTGGACGAGGATAGGATATCCCACATCGTCGGAGGCCAGACCCCTGCCAAGCGTGAGGCCCAGCGACAGAAGTTTCAGCAGGGCGAGGCCGATATCCTACTCTTCACCATGCGCTCAGGTGGCGTAGGTCTCAGCCTGCACCATGATCGCAAGGAGGCTAGGCCACGGCATATAATCATACCCCCAACGTGGTCGGCCATAGACTTAGTCCAAGCACTAGGCCGAGGCCACCGCATCACCTCTATCTCCGACACAACCCAAGAAGTCGTATGGTACAGAGACACCATCGAGGAAACAGTGTGTTCCAGAGTGGAGGCTAAGCTAGACTGCATCAACGCTTCCGTAGGCTCACGTGAGAACTGGGTCAACGTGTTCACTAATGGTACAGTACAGCAAGACATAGCTACCGATAAGGAGTACGAAGAACAAGAGGAAGAAAACCTAACCATCATAGAGAAAGACGAAACTAATGAATAGCCTAAAACATTGCGTAGAGTATACCGAAAGCAGCCGAGAGTTGGTACGCCTATCAAGTGTAGAATGTTTGCAAAGAACTGCAGGCCAAGGTACTTGGGGTGTAGTAGAAGAACCCTGTCCGGTTAACCTTAATTGGCTAGTGCTAGAGTACCTCTGGATTGAATCCCTAGAAACCCCCAAAGACAACACTATAAGGAGGGAAGATGACTAGAAAATACACAAACCTACTGTATGAAATGATAGAGGATGGACTACTGGACAAGGACACAGTAATCACAGCCTTCTGTAAATATCTATCCGAGGCAGATGTCGAGGATATGATGCACATAAATGAAATGATAGACCACTCCGACAAAGAGTACGAAATGGTACAACACCAAGAACAATGATAAACCCAATGAACCTATGGTTGGCAAAGGCTGTAAAGCTACTGATCCAGCCTAGAGGAGAAGTAAAAGAAAGCGAAGTGTACGAAGTCTACAAACACGGCAAGCAATTAACGCTAGTCGAGATTGAAAAGGAGATCGAACACTTAGAGGAAATGGATAGACGTTCAGCAACAGACTTAGAGAAAGGTATGGTAGGATGAACAAACACGAACGAAACATAGAGATAATGTACGCAATAATACGCTTCAACCTACGCAGACTACCTGTGTATTTGTTGATAGGGCTAGGCTGGCTCACGCTGTACGCTGTAAGCTGGCTCGTTGGCCTAGGCCTAGGTTACATACTGTTCTACTAGCATGAACCCCGGCGACTACACAGACTTGAACCATTGGTTCGTGCTAGAGACAGACAAGGAGGATATATTCGAGACCTATAAGCATAACCTGCCTATAATATTCGAATTCCTACAGGACAACAATGAAATCAAAGGCTACTCTCTGGATAACTGTGCTGCCCTAGGCAGCAAAAAAGATGGCTTCGTTAAGGGACGCATAGCGTTCAAGCTAGATAGATACATAGACGTAGGCTGGGTAATCTCCAGCTTACAAGACCAAGACCAAGAAGGAGAAAATAACAATGACAGAACATAACTGGATGAAAGGTATGACCGAGGAAATTATATCCTCCGTCAAGGACGAGTTCGCTACCAAGTTCAGCGAGCTAGACAAGCGCATCGCCGAGACTACACAACAGAACGTAGTCTTGGAGATCAAGCAGCACGTTAGCCATAACGTGATAAACTACACCGACATCAAGGGCCAGCACCAGCAGCTAAAGCCTTTGCTAGAGGTCATGGGGTCTGGAGAACCCGCAATGATTATTGGGCCTACGGGCAGCGGCAAGACTAGGGTAACTCACGCAGTCAAGAAAGCCTTGGATGCAAAGCACTACGCCATACGCGCAGTCAACAAGCAGACGGCAACCCACGACTTGATAGGCTTCAACAATGCCACGGGCAACTACGTCCCCGGTGTGTTCACCAAGATAATCCAAGAAGGTGGACTAGCCGTGATCGACGAGATAGACAACGGCAACTCGAATGTGCTTATGATTATCAAGGGCATACTCTCCGGTCATATCTATATGCCATACGGTATGCAGGAAGTCAACCCCAACTGCCACCTTATGTGTACCGCAAACACGTGGGGGCTAGGGCCAGACCGTGAGTATGTAGGCCGCAACGCCCTAGACGTAGCCCTCCTTAACGAGTTCGTATGTGTCGAGTGGCCGTACGATAAGAATGCAGAGAAGCTGTGGACTCTCTCCCTGTATAAGGTAGTCGATGAGCCAAAGATAACCGAGACTCAGTTCTATAAGTTTATCGAACGGTTCCAAGCGATGCGAGAGTACGCCGAGGCCAACAAGATACGGGTAATCTTTGCCACTCGTAACCTACGCCAGTGCATTAACCTAATGTCCAAGGCAGGTTGGGATGAGTTCGATGCCTTGGACGCTACGGTATTCAGGTCAGTCAAGGGAGAGCAACGCCGTAGGCTGCTCGAAGTCTACAGCGAGAAGCGTAAGCCGATAGCTCCTAAGAAGGAAGAGGCCGACAAGTCCTCTACTGTACCCGACGACATCAAGACTATCCTAGACAACGACGACGAGAAAACTCCATTCTAAGAAACATGAAAATAGCACACAAAACCATATACTCATGGGAAGAGTTCCGCTCTGCC
>Ga0098033_1000594_pt1 | contig 15989 bp, 11 predicted proteins | sample 1_EtaG_FD_75049 | JGI IMG/M metagenome (GOLD analysis project Ga0098033, IMG submission 75049) | Marine viral communities from the Subarctic Pacific Ocean - 1_ETSP_OMZ_AT15124 metaG | ecosystem: Environmental > Aquatic > Marine > Oceanic | place: Pacific Ocean | collected 2015-01-07
ATTTGCGTGATCTAAAAAAGCCCCGGCGAGGACTGGGGGTTCTAACCCCCTCCGTGTTAGGGCACGGCTGCTTAGAGAATGTATGGACCCTAATCCTACTCATCCTCCCACCTCTACCGAGGTGCTCGCCAGGGCGTACCTAACCGACCCCCCTTGGGAGGTCGTCGTCAGATAAGCTGGGTAGTTGTTAGTGGCCCCCAGGCCACGTCTCCTGCTTCCAGATAGACGTCCTGCAGAATCGCAGGATAGCCTCTTCTGAGAGCCCCGACCGCTCGATTTTGTCGGCGGCCTCTTCCATGCATTGAGAGATCTCTCCCTCAAGCACTTCTTCGAAGCATCGCTGCTTGCCGGGATCTTGGCAATACTGTGTGATTACCTCCCGTCGCAAGTCAGCGTACTTCTCATACTCTGTTGGTTCCGAGCCGCACGATGATGTGAGGCTCATAACCACCCCAACCAACACGAGCAATGCCAGAATTGGCATTGCTCTCTTCATGTCTTCAGTCATTCTGTCTCCTTGTCAAAGTTTTTCAGGGCGGTAAGAAGGGTCTGGTACTGCTCTTCCGTGCATCCCCAATGTCTCAGCCTTCCGGACAGCTCTTTGAGCCACCCACCCTCCAGGCCCAGAGGTGGCGGCATCAGCTTGATGCACAGGGTTGAATCCCCGGGGAACTTCTTGTCCTTGAAGTTGAGCAGGACAGCCCCGCTGGCCGCCCTCTCGAACTCCGCCACGAGGTTCCAACCCGAGTACTTCGACCATTGCCGTACCAATTCTTCTAACGTCATATCACACCTCCTATTAATAGTTTAAGATGATCACATTTCTGTGAGCATATTCTTATACCATAATAGGAGTGCGGATTTGCGCCTAGTAGATGTCGGCGTCTAGGTCCCAGACCCAGTCGAAGGGGATCTCAAGGGTGTCGTCTGGAGAGGATCGGTAGAGAGTCTCGTAGTAGGCGGCGTGGTTTTCCATAACCCCCTGGGCCTGAGCGCTCATTTGCGTAGGGTCTCCGCCGTAGTAAACTCGGAGCTTATCCCCGTCTTTAAGGGTTAGCACGGGGTCTCCGCCTTGTACAAAGAATAGGCGGACGAAGTCTTGGGGGGCTATCGGTTTGTAGGACCCGAAGCGTATTTTACCCGCGTCGCCAACCTGTACGGCTTCCCTCTTACCCCCCTTAGTCAGGTAGGAGATGCGTGAAATTGCGCGGGACTTTTTCTTAGGCATAGGTCTCTGGCCGGAAGGTGGCTTTTACGGTGGCAGTTCGTCCCTCTGCGTGGAGATCTAGCGCACCCGACATAACGCGGTAGGGTTTGAAGGGACCGCCCTTCTTAGCTAAAAACTCGGCTTCCTTAAGAGTACGGTCCACGCGAGCTAGCGCGTGCTCTAGTTCAGCTAGTTTAAGTTCACTTTGATTTACTCTAGTCCTAAGAGCGGAGATCTGCCTGTTGGCACCCAGTATAGCAGCTACTTGTGAGAAGGTTAATAACCCTATTATAAGTACAGTTATAAACCCTGCAATCATTTTGACGCCTCTACCGCAGCTTCCCTAATGGCGCGCACTACCTGCGCAAGCGTAGAATACTGTATAGAGAGGGTGAAGTTTTCAAACCCTCCCCTGGCTAGTAGGGTCATGCCTATAAGCTCACCCTTAGAGTTAAATATGCCTCCTCCGGAGCTGCCGCCAGTAGCTGGAATGGAGTACGAGTCTAAAACTGGAAACTTGTGCATCCCATCAAACGACGGAGTATGGGTGTCCCTCTTCTTTCCGCAGTAGTACCCATCTAGCTGAAGAACCATCTTAGGGTCGAATATGCCTAGGGGAGAGGCTAACGAGTAGACCTTATCTCCTATCTTAGGCGCAGCGGGGGCTAATCTAGAAGCGGGAACAGATACCCCGTTTAGTTTAATAACGCAGATGTCGGACGATTCCATTAGCCCAACAAGCTCAGCAGCGTAGACACTGCCCTCGTAGGTCACTACGGTTAGCTTGGAGCTAACTAGAACAGACCCTTTGGGCTTGCATACGTGGCCGGCTGTTATACCCCAGGAGGATCCCTTATGGGACGCGACTATTACACCCGATCCCATAGAAGAGAGCTCTAGCTGCTTGCATTCAACCCCGGAGCAAACTCCTACGACAACGTCGTTTAGTACCAGGGTGTAGGAGGCTCTAGGAAGATTGGCATTTGTAGTGGCACAGGAGAGGCCTACTAGGGTTACTAATGAGAGAAGAATTACTTTTCTGGGGATCATTCTTGAGCCTCCTCCGCGGCTTCGGGCTCAAAGCACTCAAGGTCTCCCATTATCTCTTCCATGGAAGCTTCTATCTCAGCGATCTGCTCCTGCTGGTTTCTCCCCCTTACTATGGGGTAAAAGTAGTCACAGTAGTTTCTGCCTAGGCTTATTGAGCATTGCCCATTAATCTGAGGAAACAGCATAGAGTAGGAGGGTTGTATGTTAGTGACAGCCCCCCGAACACTAGCAAATGGTGCTATTACGTAGACGATGGTTCCAGAGGCGTGTACTTGTTCGGCAACCGTAGCTTGCTGTAGCCTTCGGTTTGTCTGCCCTCTCTCGTCCCCGATTATAATTACGATTCTATGGTCTATAACACTGAAGTCTACGTGTACTCCACCGTTCAGGTTATTGGGGTCGGTGTGCCATAGGACGTTCTCCATTTGGCCATCTTGGTCTATATCTCGGTCGTCTATAGCCGTGTCGTATATAAGGTCCCAGGAGCCTTCTGCGTTAGCTAGCTGGGCCCACAGCCCCTGGCTTACGTTTCGAAGCGCTTCCCGGGCGTTAATCCCTTGGTTCCCGTCTGCTGGGACACAGCCGTTGCTAGGGGGAACTACTATGGGCTCTTCTACATGCCCTATAACCGTTACGATGTAGCAGATGTTAGCGTTACCTGCTAACCTCTGCAGAGCCCTATCAGCAACCTCTACTGCGGTGTCTATCTCGTGAGCTTCCATAGATCCGGAGATATCTATGCCAAAGACAACTGCTGCGGTTCCGTGTCTAAAGCCCTCGTCTGCGTTGCCATCGCAGTCATCGTCCAAACCATTGCATCTTTCTCTGCCGGGCAAGATCTCTCCTGCGCAGTGAAAGTAGCCGTGCTCGCCGTCGTTGTTTTGTTCGCAGAGAGCCCTCCCCCCTACGCACGGTGGGGACAGCCGGGGGAAGTCCTCGGCGTTCGCGACTGGGACCAATTCCCCGGCGGCATTGGTGAAGCACATTGTGGAAAGACGGACATTCAGTCCGTTGCCTTCGTTGTCTATTATTCCATCGCAATCGTCATCTACTCCATTACATGTTTCAGGACGGGGTACAAAAAGTGGATTCTCGCAATCGCACCGACCTAGTTGTTCATCGATCAGGCCATCGCAGTCATTATCAAGATCATCACAGAGTTCGTCAGCCGGGGTCACCTCATCTACGCATACTGGCTGTGGGTTTTCTTCTGTGCATTGGAGCGTTCCTGGGTGGCATTCTCCTACTTCTAGTATCTCTGGCAGGGTCGTGCACACGTTGCCTAAGTTCGGGAGGTCGTCTGGTAGACCGTTGCAGTCGTTATCTAGGCCGTCACAGATTTCGTCGGAAGGAGTAACTTCTCCAATGCAGTCCGGCCCATACCCGAAGGAGCCGTCTTCTTGCTCTTGGCATACTAAGGCCCCGCCGCGGCATAGCCCGTTTTTTACTGTAGCGGGGAGCTGGGTAAAACACGGCCTAGACAACTTAACTAGCTGGCTACGTTCACCTCCCTCATCGTTTTCTCCGTCACAGTCGTTGTCTAGACCGTCGCAAATCTCTGCTCGCCGGTTAGTAACCGGTTGGCAAGCCCCCCAGGAGTTATTGAAGCATCTTCTCGAACCCTTACCGCACTCTCCCTGGAGGACTTCTCCTAAATCGCAGTCTTCTTGAGCTCCCCAGGTACACACTATTTCTGCGTCCGGCTCGGCGTCCGGCTCGGGAGCCGCGTCCCACTGGGTTATCAAGTACGCGTCTTGTGGAGGGGGGCCAGTGTCTGCTGTAGCTGAGTCTTGGGGGGGAGCTACGAGTCGTATCTCTGGAGCGTCTGCGTCTACTGTTTCTCCTGCACCTCTTTCCCCGGTATCTGAGCACCCGGAGAAGAGAGCCACTAAGAAGAGAAGCTGGAGCACCTTCACTCCGTAGACCTCCTGTTAGTAAAGAGAAATAGACTATGAATAACTCATGGGGTGTTTTTGGAGGCAGCATCAAGTCAAACCTTTAATTAACCGCTAAAACCCGCATAAACAGCGGGTTTTACGACAGCTCAGTTATCAGTAGATTTGCGACTTATTTCCCTTAACCGGGCTTCTGCGTAGTGCTGGCGCATCTCTGCCAACCCTGTTTCAATTAGGGTGACTGCTTCGTCCAGTCGGCTGCTATTACTGGTGAGGGTAGTAACTATGTCAGAGAAAACTTTTCCCCGCTGGTCTTCGTACCTACCTAGCATAGCATCGAAGCGGTCTCCAACAGCGGCCTCAGCTTTTTCGTGGCGGTCCTCTAGTTCTCTAACCTCTTCCTTAAAGGAGTCGGTAAGCTTGTCTAGCCGTTTCTGTAAGTTCCCATGTTGCCAGATAAGGAATCCTGCAAATAGCCCCAGGCTACCAAACTCTAGTAGTTTCTCTATGAAAGATGCGTCCATTTTGTACCTCGCGTTATGCGAAAATACTGGGGACCCTCCTAGGGGGTAACCACCAACCTTTAGGTGTTAGCGGGGCTTTGATTGCGGAGCGCAAGGGCCGTTTTGGGCATTTTGTGTAGCCCCAATCCGTCAGCATTTTGACGGGATTTATGGGTGGCTACAAATTCCCTTGCCCAACTAGACTATGTTCCCAGCATCTGGGCTCGTATAGATCGGATCCCCCTATCTCTATGGTTTGTAGTGAGGAGGTTTTCTTATGTGTGTAGTAGGCGTCCCTCCCGGTTATGGGACACACAGCGGGGCAAACTTCTATTCGGGTAGCCCAGGGAAGCATCTCTTTTATCTCAAAGAGAGGAGCTGCAGAGGAGGTTAGCTGTATGCTCGAAACCAGCACACTCTTTCCTTCGCTAAACAGGGTGAGCAGCGCACTGGCTACCCCGGGTATCATGAAGGCTTCATCTACTGCTACGACGTCTATCTCAGCGTTAAGGCAGGTTTCTAAGATATCAGCTCCCGTTCTTACGGGAGTAGCATTTATCTCCGCCCCCGAGTGGGTAGCTATTTTGCTTTTCTTAGACCGGGTGTCTAGCGCGGGCTTAAACGCAAGTATAGCCTTGCTCCTGTAGTGTAGGCGCTCTATGGCGGCTAGGAGCCTAGTGGTCTTAGACCCGAACATGGGACCTGTGAAGACTATAAACTCTGGGTCGGCGCTTAGCATTTTTCTGCCTCCCGGTAACGGGTTCGATCTCTCGTAGAGTACCCCCAGAATACCCTCGAGCGCAACTGCCTCGTCGCAGCTTATACGCAATGCGACTTGTCCCATCCCCCTGCAGGCACTAGCTCTTTATATGAGCGATATACACCCCTTAGGGATTAGATGCCGGATAGCTCACACCGAAATACCCGCTACACTGAGGCTGAGCTTGTCGAGGCCGTGGAGGCCTATGAGGAGCATGGCACCTACAGAAAAGCTGCTAAAGCCCTAGGGCTAACGTTACGAACCTACGGCCGCCGGTTGGATAGAGCCATTCAGCAGGGCATGCGCCCCGAGAACAAGCCCCTACCCGACCCTGCTCCAGCTTCCGGGGAGATAGAAGATACCGAGAGTGGTAACGAGAGAGTCCTTTCGGGTAAGAATGTAACCTCCCTAGAAGAGTTGATAGCCGCTGCTGAGGTTGATCTACGAGAGTGGATAGTAATAAAGAAGGTTATTAACAAGTGGGATTCGGTTACTAAAGGGGGTCTGCAACCCCTATGGCAGGTTAAAGCGTGGCTAGAGAGAAGACCCGATTGGTTTGTTACACCGGTACGCGCCATAGCTCCTGTTAGGAGGATAGAGCCTCGCGCCACCCCCTCTATAGGCACGGCCCTCATTATCCCAGATTCGCAGCATGGCTACAGGCGACGTTCTGATGGCACGCTTGAGCCTCTACACGATAGAGCGGCCTGCGACCTCGCTGTGCAGGCTGCCAAGGTACTTCAGCCGGAAGTGATAGTTTGCCTAGGTGACATGCTGGATCTAGCTCCTTGGAGCACTAGGTACACTACAGATCCCAGCTTGAGATATACCACTCAGCCTGCTCTAGTGGAGTTGCACTGGTGGCTAGCCTCTATAAGGGAGGCAGCGCCAGCAGCGGAGATCATCTATCTAGAGGGTAATCACGAAAATAGAATAATTAGGGCAATTACAGAGAAGATAGACGAAGCCGTAGGGCTTACCCCAGCTAACGACCCCGGAGGTGCCCCCGTACTTAGCCTAGAGAGGCTACTAGGCCTGCGTGACCTAGACATACAATACGTAGGCCCCTATGGCTCAAGCTGGTGGCTCTGGGATACCGTACAGTTGCATCATGGCAACATAGCCCGTAGCAAGGGGGGTCAGACGTCGACCGCGATGCTTGCCAATGCTACGCATAGTCAGGTTGTTGGGCATATCCACCGGCGAGAGTATGCCTGCAGAACAATAGACACTCGGGATGGAGTAAAGACAATTTCTGTCATGAGTCCGGGGTGTCTGTGTAGGCTGGATGGCGCTGTACCGCACGCCGGAGGTAGCACCGTGCTAGACTGGCAGCAGGGCTTAGGCGTTGCCTACAAGTCTGCGGCGGGTGTAGATCTGCAGCTAATCCCCATAGATAGGGGAAGAATGGTACTGCACGGTAATCAGTATAAGGGTAAAGATAGGGTATCTGAACTGAGGAAAACTACGGGCCTACCATACTAAGCCCGTTTACCGTACTATTTGCCAGATAGCAGTATCTGGAGGTAGTGCGTGTCTAAGCCCGACAAAAAGATCTCCGTAGGTAAAGCCGGGGTGCCCAGCCAGGAAGAGGTGTATAAGGCCCTCCTTAGTCAGTTACCTGAGGGGGCACAACACGCTTCTGGGGGGCTCCCTGATGCCCGGGGCATCTCGGACGTGGATGTCTACTACCGCACAAAAGACCACGGAGGATTGCTAAGTCAGTTGCCAAAGGGGGCGCGGGTAGCGCGGCAGGGGGATTCGCACACTATATATGATATACCGGGGTACGCTAGGCCGGTTAGTCTGTACGCCTCTATGGACCCTAATAAGGCGGATAGCGTTAGGCATAGAGCTACTGCGCTAGCCTTGGCTGAGAGGTACCCGGAGTTGGCTGAGAAGGCGCACGCCCTTAAGGCAGGCGGCAAGGGGTCTGAGCCCTCTTGGGCGGAAGTACTAGGCCTAGAAGGGGATCCCTACTCCGCTATGGCGAATACGGAGGCGGTCCTCGCGCACGCGGGTAAAAGATTTGGGGAGGGAAGCAAGACCGCCGCTTCCTCGGTGCCGCATGATCTATTGATTGAGGCTGATCGAGACCCCGACCTAAGCGGCTACGTTCGACCCGGGAAGAAGCGCAAAGGGAAGTCATATTATCATGGTTCTCCTGTTCGAGGTCTGGATGAGCTTATTCCTTCGGAGGCAAGAGGCGTAGGTCAGTTTGAGAACCAGAGGGCTATATTTTTGACGGGAACCCCCGAGCACGCTGCCCTGTATGCAATAGGTAAGGGGCTGAAGGGTAAGACCCCGTTTGGGGTAACGGAGAGGAACCTTGTCGTTGTGGGGGATGCTCCCCTTCCCAAGGGTTACGTATACGAGGTAGCTCCCAAACTCGTCCAGAAGGGGCCGAGAGGCCAATATTCAGTTGGTACGTCTCTCCAGCCCGTCAAGATGACGGAGATCGATCCGAGAGAGTATGGAGATAAGGTAGTAAGAGTTAAATCCAAGGATGAGCTACTTAAGGCTCTGGGAATTAAAGCATCACTGCTTAAGACCGCCATGGAAGAATTCGCCCCAGGCATACCCAAGTCTCGAGAGATAGAGGCTATCCCAGAGATAGAGGCGGCTAAGTGGAGACTGGCTATCCAGATGCACGATGCCGAACGCGCTGGTAAGCACTGGGACCTACGCCTAGTAGACCCCAATAAGCGTAAAGCGCACTCCTGGGCCGTACCCAAAGCTAAGTGGCCGGGAAGTAAGAACCGCCTACGACTTGCAATACAGCAGCCGACGCATAGCGCTTCCTATGCACTTAACTTCGAGGGCAACATACCTAAAGGTACTTACGGGGCCGGAGATGTTAAGCTAGTAAAGAACACTAGCACTACCGTTAACGTAGAAGACGGGGTGGTTAGGTTTTCTGTGCCCAGAGTTGGTAAGATGGTTTTACGCAAGACTGACGGGGATAACTGGTTGTTAATGCGAGCAAAGAAGGCTGCAGACCTCTCGGGTCAGGTCAAGTCTAAGACAATTCTCAAGACAAATACGATAGACCGACTTAGAAAGCTAATAAGTGCCACAGATAGCTTTAAAATGCCTAAGGGTACGCACCATATTAAGTTAGGACCTTATGGGTATGCAGTACTTAGGCAGAAAAAAGATGGATCTGCAGCTATTCACGCTGTTCGCCCTGCTGGAGCTAATCCTCCTGGTAGGGATGTAGGAAAGCAGCTTCCTAAAGATAGACTTAGGAAGATACTCAAGTCTCGTTGGAAAGCGGGGAGTAGCAGTGCTATAGCTAGGCTAATAAATATCCTAACTAAGAAATCTAGCTTCCGGTCGGCTGTTACCGAGGTTGCCGGAGGGGACACGTCGTACGAGTCGGACTACGAGAGACGCAGAAAGAGAGAAGTTAGCGAGTATGCCCCCGAAGCGGAAGAGCGTAGCTATAGCCCCCGCAGGGGAGTATTCGGGGAAAAGGATAGAACCGGCGGGGATGACTTTGGTACAGAATCGGTATAGTATTCCCCTTGAAAAGCCTTTAGGTGAGGATGATGACAGATTTTAAAAAGACCACTATCGCTCAAGGCCCCGTAAGGGCGTCAGACGGAAGCTACCTTACTGGGTCTACGGGGCCGACCAAGATCGATCAGTCTTCCCAGATGGAGTTCGTGAACACTACTTCTAGTGAAACGGAGTTCCGCTCGGACTGCTTTCACCTAGGTATGACCGTTTACTGGGATACCGATAGTGCGCGGGTAGAGCCTTGGACGCATAGCGCGGCTAAGAAAAACTATCCACCCTTGGGCATAGTGGTGGCTACGTACGGTTCTGCTGCTGCGGGACATTGGCGCATAGTAGTTCAGGTGCAAGGGGTAGTGGACCTATCTACTTTTGCCTACTGGAATGACCAGAGTGTAGAGGACTATGTAGTTTTTGGGGACTCAGCCAACTCAGGGGCGCAGCTTCAGTTTGTGGGGGGAGTCCTCTACTATTCGTTTCAGCTTAATTACCGGTGGAAATACGGCAGCGATTGGGCGAGCCAAGTAGCCACACGGGGGTTTGCACAAGGTGCGTATAACCAAGGGGCGTGGCTCCATCCGGGCCTGGCTTTGGGCCGTGAGCAAGTGGAGGACTACGCCCAGAACCTGGAGCAAGCCGATGGAACCTTCGAGCACAGCTATCTGCAGACGTACCCGGCGGGGGTCCTAGTTACCGGTACGCATTTACTCCTAACAGGCCCAGCTACGTGGAGAAGCCTCTCTTCGGTGCACCCTACGGGGTGGGACCCATCAGAGTTGAATGACATAGAGGCGGTTAGAACCGGCCAATTAGACGTACACCTGCTCCAAACTGGGCTTACGCATATAACTGCTAAGCACTACAACTCCTCTGACGCCGATCTAGACATAGGCGGAGGGGCTGAAAATACCCGCGTAATAGCGTCTAAGAAAGTGCAGTTCCGCACTACTATAAACGCCGCTGACGACTTGGCTACCTTTTTCTCAGAAGCGGATGCTACCTATGCGGAGGGGTGGGGCAGGGCTAAAGGGGCGCTAACGCTGGCGGGTCCTCTAGAGTGCAATAGACTCATAGTAGGCCGCATTGATTATAATCAGATTACGTTTGTCCAGGAGGGCGGATCTCAGGCCATTCTCATTAACCAAACGGGCGAGATTCTGGCAGGGCAGTCGCCAGCAACGGTATCTCTCGTGGCGTTCGATGGCGGAACGGCTAGGTACGTAACCGACTTTAGAGGTGGTGCCAGGGATGACAAGCAAGCGCATCAGTTCTATGTGGGGTTTGATTCTGTAGTCAACGCAAATCAGGCTGGCAACTACGCAATCAAGACGTTCGAGACGGGCTGGCTAAACCCAGAGGGTAGCCTCATAGCCAACACCAACCCTCTGGGGGCGCATGTATTCGGAGACCTTTACTTGTCTCCAAACCTGAGCCCTGGTGGTGCGAGCAACTCGGCCACTGGCAGTATAGTACTAGCTCACGGTGGGAAAATTCAGGGTAGGTCGAATGACTATACTACCTGGTTTGCGGCCGATGCCGACTCCGGATTAACTGATCTAATCTCGTACAATAAGGCAGTAGCGGACTCCGCCTTAGACCCCCTTAATATGCACCTTAGCGAAATAGTCTTCCACCAAAACGTGAAGATTATGGGCAGCATAGACATCCTAGGTACGGGCACTATAGACCAGGTTAGCACTGTGGCTGAGACCACCAAGATACGGGCTCATGGAGTCCTGTCGTCAGAAGACAGCGACGCCATGTACCTGCTAGGCTCGTCTGCCCAGGGTGATATTAACGAACAAGTCTTGACTAATATGCCTACAGATACTCCACGTACCATGGCTGGTCAGGGTAGGACTAACGGGTATCAGCATGCACTGTACTACCAGCAAGAACGCGGGCTACGCGCCCCCTTCGTTACGCTGGGCCGCCTTAACGTAGAGGAATGGGTTGATGGAGTAACCGTCGGGGCTTTGCAGAGGGATAGGGTTATTGACCTCTACGACGCTGGCAGCAATAGAAGGTCTGCCGTCACGTATACTTCGACTGGGAATTCCATAGACAGCCTCAACTTTGAGGTACCGGTGTCTTTTGCCAGCGACCTCTTATTGAATGACATTACCGCCCCCTCGGGGGATCTGATTCTAAGCGGGAACGACGACACTGATGATGACGTGTTCATTAAAGCCGGGAGACATATAGAACTTTGGTTGGATAGCAGCTCGTCCGGCCCGGACACGTCCGGAAACGTTAGGGTAAGGGCTGGAACGGGGCATACCTGTTTTGATGTCGATGAGAGTGGAGTGCTCATAGTAGGCAATACGGGTCTTTCGGACTTTGGCCAGATTAGGGCAGCTACCCCTGGTGGGTACGGGCTGGCCTTCCAGGATTCGTCTGGTGATTCGCTCCTAGTGCTAGAGGAGAATGTTCAAGCAAAGGTAGGAGTAGCGGGAAATAGCCGGCTCAATGTAGACTATATTGGCCATGTTGCTAGCGGGGGCCCCTCCAATACCGCTCTGGGCAACGACACAGCTAATCTTAGATTATACTCCTCGGGAACTGTGTTTGTACGAAACAACCTATACGTTCTTGGCCAGGACAGTGGCGGTACGGAGCTTAGCAACCAAACCACCATTACCTACCCGGGGGGCACCACAGATAGCAGCCATCAGTACGGCTCTTTAGGACAACTACATTCAGGCCCGCTCTCTATTAGAGGAACGTACGATACCCCTCCGACGGGGGAGTCGGGTGACACTAGCACGATACTATTCAAAGCTACACTAGCCCGGACTAACACCCCGGGCGAGGGTATGTATATTGATTTCCGGCGAACTAGGGGTAAGTCTGATGCCCCTGAGCCCCTCGAAGGGGGAGACAAGATAACTACTATGCGGTTTCGGGGGATGTGTACCGGGGACAACAGCTACACTAACTCGTCTTTTATTAGGGCCGGCACCACCGGGTCTGGAGCGCACAACACCAGTTACATACCCGGTAAACTGGAATTTGGTGTGTATTCATCCGACGCCGAGCACGTCCCCCTAACTCTCTATTACGGTGCTATATACGTAGCTGCTCCCTTATGTAGTCGTGTGGGTACCGAGCGGCTAGACTTCTCCCAGGCTCAGACTCTTGAAGGAACATCCTGGGATAGCGTATTTTACGGAGACACTTACGTAAACGACGGAAATCTTGGGACGCATGGCCGCTTGTATTTGGCCCAGGGGCAAGAGCACGCTGACCTGACCCACGACGAGACCCTCGCGTTGGGAAGCTCATACTACTCACACGGCATATACGGCACCAACAAAAAGCAGCGGATACGCTTCTACTCTGGGGGCAGTCAAGGTCCAGGCCCCGTGACAATTACAGGGGCAGGAGACCAAGGCGGCAACGGCCTCTTCTGGTTCACTAAAAATAAATTCGTAGTAAATGAGCTAGGCCTAAAGTCTCCTGGCTCAGCTACGGGCCTATCTTTCTATCAGAGCGGGAATTCCCTCCACTTTAGTAAAGACCCAGATGGTGTAAACATACCCGCTGGGGTCATAGAGATGTACGCCGGAGGGTACAAAGCAGCGACGGTGAGTGGCGAAGGGTGGATGACTAGCAGCACAGACGGCAACGGTAACGTCGCGGGTGTGGTTAACGGTATACGAATAAACGGGCTGGGGGATTTACCTAGATATAGTGTGCCGTACAACGCAACTGACAGCCATAACTACTTTAACTGCAGCACTGCCAGTGTACAGGCTGACAATCTGCGCAACCATTGGCCCAGAGGCCCGCAGTGTGCGCTGGAGATCTGGCCTTCTCTAGGATCCAGCAACGCCGCGACCGACCTAGGGTATCAGAATATCCTTCTCAGAAGATCCTGGAAGGTGGTTGGCGGCAAGCGGGTTGTGGACGGGGCTGCTTGGGGTATACGCGCCAATGCCACCGCAACTCCCAACCTAACATTCAGCGTTATTGCCGGTAGGCACAACGATGCGCAGTTCCCCGTAGTCGGCAAGCCGATGGATGTTAAGGCGTGGATAAGCGGTACTGTAGAAGCTGGAGATCTGGATTTCACAGGGCAGCATAGGTCTCAGGTAGAGGACCCCGCGCTGCTTGAGGATAGCTCCTACGTGGGGTGTATTCTTGAGGCTACGGGGGAGTATGCTAACTTGGTCTCAGCCGACATAGATCCGGAGACTGGTGAGAGTACAGGCTTCTCTACCCACGAGAAGCCTACTATAAACGAGGCTATACCTGTAGTGAGGTTGGCTACAGGAGCTAAGAATAAACGAGTGTTTGGGGTTCTCTCTGACTCGGAAGACCTGGAACTAGGAAGGGCCCCTGCTGACTCCGAGGACGGCCCCGACCAGAAGCGAAGAACTTACACGCTGGGGGCCTTCACTTCTTGCATCGATGTTCCTGATGATGAGCCGGATAGAGTCCATGTTAACTCTCTTGGCGAGGGGGCTATGTGGGTATGCAGCTCTGAAGGAAACCTGGAAAACGGAGACTATATAACTACTGGGCTAGTTCCGGGTCTTGGGGTAAAGCAGGATGATGATCTCCTACATAATTATACGGTAGCTAAGATTACCCAAGATTGCGACTTTGACTTGGAGAGTGAGCTGTATGACTGCGAAGAGTTAGAGTTTGAGGGAGAAACTTACCGCCGGGCCTTCGTAGGGTGTACCTACCACTGCGGGTAACTATAAGTAGACTGCCACCTAGGTACTGGGCCTTTCGCGGCTGGTTATCTATAATTTCACTGGTAATTGCCACTCGGAGCCTGGTGTTGTAGGGTGTTGCGAGTGAGGGCCAGTGAGCGTATGATTGGCCTACGGCGTATAATATGTCTGGATAGCTATGAAGTCAGAATCGCAGCTAGTAGCACCTACGTTTAGAAAAGAGGCTATAGTAAGCCGAGCTATGGTGCAGCCAGGGCTTCTAAAGACTCTGGGCATAGAATCTAGGAATCTCTTTCATCACCCGGCCACCCAGGCTACGGGCGATTTATTAATGGCCCCTATCCACGGCGCGGGCCGCATAGGTGCTAAGTATGGCCCCGGTGCTTTAGAGGCTTCTGTAAGAGGCGCTAAGGCTACCCCAGGGTACGTACAAGATTTAATAGCTAGACTCAGACCTACACCCCCCATGCCTATGACAGGGCTAGAGAAGTTTTTAGATACTCTACGCAACCTCCCCCAAAACGCGCGTAAGCGGTTTAATATGGTTATAGCCGAGGGAGGCCGCCCGGCGATAAAGACCAGCTCTTTCTTAGACGCCCCTACTTCAAGTTATCTAGAGAAGACTAGCTCGGCTAGTTATTTAAGCCCCCCTTCGGCGGGGTTTGAGAAGCAAGGGTGGAAGCCACTCTTGGAATTCTTTGGTCGGAGCGGCGGTGAAGCGACTGCTAGAGTTGGTGGTGAATTGGGCGCAGCAGGCGCAGCAGGCGAAGGGTGGTTTTCCAAGCTTAAAAACCGGCTCTTCCGAAGGGCTCCTGCACCTACGGGCGGTGCTCCTAGAACTGTGCAGCCCCAGCAAGTAACTACGGCAGAAGGCGTAGGCGGAACTGGACGGGGGGGCGTACCGACACCCCAACAGGTTCGAGTTGTTAAACAGGATATTAAACCTGCTACTACCGCTACTAGCCCTGGGCAGGGTGGGGCCACTACCGCCGTAACTAGTGGCCGAAGCCGCATTGATCCTCCTGTTGTACAGGCTACGTCACAAACTCCAGCCACAGTGGGGCAGTCTTATCCGGGAAGGCGTAATCTTTCGTACGACGCTCCGACAGGGCCGAAGCGGACGCCCGCTGTACCAGCTGCCCTAGAGCGTACCGAAGCGATAAAGCAGCCGTGGTCTATGGAGAGGTTCTCCCCGGGCCAGCCGGGGGGGCCCACCTCGGCGTCCGCTTCTCCGGGCCAGTTGCCTGGAACAGGGCAGCGCCGGCTGGGAAATGAAATAACACTTGACCCAAGCAGGCCGGCCCAAGGACAGCAGTATTATACACGCCCCGGTGGCGTGGGAGAGATTGCCCCAGGTAATCTACAAACTCCCGCTAACGTAGGTACGGGCAGCCAGTATTATCCGGTTCCTGGTCAGAGTAGGCAGGTGGGAACTTACGGCGGCGAGGCTATGAGCCGCTACTCCCCGTATAGCGCAACAGAGATTAGCCGCGTAGGAGATGGAGGGGCTTCTCAAACTAGAACGATTCCCGCTATAACGAATAGGCAGGTCGCAGAAGAAGCTAGCATCTATGCGGGACGAGGGCAGGGTAAGGAGCTGGCAGAAGACTATGTAAATAGGATCTTTGGACGTGCACGCCGACAATCAGCTCCGCCCAGACCTCCAGCAGCCAGACCTCCAGTAGCTGAGCCACCCGCGCCAAGTGCAAGTGCAAGTACGGCTCCGGTTCGCCCCAAGGCCGACGGCGCGGACGATATTTTTACCTCGGCAAGGCCTGTGGAAGAAATTCGGGCAACGCGCCCCCACTCTGGATATGGAGAGCCTCCAGTAGCACCTAGAGTCGAGAGACAGATAGTATCCGAGGGCCCAGCAGCAGGGGGAGGAAGAGGAACGCCTCCGCCGGAGCCGCTTGACATGCGAACCCCTAGGACTAGTGCTGAGCTGGACGCTTATTTTGCACCAGAAGCGGCTAGTAGGGCAGAGGCAGCGGGGGCGCGGCTTGGGGAAAACTCGGCGCGTTTATCTGACCCGGCAACACAGGCTGCGCTTAAGGATTTCGGAATTTCCGCTGAGCAGGCGGCTAAGTTGACTAATCACGACTTAGGGCAACTACAAGGTATCTATAGGCATACGGCTGTAAACGAAGGGGGAGTGCTTCTGCCACAATCCAGAGATGCTATTGGTAGTATCCTAGAAAGGCGAGGAGTAGGGGCCAGGCCCCCAGAGCCTAGAGTAGAGACACCTAGAGCCTCCGAGGCTCCAGTAGCGCGGGATGTATCACCAACTCCAATGAACACCGCACTGCAGCCAACTGCAGCCCAGGCTGCGCAGATACACACTAGGGCGCTAGAAATATCTGGGCGGACGGG
>Ga0098033_1000595_pt1 | contig 15986 bp, 19 predicted proteins | sample 1_EtaG_FD_75049 | JGI IMG/M metagenome (GOLD analysis project Ga0098033, IMG submission 75049) | Marine viral communities from the Subarctic Pacific Ocean - 1_ETSP_OMZ_AT15124 metaG | ecosystem: Environmental > Aquatic > Marine > Oceanic | place: Pacific Ocean | collected 2015-01-07
AAAATATCCTAGCGAATCCCCCATATACCAGTAAAGATTACTTTCCCACTCTACTCTAAAATTTTCAACTCCAAAACCTTCGTTAGTTATTGAACCTGATACTCTATGTAGAGTTTGCCAACTACCTCGATCTACTGTCAAATGATAATAACCATTACTATCTTCATTTAATCTCATATCAAATTTGATAGTTGCGAATTCATCCCTATCTTCTGATGAAAATGGGTTTGTACACCCAACTATTAAAAATAGACTAGCTATTAGTGTTTTTACGATTCTTTTTTTCAAGAGACCCGTTTCTCCTTTTATTTTTCCATTGTTTATCATAACCTTTTTTATTTAACTCCGGTTTAACTTTTTTCCAAGATTTCTTAGGTTTAGTTCTTGGTTTTTGTGTCTCTATTACAGCGTCTTCTTCCATATCGTCGTATTCGAGCCAGTCAATTTTAGACATATCTACATATCCTCATTTTAACTACTTAAATATACGAAAACTTTTTGTAAATGTCAAGCAGTTTTTATCTTCCATTGTTCCAAATTATCTAAAAATTCTGTTATTGTATAAGATTTTTTACGTTCATCAAGTATTTTAACAGTTTCAAGTATTTCTGGTTTCTCTTTTACTATCCTATTCAACATTATAAAACCAATTGATGGGTAAAATATTTCAAAACTCTCTTCTCCTAAAACATTAGTTTCGTAAATTGTATCCTTTTCTGTATCACCTTTCAATAATAAATAGTAAATCATTTCACCAAAATAAGGTCCTTCTCATATGTTTGTAACAAATTAATATGAAATGTAAATATATCATATTTCATGTGACCTATTTCACCGCTATCGTGTAACATTTCTGATAAGTTTACCAGTACTTGAAAGTTGTTACTGTTTAATTGTTTACAATCAAATGAAACTGTTACATCAGGTATATCTGAATCCTCAATACCTTCAACTTTAATAGGTCTTATTTTATTTGTTAAATCAAACTCAGTTTTCGGTTGTTCTTCTTCTTGATACCTCTTCACATTTTCATATGAACAATCTGAATAAATCACATCACACCACGGTTCTAATTCTTTCAACAAGTTTCCATCACAATTTGTCACTACGAATCCAACATTATATTTAGGTGGTATAATAGGTTTCATCATATCATCATGCTTAACCATATGTCCCCATTTCCTAATGAAATTTCGCGTGCTCCTGAGGTTTTGTTCTAACCACTCAGTACTCTCACGACCTTTCATAAATACTTGACCTGCTGGATTTCTCATAGCCCCATCTTTGAATCTTGAACCACGACTTGTCATATGATATACAAAACCTCGCCAAGTTTGAAGTAATTCATATCCTGCCAGAACAAACCGATTGAATATATCTGAATCTTCCTTTGATTGTGGAGCGTATAATGGGTCGTGACCACCTATAGATTGGAAATCTTCTTTGTACATAGCCCACGGTGCGAATATTCCCATTGTTGGATGATGATAAGCCTGTTTTGTATATTCATCAACAAATTTCAATAGTCCTTCTTCATCAAATTCTTCAGGTTCTATACCAAAATCTTCTAATATCTTCTCTGGGCCATCTGGATGTAATGGTGGTTCTATTCTTGTAGCACTTACTACTTTACCTGGTTCTAACTGTTTCAGTACGGCTTCATCCATACCAGGACATGCATACATATCAGCATGATATATCATTACTATATCACTTGTAGCATACTCATTTATGAGAGTATCATATAATATTGTATGACCTAATCTGTTTGGTCCATTATTCCTGTGAATAGTTACATTTTTATCTTTCTTTACAATCTCATTCATCCACTCCCAAGTACCATCATCTGAACAATCATCAGCCCAACATATCTGATGCATTGGATTTAAATGCGTTCTAACACTCTTATAGGACCATTTAAGATACTTTAAATTGTTACGTGAAGGCTGTATTAAGCTAATCGGTTTCATCTATCACGGACCTCCCTTTCAAATTTTCCCAATCTCTTTCAGATCTTACCTCTAAATTTTTATTCCAAACGCCCTTTAACACATCTGGCTCAACACCTAGCTCCTCAGCAAAGTTTATTATAGCTTGTATATCTTTAGGAAAGCAACTACCACCAAACCCAAATCGTCCATCTGGTCCCGGGACTGCTAAATGAGAGTGCCCTATTCTGCCATCTCTTACAAACCCCTCAATTGCCTTATCCCAATCAACTCCACATCTATCGGCTATTTGACGCATCTCATTCAAAAATGATACTTTAGTAGCAAAATAGCAATTACCCATATACTTAATCAACTCAGCAGTTTCATAATTTGTTTTAATTATTGGTGTTGTTTCTCCAAATCTCCACTTAAATAATTCTTCAACTTTATCTACACAATAATCGTCACCACCTAATATAAATCTAGATTGATTTATAAAATCAAATTTAGCTGATCTTTCTGTAAGAAATTCAGGATTGAAAACTATATTTAAATTTTTATATTTTTTTTGTAATTTCGCTGTTGTTCCAGGTGTAACAGTTGACCTCAACAAAACTACAGACTTTGCTCGAAGACTTAATTCAAAAACTTGCTTATTTTCATCAACTATTTCACTAATATCATTTAATGCTGAATCCACTATATCAATATTTATAGAACCGTCTTTATTAGATGGCGTTGGAACTGATAAAAATATAAAATCTGATTCATTTACAGTATCTTCTAAAGTATTTATTGACTTTGAAGGGTCTTTGTCATATACTCTAACTTCAGCATCACATCCTGTATTGGGTGAGAACCCAAACTGTACTGCTGAACCTACGAACCCTTTACCTATTATACCTATTCGTGGTACTCTTTTAGCCATGTTACTACATAGTCCTTTATATTTTTTGTTGGTTTCCAATTAAGTAATACTTCAGCTTTAATAAAATTGTATAATGTAGCATCATATTCACCGGGTCTTTCAGCTAAATATTCTTTAGGATAATCTTCACCAAACCAATTAGCTATTTCATTTATAGAATAATTTACACCTCGACCTAACTCTAATTCTTCAGCTCTAAAATCTTTTCCCATACACGCAACTAATGCGTCAACAATATCATCTATATGTGTAAAATCTCTCCTTTGTTCACCGTTTGATGTAATTGTTATGGGTTTATTTTCCATATATTGTTTTTCAAATATACCAAGTACTGTAGCGTAATCTCCTGACCTAATGTGATACTTACCATAAACGTTGTAAAATCTACAAATACAAGTATTTAAATCATAGACATTACTATATAAATTACACAGATGTTCACCACTAAGTTTAGACCATGCGTATGGACTTTTAAAAATACCGTGGTGTCTTGTACTTGATCCAGCATAAATAACTTGGCAATTATTTTTTCTGGCGGTTTCCAAAACATTTAATGAACTCAGAAAATTATTATACAATGTTTTATACGGATTCTTAATTGAAGGTTGTATTCTGGCGAGTGCAGCTAGATGAAATATTACGTCATATTCATCTCTATCTAAAACAGGATTTATTCCTGTTGATAAATCATAATCCCAATATGTACAACCTTCTTGTTCATTCTCTTTAAATCCAGTAGAATAATTATCTATTGATACTACTTTGTGTCCATCTTTAACTAATCTAATTATTAAATTCGTACCTACAAATCCTGCACCACCTGTTACTAATATATTCATTAAGTTATATCCTCCAAAAATCTTCTTGCTAATTTATTAAATGGTGTATCTATATTTCTAATATTTTCAACTGTCATCCAATCTTCCATTGGATTATCAGGAAAATCTTTTACAAATTCATTTGTAACACTTTTACCTGTCCATAAATGTAATGCATATGATTCATCAAACGTTTCATCAGTAGTTAATGTACCACCTAAATTACTTACGATACCATCTGAATAATCACACTTTGCATAATCTACACCGTTTCTAAAGAACCATCGTAAGTGTTCACCGTGATATAAAGGCCAAGCAAATGTTTTATGACCTAAAACTGTTAAGTTATCAGGAAACTCTTCTGATAATTTATATGGTAATTCTATAGAATGTTCAACCCATACATCGTCATTGAAATTTGTATATCTACCTAACCAAGTTTTTGGAAACTCAGCGTCTTTCTTAGATAACATAACAGCATTCGATAATTTCGGTAAATTCTCACCTTCACGAGCCATAATAAAATCACCTTTGCTATCTTCAATATCTAAAAGTGGAGTAAAAGGTTTCACACATAAAACATCAGAATCTAAATAAATACCTCCATCTTCAATTAATAATTGTAATCTTATTATATCAGCTTGATGTGCAAAATGATTAACTGGATTTCCAAATATTTCAGTAGGTGGTTCTATCTCTACTGGTGTTATATAATCTTGAACTCTATCCCACCAATCACCGTTTGGTTTATGTTTATGATAAAAAAATATGTTATCTGGTTTATTTACTTCATAAGCAGACTTGATAGTTAAATATCTAATGATATTAAACGGATCAGCCTTAGGTCTTTTCATGGTCCTACTAACTTCAGCAACAAAGTGTTCATACTCACCCCAACCAAAAGTAGGTGATAACCCATAAATTATATGTATATTATTAGGAATTTTAGACATTTATAACTACTCTATCTATAACTATATTATTACATTTCAAAAATTTAATATTTTTTTTCATTTGAATTGTCTGTTCCAATTTTCCAACCACTTCTTTTCTGTATAAGTTTCTTTAAATCTTTTGATAGAAGCTTCACTACATAAATCATAGAATTTTTTTTGTTCTTTTAACATTTTAGCTAACTCGACTGCTTTATCTAACTCACCTACTTGTACAGTTGTAAGTGGGTGACAAGTCTCTTGGGTATCCAATCCCTTATAACCAATACAAGGAATACCGTGAAATGCACAATTCATAGCAAATGTTCCCGCTGCATGTGTTCTCATTAAATGAACACCTATATTATACTGTGATAAATTATCAATCCATTCTCTCCAATTCAAATATGGTAAATATTTTATATCTTCTATCTCGCTTTCCATCTTTTGTTTTCTTCCCATTGATGGTGCATGTATCGGGTCACCTATTTCTCTTGCTACTATATAAGAATCAAATCCACCGTACCAACTTACAAAGTTTCCACCAATCATTGTTACATCACCCCATTCACTCCTCGGTAATAACCTTTCAGGTATCATCAAACTTCTCATTACTCTTACATCTTTACAACCCAATCCTAAATAATAACTTACATCAGATTCATTATGACAGTAAACCCAATCAGCTGACCTTAAAGTATTATAATAATGAAATTGTTTATCTATTTCATAATCCTGAAAATACCAGTGAGGACCTTCTTGCATTACTGCCACTTTATCACAACAACCTCTGATATAATCTAAACTAACCTTTGGATGTTCTTTTGGTATAATAACAATACCTAAATCAAATTGTTCTTTTGGTCTAGCATATAAACTACACATCGGAGCATCTAATGCCAAACACCAAGCTACTTCTGTCCTTGAATTAGGAAAATCTCTCGGGTATCTATGATTATTACCTGTTTCTGAAAAAAATGCTACTTTCATTCGTATACATCTTCCCAAGTATACATCTTAGTTTGTTTAAAAAAATTATGAGCATTAAACTCTGATAGTTTATTTGCTTTATCATACCAATTATGTGCTAATCTAGCACCACCTATATCACCCGGTGTAACTTCTTGTTCACCTCTTACATACATTCGTTTTTTAATATGTTTTCTATTATGAACTAATAATACATTTTTAATAATATATTGTGGTAACTGACCTTGAAACATAACTAATAAATTATTCATAAATGCTGTATCTTCATGTACAAAAAATATACTCTTTGGTATATTAATACCTGCTCGTACTACCTCTGCAGATATAACTAAACCACATCCGTTAAACTTTAGTTGATTTGTACTTTTTATATCTAACTCTTCAACTTTATCATTAAAAGAGTTCATTTCATCAATACTCATATTATATCTGAGACTCCACCAGTTTTCTGTATCTACTTTATCCATATCAATGAAAGGTTTATCTGTAAACTCTGGATGCTCTAATATCTTCCACGATTCATCCCACATTTTACAAGTACTAAAGAACCCAACATATTTAGGTGTTTGTTCTTTTACTGAACTGTGTAAATTATCTAATATCTGAAATGTTTGACGAGGTATTAAAGAATCTGTTTCACCCCACATTAAAACATCAACTTCGTCACAGTACTTTTCATTGAACTCTCTACGATAATCAGCTATTGTGTAAATATTACTTACTACATCATTAAGAATTACCTTAACATTATAACCTAGAAAATTATCAGTATTATAATCATAGTTAAAAATATCTGTCAATATTTTCTCAAATTTATCTAATATTTTTGTCATAGTCATTTCATTTTCATCTAACTTTTCTAATGTTTGGTCACAGTTAAAATATAAATCAATTATTACACTATCTTTATTTTCAATAGTATCAACTGCGTTCTTTACACTCTGTAAATACTCTTCCACTAATTCAATTTCATACCATTGAATTATACAACCTATAGCAAATTTATTATTTAATTTAATCATTTAATTCTCCATAAAAATGTTCATATGTTTTTTGCATAAAATAATTTGAAATTTGATTGTCTTTATTATTAGGTATTGCATTATACTGATAAATCCAACCAATTTTTGTGAACAACAAATCATCACCTAATATTTCTTTACGTGTCATATCACTCATATTAAATTCATAAGGTAGTAATTTTAAATCTACTTCTCTTTGATGTATTAACATATTAACCGGTGTTTGGTCTGTTCCAGTATGAAATGTTTCTTGTAATTGTATTAACAAATCTTGATTTGTAAAATAGAAATTTACTATATCACGATAAAACTGTTTATGATTTTTATTAACCAACACAAACCCACAATCAAGATACTTCCACCAAGGCATCATATAATTATCAAATGCATGTTTTGAATAATTTTCTAAACTTCTTAAAACCCAATCCCAACTACCATCAAATTGTGCTCCACATAATTTACCTTCACTCATATCAAAAAAGTTAGGACACTCTGGATGTACTATTGTATCTGCATCAATCATTAAAACTTGGTCGTATTCTATTTCATTTGAGTCTAATATGTCAAATAAATAATATCTTTGCCAACAAATAGCCATTTTCTCTTTTTCCAAAACTAAATCATTTAACACAAATAACTCACAATTATTTTTATCACACCATCTTTTCCAACTATCTATTGAATACTTGTAAGCATATCTTCTACTACTTGAATATCTACCATCACCACCTAAATCAATATCCATCATAAAAACTAAATTCTTAGTATTCATAATCAAATAACTCCAAATCTCTACGATATACATTTGAAACTAATTCTATTGTTTCATCATCATAATAAGTTTTATAATTACTATGACTTCCACCAAAACGAACTGTTGGTAATCCAGTATAACCATGAATTTTTAATAACTCATACTCCAAATTTAATTTATCACACAACACTTTAAAATCTTTATTTAAATTTTCAAACTTTCCTATAAAATCTACAAATAGTTCTTCATCTACTTCTGCATAATAACTTTGATTCAACCAATGTGAATTTGAAGGATAACCTTTACTATCAAGTAAATTTCTTTTTACAAATGTCTTAAAATCTGGTGAACTATAATAACGACTATCACGTGTTTGCCACATCTTCCTTTCTTGTAATGATAGCGCTTTAGATGCGATTTTATTAAAATTATTAGCACGTGTTTTAATTAAATATTCGTCAGCATCACTCCCTACGCCCGGTACCCGCGGGTCACGGACACCACTATACATGGGTGTTTTCCTATAAGAAGACCATGTTATATCTTCTCGCAGATGGCTGTACGCAGAAACTAATCTATCAAACGGATTTCTAACAAAAACAAATTTAAAATAATCATTTTTAATTTCTTCATTTGTCAAGTTACTCCACCAAGTATCAAACTTTACTTTATCGTCTTTTTGACAACTACAATCTGGAACTAATCCCATACCCTTTACAATTTGTTTTTTAGGTTCCTGTTTATATGGTGGTAATCGTGCACCTTCACCAGCTGTACCTTCTTTAACTACGTCTAATCGAAACATACGTCTATAAATTGTAGTTCCAGCTGTTTTCGCTGGTTTCATATAAATAAAGTTGTTATCAACAGAATAACACATATCTTTTAGTAAAAATTTAGTAGAATTAATATGACTTTTTATATTACTCATTTTAAATTTAAGATACAACCTTCTCTGTCATTCATAGTCCAACCAGCTGCTGTTTTAAAACCTCGTTTCTCACCTATAAACGTATCTAATGATACAGCACCTGTAGTAACAATTTCATAAATAGCTTTTTGAATTTCAACTTTCGGATTACCATAATCATCCATAATGATAATTGGTTTATTAAAATAATCCATAACTTTTGGTATATCGTGTTTCACGTGTTCGTATGTATGACCCGCATCTATCATCACAACATCTACCTGTGGAAAATCCCATTCTTCTGTATAAATGTCTTTTTGTATAAATTCTACATTATCTCTATCTTTACATTTCTTTTCAGCTTGTTCTATATTCCAACTATCTTTTTCAACTCCATATACTTTTTTAAATACATTACTATAAACTACAGTTGAATTACCCTGACAACTACCTAATTCTATCATTGTTAAATCTTTGTATTTCTTATGAGTAAAAGTTTTTAAAATATCTCTCTTAAATTTTCTACTCGTAGTGTATTTTGCTGTATCTTTATGTGGCATTAAATCTAAAATTTTATCATATTTTATTTCATCATAATTGTACCTACTTTTTATCATATCCCATGTTTGTTGCATTAACTTAGTTCTATTATCTTTAGGTATGCCATTAAAGCTACAGTTATATCCATACTTTATAAAAAAAGGTGTCTTATCTTCATCAAGTTGCCAGTTAAAATTAAATAATTCCTTCCTTTGTAAATGTGTTAATTTAAATGGTAAAGGTAAATCTGTATTTATATCAATGTTATTCGTCTGTAACCAATAATTCATAGGTGTTTGTTCTGTACCTTTCTTTACAACTTCATCTTGTAGTTTAACAAATTCTTCTATGTTATCTATATAAAACTGTTTAAAGTTATTGAATAAATCTTTATGTTTTTCATTAAACACCATAAATCCAGAGTTTACGTACTTAGTCATATCCAATTCAAAACCTCCGAATATATCTTTATATCCTTGAATACTTTCATATATCCACCTCATATTATCCATATCTCTCCACGCAGTGAATCTTCTATCTGTTAGCTCGAAAAAGTTAGGTGTATCCCATCTAATCATAAAAGAACTATCAACCAGTGCTACCTGATCATATTCTATATTTCTTCTTTCAAGTTCATCGAATAAGAAAATAGCCTTTTGCCAATTTACTCTATACTTAAATAAATCTTTTTCTACTGGTTCAGTAAACGGTACAAATAAACAGTCATTTCGTTCACACCAGTATTCCCACGTGTTTCTTGAATATTGAAAATATTCATAACCCCCATACTTTTCTGTATGTTCTGTATTTACTACTGCGGGCCACCAAACAACATTTTTTTTCAATTTAACAACTCCTGTGGAAAAGTACTTGTTTCACTATTCATTGAATCTAATAGTTCTTCGTTTCTCTCCTGTGTTAACGAAACAAAATTACCATAATTTGAATATCCATATTCTGACCATGAATATGGATGCATTAATACATGAAGTTTTTTAACTTTATTAAAATTTAATTTCAATGGGTGTCCGAATTTCCATTGATGATTTGAATCTGATAAATAAGTTACATTTAAATCTTCTGGTAGAGGTCCTTCTACATATTCAAAAAACAATTCACCATTACAATTAATCAACTCTTCAATTTTCACATACCAAGATAATAATTGTGGATTTACATTAGGTCTATGAAATGCAAATCTATCTATTTTAAATCCATAATAATGTTCTAGCACTTCAATATCTTTCAAAATATTTTTTGTTATTTTTTCAGCTCCTAAATTTGGTGGATTTTGATGTAATCCTATCTTATGTCCCAAATCACGAATTTCTTGAACAGCCTTAATATTTTTTTCTGATAATGCGTTGTATGTATTATTTCTTAGTTGAACAGTATAAGTAGAAACTACACCTAATTCATCAGCTTCTATTCTTGCCATTTTAAGAGCTCTATCAACTGAAAATTCTATATCATGTCTAAGTACACAAAATGATGTTGTATCACCATTTACATCAGCAAAATCAACAATAGGTAGATTTACTTTAATTAAATTGATAATATTTTTGAATTCGTTATAACTAAACATTTAACAACCCTTCTTCTAATAATCTTTCTACTGTTGAATGATATAATGAACCTTGAGGTGTAGCTCTATTTGATAATAAACCTCGTTCACCTTCTAAACAATATTTACTAACTCTATATGCTGGTGAAATATATCTAATTGTATCTAAATAACCATTTCTTACCATGAACCCATAAAAATTTTGAACTGGTTTTTCCCAATCTTTTATACTAAGACCACCTGTTGGGTACGTAGTACCATAATAACCTATACCTGCATTGTCAGTTTCACCTGTTCTATCTAATTCAATATTATCTATATCAAATTTACCACCCATTTTTTCAATTATTTCTGGTTTAAAGAAATCAAATGACCCACGAACTTTACCAGTCATATTTACTATACCATTTGATAATATTAACCACTCACCATCATTTTTAACTTCTGAATAATCACCCGGTCCTGCGTTTTTAAATTCTGGTAAATCATTCATAGAATAATCATTTCTAAATAAAGTTTCAATTTTATTATCTAATACATCAATAAACAAATTATCGTTAAAAACGAAATTATCATCATGTGAAAATAAAAGCATATCATAATTCTTATAGTTATTTTTTTCTAACCATTGATTTGTAATAGCCCAATCACCACAAGTATTTGGTTCTAATATATAATGCCAACCATTTTCTTCAAGATAATTAACAGTAGCTATTTTTTCGTATAAAATTTTATCTATTTTTTCTAAAGTACCATTACTTAATTGAGATAAAAATTTTTGTTTCTCTATATCAGATACTTCAGGTTCTCTATGAGAAACACAAAAATAATCAACTTCCCAATCTTTCGGTATTTTTTGTGTTCTTACCTGTTGATAAAATTTTAGTGGAAAGTGCCACCCATTAATTACTACAGCTAATTTCATACAATCTCTTTCAAAACTTTAATAACTTCTGTTTGTTCATCATCAGTTAATGTAGGATACATTGGTAATGAAAATATTTCATTAGCTAATTTTTCAGTTATTGGTAAATCTCCATCTTTCCAACCTAAATATTCATATCCTATCATAGTATGAACTGGCCACGGGTAACTTATATTTAAATGTATGTCTCTTTCAGTTAAATCTTTCATTATTCTATCCCTATCAGGATGAGCAACCACATATATATAATATCCATGTCTATTGTAGTAACATTCTTCAGGTAAAACTAATTCTGTATCTGATAATTCTTCATTATATCTTTCTGCAATCTGTCTTCTTCTATCTATCCATTCATCTATATAATTAAGTTTTTTAAGTAGTATTGCTGCATGTACTTCATCTAACCTAGAATTACAAGTATCTGGTCCATGTTCTAATGCATAATATTTACCATTCCAATGACCTGATGACATTTTTTTTCTTTCCATTCCAAAAAATCTCATACGATTCATCTTATCATATAACTTCTCATCATTAGTTGTAATAAAACCACCATCACCATAAGCACCAAATATTTTAGTTGGATAAAAAGAAAAACAACCAACATCACCTATTGAACCTGCTTTTCTACCGTTATAAGTAGCACCGTGTGATTGTGCACAATCTTCAATAACTCGTAAATTATTCTCGTGAGCAGTATTCATAATAATACCCATATCACACATTTGTCCAAACAAATGGACTGGTATAATTGCTTTAGTTTCATTATGTATTGCACTCTGTAATTCTACTACATCCATTAAAAAATATCTATCAACATCAACAAATACAGGTGTTGCTCCAGTCATTACAATAGCTGTTACAGTAGGAACTGCTGTGTTTGATACAGTAATAACTTCATCTCCTGTACCGATATTCATAGCTTTTAAAGCAATGTACAATGCATCTGTACAATTACCTACTCCTATACCAAACTTTGAATCACAATATTTAGAAAATTTTTCTTCAAACTCTTCTACTCTTGGACCAAAAACCAATGTTCCTCCACTAAACACGTTATCTACTGCATCTAAAATTTCTTCTCTTAATGCTTCATATTCTTTTTTATAATCCCATACTTTTATCATAATTGTCTCCTATACGTGTGATATGATAGTTCTAACTGAATTAGCTACCCAAGATTCTTTTTCTAAACATTGTTTTATTTGATACATACTCATCCAAATAAAATTATCATTTTTAAAAGTAATATTATACTCTTCTTCTACTTCTACTATCATATTCAAATTTCGTTTACTATAAAATCTACCACCGTCTTCAGATTGCCATTTCTTCAATAAAACTTTACCTACTTTTTCCGCATTCTGAAAAATATTTAAATAATTTGGAACATTACCTAAATGAGCTGCGTTTATATTACTGAATGTAGCTTGTAATGTTGGACTAATTTGAACTAAATTTACATTACCCGGTTCTGATTTGGCTTCCAATAAATAATGTGGTATTCCTTCAAATCTTTTTCTAACAATCCCGAGTATACCACCATCTAAACCAACTTGTTTAAAAAGGGGTTGGTCCCATCCTCTTTTTGCTTCTCTAATTTTAGTGTGTACTCTAAGTGCTTGAACTGAATAAAATTCACCACTTGTATGATATATAATATCTCCATCAAAAATCCATTCACTACAGTCTTTCAAAGATATTTCTTCAATAACCATTTCTTTTTTATCAAGTACACTTTGATACCATTTTTCTATATCTTCAAATGTATGAAAAGTTGACCAATCTTTTAAAGTTTCAAAATGAAACTCTAATTGATTTTCATCAATTTTACTTGTCATATTTAAACCTAAAATATGTTTTTTATATTTATTTAACTGTTTTAAATATTTATCTTGTTTCATTTTAAACTCTCAACTGTTAACTTAACTCCATCTTGTAAATTAACTCTTGGTTGCCAACCAATTACTTCTTCTAATAACCTATAATCTCCTACATAACTACGCATTTCAATGGGATTCAAATCAATAGTATCATCTTCCGTGACTGTAACATCTGTTAGTACAGAGGCTATAGTGTTCCACATATCTGATATAGTTGTTAATTTATTACTTCCTACTACAAAAAATCTACCATCAAAAATATCATCATTAGCTAAACCTGTCTTTATAAAAGCTTTAACTATATCATCAATATAAACATAATCTCTATAACAATTTCTATTCTTAAATAACTTTAATTGTTTATGTTCAATTCCATATTTTATGACTCTGGCAATCAATGAACCTGACGTTTTTCTATTTATATCTTTATCTCGAACAGGACCGTAGATATTTGGTAATCGTAAAATAATACTTTTCAATCCAAACTTTTCGTTATATATTTTTAAATAATGTTCTGAAAGTAGTTTGTGTGCTGACCATTCTGCTGCTGGTTTTGCATTTGTGTTTTCATTTACTTTATCTTCATTTACTATTCCAAATACATTAGTTGAACTTGCAAAAATAATTTTTGGATTACATCTTTTCTCAACACAAGTTTGTAACATATGTAAAACTGATACTGAATTTACATTTAAATCTCTTTCTGGTGTTTCATGTTCTACTTCTACAGCTGCTAAATGAAAAATAATATCAATATCATCTTTTATAATATCATTCCAAGTTTCTTTTTTAGATACATCACCGGTAGAAATAATTAAATTACAATCAATGGAATTAAACGACTTTACTAAAGTTGAACCTATATAACCTGTACTACCTGTTATTAATATATTTAATCCTTCATAAGAAGTCATTTAAAATCCTGTCTTACCATCCCATTCAAATGGTATTAATTCATCATTAAACGGTATTCTGTATTCATCGAGTTCTTCATGATGATACGGTTCAGTTGTAATACTAATAATATAAGCATCCTCTTTACCTACAGCTTCAAAACCGTGATAACAACCTGTTGGTATTTTTACTAATACTGGATTATCTTTGTTTACAATATATTCTTTTAATTCACCGTATGTCGGTGAACCATCTCTATCATCAAATACAACAATTCGAGCTGTACCATTAATACAAGTAAAATAATCTGTTTTTATTCTATGATAATGCCAAGCTTTTACAAAACCTGGTTCGCAGCAAGTGATATATACTTGACCGAATTTTTTATAAATAGGATCATCCATTCTCAATATTTCCATTAAAAATCCTCTATCATCTGAATGAATTGTCAACTCTTTAGTTATAAAAGCATCTTCATATTCTTTTTCTTTCATATTAATCTATCTCCATTTTATTTTTTTCTTTTATTATATAATCACTACAAATACCTGCACAGTTACTATAAGCTGTCTTACTTATTCTTTGTATTTCTGGTAATACACATATTGATTTTTCTGTTAATGGGTACGTTGGATATGTCCATAAATAACCGTGTGAAGTCAATGTAACATCATCTTTTTGATGAAAGAAACAATGAGCTTCTATCTTTTGTAGTTCATATAATACCTGAATATCTTTAGCGTGACACCAAACTTCTTTTCTTTTTAGAAAATCTGTTCTAACTCTATATTGAGGTCTATCATGTCCAGTCCAAAATATTCCCTCATACCAATGAACATCAATCTCTACATCAAAACCTTGTTCAATAGCTTCTTCACAATATCCTTGACCATTTTCAAGTTTTGACTCTTTACCGTTTGTATTTCCTCTATGTGCTATAAAAATCATCTATAACTCCCTCACATCTATAAAACTACCACTTTCAAGTTCTTCTTTTAATTGTGGTAATAACTCATAAATCTTCTCTGCAGCCTCATCTGCAGAAGGAGCTTCATTATTTTCTCTTAATTCTACAAACTTTTTTTTCCATTCAAATTTCTCCCCATCTACTTCTTCACATATAAAATCTTGCATTGAAGTATTTACTGGTCCTGGTGAAAGTGATAAAAAATGTGTTTTAGGATTTTCAATTGCATAAACTTTCATCATCATATTAAGTGCTGCTTTAGAAATAGAATAATTTCCCCAACCTGTATATGTATTAATTGCTGCACCCGAAGATATTGCTACTACTTGTTTAACTTCAATTTTCTTATTAATTAAATAATCAATAATCATTTTATTAGATAATGTATTAATATCAAGTACTCTTTCTAGTTCGGGTAAAACTACTTTATTTGAAAATTCAATTTGACCGAGAACACCCGCATTAAGGATAACCACATCAATTTCACTTACATCTTTTAGCAAAGTTCGTAATTTTTCAGGAATTTGATGTTTCCATATAAGATCACATTCAATATGATTATACCCTTTAACTTCGCTTCTACTCAATCCAGATACGGTATATCCTGTCTCAGAGTACTTTTCAGCTAAAGCTTTCCCTAATCCAGCACTCATTCCTGTGATTAAAACATTCTTCATTATATTTCCACTCCATGATAATATAGTAACAACAATTCTTTATTAAAATTATCTCTATCTAATCCTTTTACTAAATCACAAAATAGAATAAACTTACTCATTGGTACATTTAATTTTCTAGCTTGTGTTGCATAGTGGTCTGTAATACCATATCTTCCAGTTACCATAAGATATGGACTTACTGTTTTCTTAAATAAAGATTCATAATACTTATGAATAAATTTATTTAATACTAATGAATTATCATCATA
>Ga0098033_1000597_pt1 | contig 15949 bp, 19 predicted proteins | sample 1_EtaG_FD_75049 | JGI IMG/M metagenome (GOLD analysis project Ga0098033, IMG submission 75049) | Marine viral communities from the Subarctic Pacific Ocean - 1_ETSP_OMZ_AT15124 metaG | ecosystem: Environmental > Aquatic > Marine > Oceanic | place: Pacific Ocean | collected 2015-01-07
AGGCCTTGCGTCAGAGATTATGGGAAGCAGAGCAGATGGCTGAGTTGGCAGGGCCGTCTGACTGGATTAAAAGATGGGAATTAGGGCAAGGAATCAGGAGGCGGGAAGCTGAGAGAGCGGTAGCGGCGACTGAACGAGATATAATGAAAGCACCCATGGTACCAACGGGGAGATTCAGGCCAGTCACTCCTGGGGTACCTACAGCGGTCACTGCTAACCCGGAGGAATATGACATCCGAGGCACAGTCCCAGGTAAGGCTATCTTTGAAAGAGCTATCACGCCCAATCTTACAAGGCAATTACAGAAAAGAGAAGACGAACTTGCACAATTAAAAATGGGGCAAACTACTGCGCTCGCGCCAGCGTGGTTGCCTCAGTTTGTCCCGTCTCAGACTACGGGTGAGCCGATAACAAAGCAGCGGGTCCAAACCCCAAGTATGCAGCTGTGGAACACAACTACCCCATCTGAGCAGGCGGGATTAGGGGGTTACGCTGAATGGGCAGGCGGGAGACCGCTGAGTGATATATACGCACATATGATGGCAATGCAGCCTTCCCCTATCAGGGGGGCAGGTAGTCGAAGATGGCAACCCGTTAGGCAAATCTATTAGTTGAGGTAAAATGACTACAGTATGGCAGCCGAGAATAAATAAACTGCAAAAGGCTATTACCGAGGAAGAATCAAGGGTTAATTCTGCCGATGACAGATACCCGGATTCTTGGTTCGATGATGCGCTGTCTGAACGTTTTAGGGCTGGGGAGCTTCCTGCTCTCACCGCCGAGGAAGTAGGGGGAATAACGAAACAGGTGGAGCAACGACAGGAAGACGCTTTGGAGACATGGTCCCCGAAATCCATCAGCTCCGCCTTCACAGGGACTACACTGCAACCTGAGCCACCAATCGACGCTTTTGAAGCGTATCGTACCGGGCTCGTTAACAAAGTGGCCCCAGTAGAAAAAGAGGGTGTGCCGGAAGAGAAAGAGGGCACTAGGGACCTCTATCCGAAAGATGAGGCTATGGATTACATCCAAACGCTTGAGGAAGAAGGCTTGCTGATGGGCCCACTCAAGAAGGCTGAAGCCATGGATGCACTTATTGAGAGGCCGACGCGCTCTCTGGATGCTGCACTCTTGTCTTTTTTTTATAAAACGGAGGAAGGCGAACCCGCATGGAAGGCCTTTAGCCGTGTTGATAGCCTTGAAGACTTCTTAGAATTCCCCGAAACAGGGGGATATGAACAATGGGAAGACCCAGGGATTGATTTACCGTTTGGTCTACAGATAGGGATAAAGGGATGGTTCCAAGCGGCAGCTTACCTCGCGGTGGGAGGCCCCAAAAGCCCGGTTAAAATTACAAAAGTTATTGAGAAACTTGCGAAGGGCAAGTTGCTAACTAAAGGGGAACAGAAAGTTTTTCAGGCGTTTGTTAAATCAGGGGGTGAGCCACCAATGCCGGGCAGCGCCGGACCTTCTAAGGCGCAACAACTTTTTAAGAGAATTGCGGCGGGCGAGAAGACAACTCCGGCAGAACGCGCCATACTGGAGCAGTTTGCAGGAGTGGTGAAACAGACACCCCAAAATCTCTTGCCATCCCAAACACCTGTAAGGGCGGTTAAGCATCATATTAAACAGGTAGGGTCAAAGTCCTTTGACGTGATAGAAACCCATACAGGGAAGGTTATGGGAAGCAGAAAGACGAAAAAAGGGGCAGATAGCCTTTTATCCCGCCTTCAGAAACAAGGCGGGAGCACTATAATGACGTCTTCTCAGCGAGCCAAACGGATTACCGATGTTGCTGATGAAGTAGTTGACCATTTGGGCGGTGCTCCCGCAGAAAGTTCCGGTGCAATTACGGCGGCATCTCGAAAGCTGAATCTATGGAACAAGATTGGAGAGAAGTACAAAGGGCACACAAATAGAACCTATCGAACAGAGAATATCTTGCTCCGCGCAGATAAATACGTTGACACTGGGAAGATATGGCAGACTATATGGTTACCTATTCAGAATGCTACTAACCGCCAAGTAGGCCGTATCACAAGGCGCGAATTATTACTCAGGAAGTTTCTCAAGGAGAATGACATACAAATTGGTGCGATGATGAACAGGACTATTGAAACCGCTGGCGTAAAACTCACCAGCTTTGAGAGAGTAGGTCTCTACCTCCACAGCCTTAATCCTCAGAATCTGTACCATATGGTACACGGTAATCTTATTCCAACGGCGACTGTAGAAAAGGTTGTGGCGAGCCTAACGCCTAAAGAGCAACTAATGGCGCAGCACCTCGCAAAATACTTCAACAAACAAACACCGATAATGCAGGCGACAGTAAAGTGGGTCGGGGGCAAGCCAATGAAGCCCGTTGAAAATTACTTCCCCCTCCAGCCTGTAAAGGAAAGTACCTTCAAGCGCATTGTTTCACCGGGCGAGGAGCTGATGGATTATGACGCTTTTATTATCACGGAGAACAAGTTAAGGACGGCATCTGCCCAGATACAGAAAGGGTTTATAAAAACCCGCAGAAAACAAGCCTTCCAGCCCGTGGAATTAGATGCTTTACGCGTGTGGCACAAACATCTCCTGGCGACGGAGCACTATAAGGCGTTTACGCCGGTGATTACGGACTTGCAGCGGCTGCTCAAAAAACACCGATTCAGGGAGGCTTTCTCAAGAACTCAGGGGAAGGCGTCTCTTGAGGTAGTAGACAAATGGCTAATAGATGTAGCAAAGACTAACCCGCTTGCTCCCAGCAATGATTTTGAGGCTTTTTTAAGAACGTTGAGGGTTAATGCAGTAACCGCAGTTCTGGGGCTTAACATTATAACAGCTATGAAGCAGTTTCCATCTTTCTTTGCCGGTATGGCCGAGATTGGCTCGATACAAGCAATGAAAGGGTTATTTGAAATTACGAAGCATCCTGTTGAAACCTCAAAACTTATTAGAAGGTACGCCCCTGAGATACATAAACGGGCTTTTGAGAGGGAAATAGCTGAGCTGGCTGCGGTGAAAGGGTCTGGCAAGGTAATAGCAGGCAAGATGACACCCAGGCAGCTCTGGATGATTTTGGCCACTACTATTGATAGGGTGACTGTAAATTCAATCTGGCGGGGTGGATTTGATGATGCCTTAAAACCAGTTATGAAAGGCGGGAAGGGGATGCAGCCAGCGGAAGCCGCTGAGTACGCTAGTAGGGCAATACGGCGGACACAGCCCTATTTCGGGGTTAAGGATATTCCCGAGTATTGGAGGGGAGGCGAGCTTAACAAGGCTTTGCTTATATTCACGAACCAGCTAAATCAATACTGGAACTATTACGTCTTCCACATTATAGGCAAAAGAAAGGCCGGGGAAATATCCAACCTTGAAGTGGCGCAGCGGTTGGTCCAAACCTTTATTATTCCTGCTTATACCATTGGCGCAATTTCCAGAAGCCGGCCCGCGGAGGACTTAAAAGAATTCTGGACAGACTTGTCAACTATGGCGATAGCCACTATTCCCCTCATCGGCAACCATATTACCCAGGGAATAAAGGGTTTTCATTCTTCGGGTCTAATTACAGTCGAATTCCTCGATAAAATAAGGGAATTGAGTTATCGGCTCTACAGGGCGGAATGGGACAAGGTGCCACTCCCCGCGGCTGAGGCGGCGGGCTACGGTCTCGGTATTCCCGTGTCGCAGTCTAAAAGAACCCTTGGGGCCCTCTTGAAGATGGCTGACGGGAAATTGGACGACTGGATGGAGCTTATATGGGGAGCTTACGCAAGAGAGAAGGCCCACCCGCCTATTCCAGAGCGGCAGCGTAACCTCCCTCCTATCTTTGAAGACTCGTCTATTCTAGAGCGGGGGCGCAACCTCAATATCCTTGGAGATTACAGATAATGCCCGTTCTGGTTTTATGGTATAATACAGGCGACAAGTAATACGGGGGACAAACTCTTGTTAAATGGGAACCCCTCCCGTCTGCAAGAGCCCCCTTGCTTGCGCATTAAAAATTGAATATTGTCTTGTGAGATTAGGGAAAACACGGCTGAACAAGTTGCTGAGTACGGCAAAGGCGCTATTGTGTTTTTCTTAATCTGGCAGGATAATTACTGCCGCTAGACGGTCATCAAGCTGAAGGCCGACTAAGGGAGGTTTAACAAATGACCGAAGAGAAGGAGACTCAGGAGAAGACTCCTACTCAAGAGGAGACCACTACCCAAGAGGCGCCTACTACACTGGAGGAGCAACTGGAGTCTGTTAAGACCCAACTCGCTGAAGCCACGCAAAAACGTGACGAATTTGAGAAAGGGTTAAGGACGGCTCACCAGACTCTCCAGGGCAGGGACAGGCAACTCAAACGCTACGAGAGCGAAGGCGCAAACATTGACGCTCTCTCAGCCAGAGTTGAGGTTCTGGGAGGCATGGTATCAGAAATCGTTGAGAGGGATAACGAGGAAGAACCCAAGAAGGTTGATTATGCCGAAAAGTTTCGTGAAGCTGAAAAAAACGCAACGCTGAAATCACAAATAGCAATGCGCCAACGGCGGGCGGAAGCAACAGGTATACCAATGAACGACCCTCGGATAGGGACTATAGAATACCTTGCCACCGGCGGACGGTTTGGCGAAGCCGATAAATTCTTAGAGGAATTAGAGGCTAAGCAAAAAGAAGAACCCAAAGAAGAAGGACCAAAAGAAACCGAGGCAGAGAGAATCGAGAGGTTAGCCGAAGAAAAGGCTCTCAAAAAAATGGAGGAAAAAGGGTTACTCCATACAGAAACTGGCAGACCTTCCGCCATCTCGGGCTCATTTGCAGAGTTTGAGAAAGCATATATTGAGGGCAAAGTTCCACCCGAAGACTACGAGGCACGAGCCCGCAAGGAAGGTAAACTTTAATAAGGAGGAAAATCAATGGGCGCAACAACTGCTGCTGATTTGGCTAATGGTCAGATTGCAATGGTAGGTGCGGCAAGATATACCTACGAACATCGAACTTTAACACCCCAGTTGTTTACCAAGATGACTCTGGGGCCAGGCGAGAAGAGTGGATATATCCCGAAGTTCGGCACAGTTACTGCTAACGACCTGACCGACGGGATTGACATGAACGAGGCGCAGGCCTTAACCATCTCCGGGACGACTCATTCGACTGACGAGGCAGGCTGTAAGGTTATCATCACCAAGAAACTGCGAAACCAACTAAAAGAGGATGCTTACAGGGCTGCCGGGAAGGTTATAGGTAACGCTATGGCTAAGAAGATAGACCAGGACGGGCTGACACTCTTTAGCGGTTTAGACACCGTTATAGGCAGTGCAGGGACATCAATCAGTCTTGATTACCTGCAAGCTGCTATCAGCCAATGTTACGGCCAGTCCGAGCCTGTACCCGACCCCTTGGTAACAGTAATTCACCCGTTCCACCTGCATGAGTTTGTTGACCTACTGGCTACGCCAGCCGCAAGTACCGCTATAGCACCTGAGCTTCAAGCCGGGGCTTTGGCGAGTTACTTCCGAGGTACTGAAAAGTTATTCGGCTCGGCTGTGTACGCAACCGGTAACATTAGCGTGGATTCGTCTGATGACGCCTACGGAGCTGTCTTCTCCAAGCTGGCCTTTATTTACCTGGTCGGCTGGGAACCTGAAAACTGGGTAGAGGAAGATAAATCCCTGCGAGGGTGGGAAATAGGTATTGTTGCCGACTACGGAATGGTTGAAGAGGACGGAACCTACGGAAGGGCTCTACTCTTTGATGCTACCGCCCCGGTCAGTTAGGAGGAATAATGGGCATACCGGAAAGTCAAATAGTCAACCTTAACAAAAGCCGAATGAGGGCAATCTACTGGAGGCCAGACGGAAAGGGCAACTGGTTTCAGACCTCACCACTGCCTGCTGACCCTGCCTCGGCTAACGCCTACATCTTAAAGGGCTTCAAGGCAAACCCGCCTGGCGGGGTTGATACTGGGCTTATACAATGTCCAATGTGTGAGTTTGGAGCCCAGAGCGCTTTTGGGCTTCAGGCTCACCTAAGAAAACACATACAGAAAACTACCGACGATGTCGGTGACCAATCACTAGACAAAAAGGAGGACGAATGAGTTTTTCATACACTATATACGGTGATGAGGGCGACCAGTTTGCCACGGCTTCAACTCAAAGACAGCCCCTCGGCACCAGGATGGTTATGCGAGACGGCAGAGTGTACCGCTACTCAAGGAACAGCTCAACTGCTATTAGCGCCGGCTTACTGCTGGTTCAAGCGGCTGAGGTTGCCAATTCTACCGGATATCACATTTTACCCGTAGATGAAGCGGCCGGTTCCACTTCAATTCTGTTGGACGCTACCGGGAGTACGGGAGTCTTCTCGGCTAATGAGCTGAAAGAGGGCATCATATTCTTCAGTGCCACTGGTGCTACCGGACAATCTGAACCCCACATGATTTACCAGCATACCGCGTGGACAACTGTCACCGGGACACAAATCACCTTCCACCTATATCCAGGGGACAGTATACAGAACGCATGGGACACCTCAACGGGTGTTGTGGGTATTCACAAGAACAAGTACCGTGACGCCGTTCCATCAAGTATTGCTTTGGGTAGCGCCGGTCATCCGGTGGGGGTTTCCAACATCCCTGTAGCTGCTTCTTACTACTACTGGGCGCAGACTTGGGGTCTTTGCCCTGTGGAGATTTCCAATGCTTATGCTACGATAAAGGGCTCGCTGGTTTCAGCTTCTACTGACGCCAGTACCACTGGTACGATATGCCGCGCCAACCCAACAACCGATGTGGCTGATACTACTGTTTCGGGTTCCAGCTTCTCTATCAACCCCGCAATAGGTACAGTAGCCAAGTTAGCCGCTAATGGTTTCCCGGCGCTGGTTGACCTGACCATCGCACCGTAAAGGAAAGGCTTTTGGGAGTTGAGCCTCTAATCAACTCCCAGCGGAATGGAAGGAGGTAATGTGGAGGTAATTATTCTCGGAATGGGCCTGTCAAGGTCTGCCTGTCCCTATGACGCAGAAGTCTGGAGCGTCAACAACGGCTACAAACAAACAATGCTTTGTTTACCGTGCCACACCGATAGACGCAAATCAGTCATCCTGGAACCACGCAAAGATAAGATGTGCTGCCCCGACTGCGGGTTCTCTACGCCGGTTCCCCGTATTGACAAAATCTTCCTCGCTCATACCCAATGCTGGGATTATGACGGGGATGCTCTTTTCAACTGGGAAGAACTTAACTACCTCGCCGCTAAAGGTGTAGAGATTATCAACACCCACAGGGTTAAGGGGCTAAACGCCACCATCTTCCCCATAAAAACAATCCTCAAGCGATTCAAGAGAAACTACTTTTCCGACAGCATTGCCTATATGGTTGCCTATGCTCTCTACAAGGGATGCACCAAGCTCCGCTTTTACGGTGTGGATATGCACACTATGTCTGAATACGCCCAAGAGAAAGGCGGTATCGAATACTGGCTAGGCAGGGCCGAGGAAAGAGGCGTTGAGATAGAGCTCTCTCAGGGTACAGCCGTTCTTCAAACAGCCACGGGTCACCCCTATGGGACGAACATCTCTCAGAGGCTTTACTACTACGATAATAAAGGGAGGAAGAGATTGTATAAACAGTTAAAGAAGCCACCTGATTTTAAGAGTAACTTTAATGCGCTGGACAAGATAAGGACACCGCAATGATAAAGTCAATAATATGCAGGCTAAGGCACAAGAAGTTTCACAGAGACACTGACAGAGGCAGGGCGTATGTGTGTGTTAAGTGCGGTTGTTTAAGAAAGGGTATTTTATGACCGTACTCCAAAAGGCTACCAGGGACGACTTAGAGCTTATTATGGCGTGGAGGTCCAACCCTCTCGTATTTCAGGGGTTTTACCAGCAGCAGAAGCCCTTGACGTGGGATGAGCATATCAGATGGTGGGAGTCCAGAAACCAGGACTGGAGGGAATTCATTGTCCTGCGCGAGAATAGAAGGGTTGGCGTGGTAACAATCGGCCAGCTTGAGCACTGGAGCCCTGAAATTGGGTATTTTATAGGCGAGACGACCCTGTGGGGTGAGGGAGTTGGGCGAGACGCAGTAAAGCTGGGGATGGGATACATAAGGAATTACGGAAGGGATTATTGCCATACTACGGTACTCAAGAATAATGAGCGGTCTTTGCGTCTTTTGAAGAGCCTGGGGTTTAGTACCCTTGGGGACGCTCGAAGGGGAGAGGTATGGCTTCAAAAGAAATTGTAGATAAAACACTCCTCATCACCGGTGGCGCGGGAAGTCTCGGGAAAGCGCTCACCCTGGAACTTCTCAAACACAGCCCTCAGTCTATCAGGATATTTGACAACAGCGAGTTCTTTCAGTGGGAGATGCAGCAGAAATACACCGACCCGCGGTTAAGGTTTCTCATCGGGGATATCAGGGACAAGGAAAGACTGTCAAGGGCAATGAACGGTGCGGATATAGTTATCCACGCGGCGGCCTTAAAGCACGTTCCTTTATGCGAATACAACCCGATAGAAGCGGTAACAGTTAATTCTTTGGGAAGCGCCAACGTCATTGATTGCGCCATAGACAACAAGGCTCAAAAAGTCATCGCTATTAGCTCGGATAAAGCGGTGCACCCGATAAACATTTACGGTGCGACTAAACTAGTAATGGAGAAGCTAATCGTGCAGGCCAATGTTTACGGTGATACTAAATTTAGCTGTGTCAGGTTCGGTAATTTTGAGGAAAGCAGGGGTAATCTTGTTTCTTTGGTTTACCAACAGTTAGAAAACGGGGAGCCGATAACTGTTACCGATAAAGAGATGTCCAGGTTTTGGATAACACTTGACAAGGTATGTGAGTTTATCGTACAATCGTTAGAGATAATGAAAGGGGGCGAAATCATCATACCTAAAATGCCCCAAAAAGAGATAATGGACGTTATCTCCTCCATAGCCCCGAATGCTTTGTACAAAGTCATAGGCAGGCGTCAGGGCGAGAAACTAAACGAACTCCTGTTCAGCGAAGATGAAAACCCGGTAGACTGTGGAAGTTATCATTTAATCAAGGGGGCATAATGATAATCGCCGAAATCGGCCAGAACTTCGTGGGGGACATTGGGCTTGCCGAGCATCTTATTTCAGAAGCATACCGCGGCGGTGCTGATTTGGCTAAGTTCCAGCTCTATGACTCCAAAAAACTCTACGGTGAATACCAAGATACGGAGCTGACATTTCCTCAGGCCAGGGGGTTGTTTGAATATGGTGAGAAAACAGGTATTGAGGTATTCTTTTCCGTCTTTGATGTCGAAAGGGTTAAATGGTGTGAGAAGATAGGCGTTAAGAGGATTAAGGTCGCCTGCAACCAACTGGGCAACAATCCTCTTCTTGAAAAGATAGGCGGAACAGGCAAGCACGTGATAGTATCCTGCCGGGTAACGCCACCCCCTCTTCATCCTGCTTTGCGTATGGTTTCTTTCTTGTATTGTATCCCTCATTATCCTGCCCAGTACGGTGAGTTGCTATTCGATAAAATAGGGCTGGGGAGTTCCTTCCACGGTTTCTCAGACCACACCATTGGGCTGGATGCTTCTAAAATAGCCCTCTCAAGAGGTGCTGAAATCATAGAGAAGCATTTTGCTATCAACCATCAAACCGGCGTTGACGCACCTTGGTCAATGACATTTGAGGAACTCAGGGAATTAGCCAGATTTTCCAGTGTGGTTAAGCAGGTCTTATGAATACCGGCGGGGATACCCAAACTATAGCGATTATTACAGCCCGCTCTGCTTCCACCAGATTACCCGACAAGGTTCTGTCGGATATTTGCGGCAAGCCGATGCTGCAACATATCGTAGATAGCGCGCAACGGGCTGATGTAGACAACGTGGTTGTAGCTACAGTCGAGGGTGACGATAAAATCATAAACTTCTGCCGGGAAAACAAGATAAGTTTTTACGCTGGCAGCGAGGACGACATTTTAGGCAGATTATACCACGCGGCATCCTGGTGGAAGGCGGGGATTATTGTCAGGTTATGGGGTGATTGCCCCCTTGTTTCAACAGAAAGAATAAACGCTACTATTGAGATGCACCGAACTTCGCCGCTCGCTTATAATTATACAGTGTCCTCCGACTACACGGGGGTGATTGCCGTAACTCCCTTCTCGGTACTGAAAGACGCGTGGGCCAACCTTCACAATTACGACAGCCGACATTGGATACACACCTATTTGTCTAAACAGAACATCCTGTCGGTGGACACCCAGGCAGACCTTGACGTGATAAGGAAGTTATGGGTGAAGTTAGGCAGGTAGGCAAAGAAGAGTGGAATAAACTTGTTTCTCTTTCTCCTCAAGGCACTGTCTTTTCTACTACAGATTGGATGGACTTAACCGGGGGGTACACCCTGTGGGGTTATTATAAAAATGGAAATCTAGCCGGCGGGATAGGCGGGTTTAGTGCGCCCCAGCCGTTGACCCCTTTTCAGGGGGTCTTAACAGCCCCCTCGCCTGATATGAAATACGCTAGTGTTACTTCCCTCCACAATGAGGTTGCTTACGCTCTTTTAGATGTCGTACCGGCCTGTTTTTCAAACCACTACACTTACCCGGATATAAGACCGTTTCTCTGGGACGGGGCCGGTGCAAATGTTAAATACACCTATGTTGTGGATTTAACGGATATGCCCCAACTGTGGGCAGGGTTAGAAAAGAGCACAAGATATGATGTCACGAAAGCGCAGCGCTTGCCCCTGACCCTTTCAAGGGGATATGATAGCAGTTTTTATGACCTGTATACAGAGACGTTCAGTCGCAAGGGGTTGGGAGTCCCCGCCTCGGCGGATACCATTAAGAAAGTTGCCGGATTGGGGGCGAGCTATCTGGTATCCGATAACGAACTTTTGGCGGGTGCGGCTGTTATCTTCGACAACAAAAGAGCGTACTATATTCTAGCGGCTTCCCGAGTTACCGGTGTTCCCAGCCTTTTATTGTGGGAGATATTCAAAGACCTTGCCGGTATGGGGTACAAGGAAATAGACCTCGTGGGAGCCAACACGCAGAATATCGCCCTGTTCAAACGCGGGTTCGGGGGTAAACTTACGCCCTATTACGAGGTGAGCTATTTATAAATGCGGAATAATAGGATTAGGCCGGGTAGCAATGGAAGTTCCGGATAGCCATATTAAAGCCTACGCAGAGTGCAAGGACACTGAACTTGCGGCTCTTTGCGATACGGATTATTCTAAAGTTTTGGGATGCCCGCGGCGTTATAGCGATTATATGGTTATGGTTAAGGACATGAACCTTGATATAGTCTCGGTCTGTACCCCGGTTGAAACTCACTGTCAGATAGTGTGCGATATCGCACCCTTTGTCAATGCCATTTGGTGTGAGAAGCCGATAGCTGCGACTCTGGAGGAGAGCGATAAGATGATAGAGGTTTGCAAGAAGAATAACACACTCCTGGTTATAAATCATCAAAGGGATTTTACCACTCCTACTTTCAGACTTTCCCGAGGTATCGTCCAGACAGGGACACATTTATTCTCCCTGTTATTGGAACACTTTGGGAATGTAGAATTAGACGGATGCAGGGTGTTCCTGGGGTTAGAGCCGCGCATAGAAGCCCGCATAGAATATATTGATACCGAGAAGCATATCTTTGAGTTTGATTGGGTTCACAATAAAGAAAGGATGTTGCCCAAAGTTTTAAGAGCCTTAGTTTCCCGCTTATCCTCCCCCGCCTGGCAGGGAAACGCGCCGCAAGCGAGAGAGGCGTTAAGATTAGCTATTGAATTTGGAGGCCGGCATGGACGAAATAGACGCCATTCTTAAATCAGGAATTCTCTCCGGCTTTAGAGCGAACAGGGAATACCATTTAGGCGGTCATTATGTTCAATCCCTTGAGGTGGCCTTTAAGGACTATTTTGGCGTTGAGTATGCAGTAGCACTTAACTCAGCCACGGCAGGTCTTCACGTTGCTCTCAGGGCTTGTGGTGTGGGGGCAGGGGATGAGGTGATAGTTACGCCCTACAGTTTTAGCGCTTCGGCTTCTTGTGTTTTAATGGCCGGGGCTACGCCTGTGTTTGCTGATATCCAAGACGAGACGTTTTGTCTGGACTACGCATTATTAGAAAAGGTAATCTCACCTCATACGAAGGCTATTATCCCGGTTCATTTATGCGGGCATCCTGCTGATATGTACGAGATTATGAACTTTGCCGAGTTTTATAACCTGAAAGTTATTGAAGACGCCGCGCAATCTATCGGGGCTAAATATCTGGATGATTATACGGGCACTATCGGAGATTGCGGGGTGTTCTCCTTTAATCAATCGAAACACATAAACACTGGCGAGGGGGGAATGTTAATTACCGATAACGGGAAGATAGCTGAAATCGCCAGGGCGGTACGAAATCATGGCGAAGTTTCTGTTCCCGAGTTGAAAATCCTCGGTTACAACTACAGAATGACTGAGATTGAGGCAGCTATCGGGTTGGAGCAATTCAACCGATTGGATGAACTGATTGCTGTCAGGGTGAGAAATGCCGAGATGCTGACTGAGGGGTTGAAAGGTATAAAGGGTCTGACACCGCCTGTGACCTATCCCGGCTGTACGCACTCCTTTTATACTTACGCATTGAAAACACGCAATAAGCAGAAACTTTGCAGGCAACTAGGCAAACGGGGGATTTATTTTGGGCCATATGTAAAGCCCCTGCATTTACTGCCTATCTTTGGCCACAAAAAAGGGCTGTGTCCGGTGGCTGAAAGAATGTACGAAGAAGAACTGATAGTCACCGATAGCGTAAAAGACCCTGATTTAGATACGGATTACATCATAAGCGCCTTCAGGCAAATTATGGTATAATGTATCAGGTGGATAGTGTGGCTGGCGGTGATACCCCACGCTGTCCGAAAAGACGGGAGGGGGCGAGTTTCGCCTCCTCTTTTTTATTTGGAGGAATTGTGCCGATATATGAATTTGAATGCGGAAACTGCGCTCATCGTTTTAGCGAGATACAGGATATAGGGAATGACTCGGCTTCCTGCCCCAAATGCGGCGGTCAGGGGCGGAAGCTGATATCAGCACCTGCCCGAATTATTGTCAATTCCGTAGAAAGTCTACCTTACGGTTCGGGCAGTCGCGGTAGGTATGTCCCTTCAGAAAAAGGCAGGAGGGATATTCTGGTTCCCAGTTTCGGGACGATGGAGAAAGAGGAGATTGACTATGTGGTTGAGGTTGCGCAAGGACAGGAGGATGAGCGTATTAAAAGACAAGAGAACTCAATGCAAAAACAACGATTAGAACGATTGGTAGGGGCTGCCAGGTACGCCCCCGCCGGGCAAAGGGCTAAAACTGCCCGCGAAATAATAGGAGGGTAACATGGGGATAAATAACTTGGACTTCTCGACCAAGGACGTGGCGGGGACTGTTATCAATTTAGCAGATGACGTTTCCCCGGTAATGCCTTACGGTGCCAAGGGGGTGCTCATTACTGTTGCGGCCAGTCAGCTGCGTTATCGTGATGATGGCACAGCCCCGACAGCCTCCGTGGGGCACATACTTGCGGTAGGTGATGTGCTTACTCTGGATAGCTGGACTGTTCCCAAGGCAGACTGGCGACAGGTGATGCAAAGAATGAACTTTATCCAGGGCGCTGCGTCTACGACGGGGACACTAAATATTTCATGGTATGACTAATGAGGATACAGAGAGGTCCCGCGGTATCGGTTAATGCCGACAAATTAGGAGATGTGACATTGGCGGCCACTGCCAGCTCAGTATCCATCGGAGTACCGACACGGTATGATATGCTCATGCTATTTTGGTGCGGGGTATATGGAGACCAGGCATCCGACCAGTATATGGAACTTACTTTTAATGACGATACGGGGAGTAATTATGACTGGTCTAGGAAAAATTTCGGTACTTCTTCCACTACCACAAATGCCGATGGGTCGATACAACTAGGTCTGTTTGGCGATACCGGCGACGCTGAGTATCACATGAACGGGATGGTTGTAATTTTCAACCGTGCGGCTCAAGAGAAGGTGGTGATAGGAACCTATGCCAATTTCAGTAGCGGCGGGGCTGCCGATGAAGATATAACAGGCCAGCATATAGAAGCTAAGTGGCGCAACACATCCGCCGCTATAACCAAGGTGACTTTAACGGCTGATAGCGGTAACTTTGCGATAGCTTCTCGTTTCACTTTGCTTGGGATAAATTCAGCGAAGAAGAGGTATGCAGTATGATTAGCCCCATGCCTGTATCAATACCGGTAATAAGTGAAACAACTTTAACTGCGGCCGCTTCTTCTGTTGAGATAAATGTCCCTGCCGGCTATGAGATATTGTTTCTTGAACACCATAGTGTCTACGGGGATAACACTGCGGTACAGTTGCTTGATATGACCTTCAACGGGGATACAGCGGCGAACTACGATTCTTCAAGGCGAAGTTTTGGTTCCGCCAGTTCTACAAGCAACGCCCAATCCCTAATCCAGATAGGCGCTTGCGGGGATACCGACGGGAACAAGCCCCACGATAACGGTACCCACGTCATCTTTAATCGTGCTTCTCAGGAGAAGGTAGTCATGGGTACGCGGCATTACTTTATCGGCAAGACCGGAGGCATTGGGGACGACTGCTATGGCGGACACAATGAAGCCAAATGGCGAAACACCTCAGACCCGATAACCCTGATAACTATAACCCCCTCGGTGGGTAACTTTACCGCTAACTCCAAGTTTATCCTTCGAGGCTTGCGGACAGACAGCGCACCGGCATTGGGCGGAAGGGATATAGTACAGCTTATAGGGAGCACGGAACTTACCGGGAGCCAAGAGAACATAACCTTCTCAGGCATTCCCCCCGGGTATGGGATACTTTGGTTATTTTGGCACTTTATGTACGGGGATAATATACTCCAGAAGAACATGGGGGTTAATTTTAACAGTGACGGCGGGAATAATTACGACTTCTCGCTTCAAAAGTTTGGGAGTGCTACTTCCACAACTAACGGGGCTACCCAAATACTCCTGGGTGTCTTCAGCGACACGGACGGGGCGGCAATAAATGCCAACGGCTTTGCCGTTATTTTTAACCAGAACGGACAGGAAAAAGTTGTTGTTGGAACGAATACTGATGTTGACAAGAGCGGTGGTAACGCTGAGGATTTAGACGGTTACCACATTGAAGGCAAGTGGCGCACAGCCACCGAAATAAACTCCGTGACCGTTTTATCGGGGGGCATCAACTTTGTATCCGGTGCGAAGGTATGGCTTCTAGGGGCAAAACTATGACAGAAGCGGTTAGAAGGAAAGGTTTATGGTAAGGATAGATAAAGATGGCGGATGGGAAGTATTTGACGGCGCAAGGGTACTTGTTGAACCTTCTGTTGAGTTTGAGGACAGACGCAGCCTACAGGCCATTGAGTCTGCCAAGGCCGGGGCCGAAAGAGACGCAGTTCAGGCTGAGAGGGACAGGTTTATAGCCTATCTCAAGGGGCAGCAAAACTTAGACAGAGTTAGCACCAGGGGTTTCAGCGTAACTAAATTGGAAATGTCCTTTGAGGATGTTATTGAAAGTGTGCGGGCAAACAGGAAGGCGGAACTAAGGGGGATAGAAGGAGGGAAATGACTCTGACAAAGAATATTGCCATGATTGTAGTAGCGGCCATTACAGGTTTCAGTCCAATGGGCGTCATGCTGGTACAAAATCATCTTGAACGACAAGAATTAGCATCAGGCGAAATCAACAAAACTGTACTATTAAATCATTCGCTTTTTACTCATGCAGATACTTGGCTGGAACTCGTTATTCCACAACTGGATGTATCAGTAACGACTAAGAAATTCCTAACGATTAAGTTCGCTGCTTTCCAAGATAGTCTGGAAGAACTGGTTAAGGCCACAGACTTTAATGAATTGTCGGACTCTGAAATGCACGCCTTATTATCTCACAACCTAA
>Ga0098033_1000599_pt1 | contig 15925 bp, 13 predicted proteins | sample 1_EtaG_FD_75049 | JGI IMG/M metagenome (GOLD analysis project Ga0098033, IMG submission 75049) | Marine viral communities from the Subarctic Pacific Ocean - 1_ETSP_OMZ_AT15124 metaG | ecosystem: Environmental > Aquatic > Marine > Oceanic | place: Pacific Ocean | collected 2015-01-07
CCTCTTGCGGTCGCCAGAAGGCACTAGACCTTCCATCACCACGGCTTTCGAGAGCTAGTTTTTTTGCTCTCATTTTTTTCAAATCAATACCCATTGTTTCTCCTTTCGGGTTAAAGTAAACTCGGCTAATTTCCCGAGTTTCTATTATAGATCCTAGCACAACGTAATAGCCGTGTCAAGCTTTTTTTTAAAAATAGTTCACCGGACAGCACAAGGTCGCGAAGTTCTTCATAAGCTTTGCGGTCAGCTATCATCACAATTGCACCATAGAACTGTGAGCGGTGAGATAGATGTAGTCATTCTCATATCTTGTTTCATATATAGCATATGACGTTCTCAAGTTGTCGTGCGCGTCTGCGGAAACTTGTTCGTTAACCTTTTTCATCAGTGAACCGTCAGTTTGGAGTTTTTTTTCATTGATACCATAATAATAACTCTTTTCGCGGGGAAAGTCAAGAGCAAAAAATAAATTTTCTTTGCCACTGTCAGCATTAACGAAACCAAAAGTCGAGATGCGAGCCACATCGAGGGGGTTGCCTTGCGCCCCAAGCACCGCCTCACTATGACGAAAAACGGTAATCATGTGTAAGGTAGCGGCAATTGCTTCGTGAACTTTCTCATGATAAAATTTAATTGGCACTTCAGCTAGAGTTGCTGCAACTAAAGAAACATCAACCAAGTAAATTCTCTCTAAAACAGCTGACCTCGCATACTCTTGTAGAACTCCGCGCACAGTTCGTTCGTTCAGACGTTCACTATCTGATAAAAACTGAAGTTCAGGTCTGATATACAGTACTGTAGTATCACAATGCTTAAGCTGTTCTAAAATTCTTAATGAGGAAGCTGATACAGACTCAGAGCCATCGACAATAAATAAAACGTCGCCATCCACCTTCTTGAAAAAAGTTTTTAAAGATGGACAATTCTTTTCGTAGCTTTCGGGTGTTTTCCTCTTCGACATACCAAACACATTGCTGGACTGTGACTTGCGGGAAGCAACTTTAATTTTATAAACATCGTATTGCGGATATTTTGAAAATTCTTCCGCGACTCCGCAGCCTGCCTTCCCCAATCCAATAACTGTTTTCATATTATTCTTCCACGCTTTCTAAAATAATTCTAGACCTAAAGCCGCCGCGTGATTCGAGCTTTTTCGTCATAGCTATGTCCAAATCCTCCATGGAGTAATCCATAATGTCTAGCACAGCGCCCAGGACTTCAAAAATGTCTGCCAGCTCTTCTATACAAGGCTCCTCTAAAAATTCATTTACCTCTTCAGATAATTTTTCGTTCAGCTTTTCCCGATACTCTTCTTCTGAGGCTTTGTGCGCAGAAAACTTCTTTCCTTGTTCACCTATTATGAGTAAAATTTTATCTCTTACTAACTTATTGTAAATCTTCACAATATCAACCTTTTCATTTCTCCAAAGCTTTCGCCCACGGAAACATTAACGCGGAATGTGCCAAGTTCGGTATCTCCAAACGTATCCACAGCCTGCTTGACCAAGCCTCTATCTTCTTCTGCGAAATCGATAACTAATGAATCATGCAGAGTGAATGCGACGAAAGACTTTCTACCTTTTAATATTTTATCAACTTCTATCGTTCTTTTTAAGAACAAATCACTCGTTGTACTTTGAATAATATAATTTACCGCGTGATGCTTATCCGCTTTTATTTCCCTACCAAAACATGTCTTTGCTTGAGCGCCATCCCAATACTTCGCTAAAATTTCATTGCGATCATATGCGCGATTGGAAAGATGGTCTTTGGACTCGGGGTTATACAGCCAAGCAAATATTCTCTTCTTTGCTTCCTCCCTTGTTACCAATCCTCGATAAACGTTTTCAATATTCCATTTGTGAATGTCGCCGGTCGGTTGCTCTTTACCTAGCAGCGCCAACAGTGTTCGAAGTTCGGCTGCGTTGAAATCTAACTCTACAAAATAATCATTGTTGGGCTCGATAGCGCGACGGAAGATTTTATTCAAAGTCAAGATGGGGAAGCTGTCTTTTCGTGTCGTCAAGCGACCCGTTTTTGTTTTGAAAGCATCATAGTCAATAACGGGCTTCGCATTTTTTAATCTTTTGTAAACTGCGCGGGCAGGCGCACTCACTAAGTGCGGCTTGAGTGCAGCGAGATTCAAGTTTACTTGGCGAGAGCGCATATTAGCTAAAAGACATTCTAGCTCTAAAAGAAAATCATAATTCTTAGGGCGCGAATAATTTGTTAAAACATGTTCCGTGATTTGATTTTTAATCTCGCAAAATTCTAAAAGCAATTTTTCTGGAATTATATCAAGAAACGAGTTGTTGTGTAGGTCTACCTTCGCTTCCTTGCAGGCTGCCATGTGTGCCTTTAATCCAGCGCTTGTGCGCTCCCACTCTGAAAACAAAGACTCTGGGCATACCGCGTCTAAAGACTTGCCTTCACAATATAAATTTGCATATGTGATATTATGGGACAGAAACGAACAATAGCTCCACGTCGCTCTAAGCCCATCAGGAATGGCGCATCGATGGATAACCCCATCAGCGTAAATCCCGGTAAACTTTTTACTATCAACAGATTGAAACAGCACTAGCGAACCTTTATTTTTCGAATCATATTATCAGTATAACTTAAAGCAGTGTCAAAGTCAAACACTTTATTTTGCTGGAGGATTTTCTTAAGATTTTTGTTGAATTCAACAGGGTTGCGTGGTACTCCCATCTCGCGCAGTCTGATATAATAATATGTCTTGAGCCAAAACGCTGGACTGAACTGTTTATTAACTTCTTTTAGCGTTGTTGGTTTGCGGCGAATCAATCTACTAATAGTTCTCACGCCGCCGCTGCCCTTCAGCTTCGTTCTGAACTCTTTTGCTTGGGGATATGCATCAACATAGGCATTATACATGAAAACGAGGTATCTTTTTAAAGTTTCTATGTCAAGAAGGTAGCAGCGATAAAAATATTTATCAAATAAGTTGTCCGGGGTGACGCCGTATGTTTGTCCGTTGTTGCCGTAACCTTCCATGTATTTTTTCATGATAGGATTATTGATATCTGCGACCAAACGCCATGGAGCATTCTTATCAACACGGAAACCGAATTTTTCTGCTGACGCTCTATAAAAGGGAAAGTTTTCATCCTTAACCCACCCTTTTTCCTTTATAACATCTACGCTGTGGGCGTCAGCGCCGACCTCTATGACAAGCCCACTTGACAAGGGCGTAAAATATTTGGAAAGAATATATGCGCTTTTAGTGAACGGCAATAGTTTGTTGTCAGCCTGCACGACTTCCATAAATTCGTGCAAAAAATCTGAAAAGTTTTTAATTTTTATATTTCGTTGTTTTCTCTGAAACCAACCCGTGACAATGTAATTATATAAATTTTCTATATATGTGTTGTAGTTCACGTTTACGCTCGCCCATGCTTGACTGACGTTTAGCCCGTCCGGTTGGTAAAGATAACTTTCTTCGCACAGCACGCGGCGAAACTGTGCCTTCATGAAATGCTTTCTAAGATCCGAAAAAGCGTCGACGACAAAATCAAGGGCGAAGTGAGCGACGCCGCCCTCTACGCCCGGAATCTGTTTGAGGTGCTTTTCAGATGGGTAAATCACGAAGCCCTCTCTGTCTATCCTACCGTGAAAAAGACTTCCATACCAAAAATCAACTGGTTCGGGAGCATCAAGCTTCGTCGGCATGCCATTCTCTTTCCAAAATTTTCGAAATATAAATGAACCGGCTGGCCCCATCTCATTGTTGCCAAAGGCATTGCTAACTGGAGTAACTGTGTCAGGAATTCTTCCCATTTATAAATCTCCTATTCTTCTTCTAGCACTTTCTGGGCATCATCTTCCGGATCAAGACCGGGCATACAATAAACATCATTCATCACGGGCTCGTCACCAGATTTGTCATCTTCGGGGGATTGATAAAGCGGTATACACTCGATATCGGATTCCCATCCGGTGGCATCCAGCGAACCATCTAACCTTGTGACAGTATAATATCCCCCTAAACCAAGTTTCTTTGCTATCGCTTCACCTACCCCCAATGAAGTGGGTTGTATATACACATAATTACCTGGCATGAATACGGTGTTGCCAACCATAGTGAGTTTTGCCTTGTATGCTGCTGCCAACTTTTCCATGCCTTCGGCATCCATGGCTTTTGCGGTGGCCTGATATGGGATATCAGATTTTTCAAATGATACCTTTTTTAATGGACCTCTATCAAGGCCAAGCGAAATATGATAAATTCCTCTGGCTTCATCTTTTGCTCTATCGCCGAACCCCATTCTGTTTAGAGTAAAGGCATAGCAGTAGATGAACACATATTCTATTTGGTCTTTGGGTTTAGCATTTGCCGGATTTATAAAAACATCTTTTGTGGGGTCTGGTGTGAAAACATCGCCGGGGACACAGACCCTTTTCATTTCCTTTGGGATGGGCTCTTTTCCGTCTTGATTTTTCCGAGCGCTCATTGTTGTAAAGGTGACCTGTGGCTTACCTTTTCCCCCTCCTTCGAAACAATCGGGACCAAGAGAGGCAACAATCATCTCCTTTACCGCAGATTCAATAAATTGCTTGACTGTAAATACATCGCGCTGTGGGGCGACAACCATATTAATCCACCATCTCTCAAAGAGCGCTAGAGAAATAGGAATATCGGCGATATTAACAGTTACTCTTTTCCCAGTTCTCATATCGCGAAAGTTCATCGGGCCAAGCAAATACCTAACTTCCAATTCTTCGACACCGAAACCTTGATATGCAGCATATAAAGCCGCGTCAAGTAAATCGCCAAAGTACATGTAATTAATTCTTTTATGACCGCTTGGTGCCCCCTTCGTGGCCGCTGTTTCGAACTCCGTTAATTCCTCTTGGGCATCCTCTTCGTCGGCACCACCCCAGTCAGAAAGTCTTTGTTCCATCGCTTCGTCCATGGCGCTGAGGCCACCTTCGAAAGCGCCGCTGCCTGTTCGCTTCATAATCCGGGGTGGTTCAAATTTTGGTGGCTTAGAGGGGTACTTTTCAGCCATCTCTTTTTCATAATCTGCTTTCTCTTCCTCGGTCATCTCTTGAATTTCTGTGAGGCTTTTTTGGTCCTGAAGACGCTCCTGAAAATTTTCGATTTCCTTCTCGTCAACATCTACATACCAAATTTTCTTCGACTTATCTAATATCCACATCAAGCGTCTGTATCTGTGCGCTCTGTTTTTTACCTTGGTGTCTTCTTCCTCGTCATCAGGATCTTCTGCCTCGTCCACCAACTCCTGTAATACTGCTTGCGCCGCATCTGTTTCGTCAGAATCGACGAACGTATAAACCCAACTGCCGTCTTTTTCTTCTTTCTTCAGCGCGGCATCCAATACTTTTTGAGCGGCTGCCCTCTTCGATTTCCTATTCTCCTTGTCCAATTCTTTCTTGTTCGCGGCGGTTCGTGCGCCACCGCCTATCCATAAGATATCTTTCGATAATGCGTCAAGAGTGGTATCTGTATATCCCTGAAATTCCACTTCCAGTGTGCAACTTCCATTTTCATTAAATGAAAGGGAGTGATCCGTCAAGCTTAACAATAAAGACTGAGTAGCGTTAGCTATTGCTTTCCGCTTCTCCAGCGAAAGATAAGCCTCTTGAGCGTCAGGGACAGCCCACCCGTATACAAGCTTTATCTGATACCACTCGGAGTTCGGCGTAGCAGACCCAGGTATTAATTCGCCCGTCTCTGGGTCTTTTTTGTATTTCCATTTTTGTGATTCAATTGCCATGTCAAGTGGCCCCACCTTCCCTTCGCCTGGTTTTTTAGCGAGAGCTGCCAAACTTTCAGCTTGCATTTTCAGAGTAACTTTTTGTCTGCGTGCAGCCATCTCCGTTGAACCAGCATCATAAAATTCATAGGTAAGTTCTTTTAAGCCAACCGCATCGCCGCGTTGGATCTTGTTCGTGGTGAGATCTTCCAAGGTTGAGTCGTCATAGTGTGTCCTAAAGATTATTTCGTCGCCCTTTCCTTCCGCATAATTCGGCTTTCCGTTAGGTTTTAGCGGCACCTTATATAACTTGATTCTTGGAACCAGCAGAGCAAATTCGTCGGGCGTCATATCTAAAAAAGCGCCGTTTCCCTTCGTAGATATTATTGCTTGAACCGTTTCAGATGGATTTCCATGAAGGCAAGTAAGTGAGTTATATCCCTTTGGGCGTGCCTCGATTGCAAATCTCTGCCAATTGTCCATCAAGTAACATTGAAGTTCAAAGAACTTTTTTAGAGCCTCTTTTGTTGCTGGTGGCGCATCTGGATTAGGCTCAGAAGCGGGTTTATCTTGGTGGTGTCCCATTTATATCACACTCCGAAAGCTGCACGCACCTTCCAAAGAGGCGTCGGAACGCTAATAACCTCGCCGATACTTACATGCGCCTCGGTCGGCTTATTGTTATATTGTGCAATTATCCACCACAATTCACTATCACCATAATGTTTAGCTGCTAGTTTATAATATCTATCTCCAAGACTCCAGACGTGCGGAATCTTGTGAATTTCTCGCGCCTCAAACTTCGACAGTTTTCTAAAACGAGGCGACTCATAATAGCGGAATCGCTTGAGGCCGCGATTTTTCAAATCTTCTATGTAAAGGGGGTTGCTGGTAATAAAAACCCTCCTACCCCCATATCTGCTTCCAAAATCAAATGCCATTATTTGTTATCTCCTTGTGTAAACTTATATATTATTGCTGCGGCTCGAGAGAGCATTGGGCATCGCCATTGACGCCGGGATCATCTTCCTCAATCTGAGGGTCTGGTCCGATTTCTCCCTCACCTTCGCCTTCACCTTCTCCCTCGCCGCTAGCGCCACCGGCCTGCGTTGGGGGTGGGTTTGGACTGGGGGCGCACATAGCAGAATCAGGAGCGCTCACCCCATACGGAAACGAACCCCCACGAAATGTTTTTTTTGAACTATCCCAACCAACTGCGAAGTTGTGTAGAACTTGATATTCCGCACTTAAAGAAATTAGCTGAGGAAGCATCACCCCCTCTGCGGGCGTAAAAAATCCGGCCTCAAAATCTGGCGCATATTCAAAGCCTCCCAGTGTACCTAAAAGACCCCCCTCCTTAGCATCTACCGAACCACCTTTTCCCGGCGCAGTAATCAAGTTGCCAAACTTAATTTTGAACAACGGAGCTTGCTGTATACTTGATGCATTATCGGCGGTACCACCTGCGCAATCTTTCGTAGTCTCATAGGTGGGGTAAAGCATCTTAAAGAGTAATTCGCACTTTGCCATATTAGATATAGCCTCTTCTTTGCTCGCTGCCACAACGTCCCAGTCCATACTGATCGTTCTTTTTGTGTTTTGGAAGGTAGCAATAGGGTCCATCCTCCCGTAAACATCTTCTGTATTCCAGTTAGACGAATACGAATCTGAAAAGCTTTTTACCCAGGCTTTGAAGTTGATACATTGGTCAGTGGGAATATGGTATATGTTTATCACATACCCGTGCACGTTAGCCAGGGCATCTGACCCATCAGAAAATATTAAATTTGACGCCATACCTATTAATTCCCCTTAGTATAAATACTCTTCGAGGTGAAATATTTTAATCTGCGGCTACTTTAAGTTTGTTGCGTTTATCCAAACCTGCTTCGACTACTTTAGCGAGTTTCTTCCCGTCAATCTCAAGTATTACCGTCGTCGCTTTTTGGGCTCCCGCGCCCGAGCCCATGCCCCCTGAGCCTCCAGCTCCACCAGCGCCACCTGCGCCACCCGCACCCCCAAGGCCCGTCGCATCTTTTAGCAAATTGAACATGGGATTATCAAACGGATTCAAGAAAAGGCCCGTCCACTTAATATCACTATATTCTTGAGCCGCCTCAGTTAGACCTTTGACACTTTCAACGGCAGCTGGTGTTAGTTTCGTGGCTTGCTGGCTAACATCGCCAACGGATTTAAGCATCATCATAAAGGTCAACGCCTGAAACGCGCTCATATCTTCAAGCGAATCGGCAACCTCGCTAATTGCATCAGCAAGAGTATACATTATATAAACTGTCGCGAGAGTTAAAGAATTGACCACTTCGATAAGCCCAACGAAGAGCTGTAAAGTGGTCACGCCTATGAGTGCAAAAGCCATGGGAAGAACCATAATTGCGGCAGCCATGAGCGCCATACCAAGAAGCAGTCCCAACAGAATTGGAGCCGCCCAGACAGCAACCAATGCAGCACCAATTAGAGCCGCAGAAAATATCCCTAGACCAATTGCAAGAACAACCAGACCAGCCGCCGCATAACCAAAGCCAATCATAGCCATGATACCTGCTGGTAGTATCATCATCAGTGAAAGAGCTAGTACTTGAATGCTAACGACTGCCACCATAAATGCTCCTGGTGATTTTATAAACAACTTGATAAGCTCTATAAACCCTAAGACAACAGCCGCGATCGCAATTGCGATCAACCCTAGTCCAAGCGCCATCATCCCAATCCCAATCGCCATTAGCGCAATTGGAATTGCAGCATACCACGCAGCAGTGCCCATAGCTGTTGTTCCAGCGGCGGCAGGAACAGCCGTTGCAGCCGTTGCTGACTGACTACCACTTAAGAACCAGTTTATTCCAGCCAGAGTTGCCGTGACCCCTGCCAAAAGCCAGCGGCCTACTCTCAGGATAGCCTCCCAGGTGGCAAGAGCTATGGTCTTAATCAAGTTCCAGCTTGTTACCGCTAACATCCTCAACGATGCTATAATCCCTAAATTTTTTGCAGCCGTATTAGCAGTTTCAGCCGAAGCCATGAACCATGTGACGCCCGCAGTAATCCCACGCTTTACCGCTAAGATACCCTCCCAGACGGTAAGAGCCATAGTTTTGATTAAGTTCCACCCTTTCACGGCTATCATTCTCAAGGACGCTATAATTCCTGTATTCTTTGCAGCGGTGCTGGAAGCTTCTGCGGCTGTGGAAGCTTGTAACGCTCCTACGCCGAACCATCGTTTGACTGCCAAAATCTTCTCCCAAGTAGCGAGAGCCATAGTTTTAATTAAGTTCCACCCTTTCACAGCCAAGCCTCTTAGCGACGCTATAATTCCTGTATTCTTTGCGGCGGTGTTAGCAGCCTCGGCAGAAGTTTCGGATGCGGTCGCCAAGGCGTACAAGGCAGATGCCTTGGTTGAAATCCATTTCCATATAGTTCGCGCTTTTTCAGCAATCCAAGCTCTTATTGTCGCCAGTCTGCCCACTTCTTTTACACTAGTTTCAGCAGCTTCCGCGCCCGACGATAACCTCGATGCGAAAATACCCCTCCACTTCTGGACAATCCACGCCTTAAGTTGCATGGTATAAAGATATACCTTACCTATACCCATCAAAACTTGAATCACAAAACTCTTCATGGCTGCAACAGCCGACGCCATAATGCTGCCGCCTAGAAAATAGAACGCAGCTCCCGCAATCATGATCCATTTAATAAAGTGGAAGCCGAATATCTGTATACTCAACAGGAATGCTATCCCATCGGCGAAGAATTTTAATATAGTAACAAGTGGATCCACCGCTATAGCTAATGACTCTAGTGTCTGTGTCCATCTCTCCGATGCGCTCTGCGCCATGTTTGCTTTATCTGCGATACCTGCAAAATTATCAGACGCATCTCCAGCGCCTCTCATTTTTGCTTCTAACTCTCCCATAGAAGAGTTCATCAGCTTGGCTGCTTCGTCCGCACTTGACAATCCAAGAGTATTTTGAACCATCTGCCGTTCGGCTCGACTCATTGAATTCCAATCCTTTCCAGATTGCACGAGCGCTTTCTTAACCAAAAGTATTCTTTCTGAATAACTGGCATTTAATAGTTCGTGAGTGTCCAAGAAGCGTCCCTGTAGCACAGCATTTAATTCTCCGGCTCGCTTCGCTGCGCCCTCGATAGTGTCCATCTCTTTCATGCTGCCAACAAGACTGTCCACAGAAATACCTGTTGCCGCAGCTGCGCCTGCCAGCTCTTTGAAAATTTGTGGGGCGTCCTTTCCGAATACAGCCAAATCTTTCATCGCTGAATTGAATTGGCCAGTTAAATCGCCATACGATGTTCCCAACTCGGTAGCCAAAGCGCTCAAGTCTCCAGCTAGTTGTTTAGTTTCGGCTCTTGACATGCCCATTACTTTTGTGGCATTTTCAAAAAGCGCAGCGGCGTCACCGGCACTGACACCAACCTCCATCATGGTCGCAGCCATCCCTGCCCACTCCTTTTTCGCCTCTTTGCCCATCGCGCCGAATCCCGATAGACCACTCATAAGACCCGATATGGCTTCAGATGATTCTGCCATGGAAATTCCATTTTCTCGATTGGCTTCATAAACGTCGGTTATCGTGCCAGCATAAGCATCACCCTGGCCCGTCGCGTGGGCAAAGCTTGACCGCGCATTGTCAGTTGCAAAAACCAAAGCCTGTGTCTGTTGCACGACACCGAGAAGCACAGTTCCAGCCATATTTTCTGCTGAAAACACTTCTGACATGGCCTCTCCAACGTCTGCAAGAGCGGCACCAAAACCGTCAGCTTTGGATTTGGCTAGAAATGCGCCTGTGGCGCTTCTTTTCCAAGCGTCGCCGAAACCGGTGACCGCACCCACGGCATCTTTTGTGGTGTCTTTGAGGTTTTCTGTGCGCTCTTCGAGTTTTTGGGCCGCCTTTTCAGCGTCGGTCAGGCCCGCGATGGCGTCCTCAAGGGCTCCACCGATACCCTCTTTGATAGCTTTTTTTGTCGCGTTGAGGTCTTTGAGTTCTTCACCAGCGGCCTTTTTCTGTTCGCGGAAGTATCTCTTTTGTGCTTTGCTTAATTCTTCTCCGTGTCCAAGCTTCGCTATCGCTGCCGCCTTCTCAGCCTCAAGAGCCTCAAGGGCAAGTTTCTTTTCCTGGCGCGCAGCGTTGAGCCGCTTATTGACAGTTTTTAATTGTTCCTCTTGGGTTGCGCCCATCTCCAAAACTTGGTCAAGGCGCTCCTGCATAAGCTTCTTAGCTTCAGCATCGATAAATGCTTGCTTCTCTTTCTCAGAAGTCATCGCACGATACCCTTGGTTTATCGATGCCAATTGCTTGGCAAGAGTCTTCGCGTCCGCTACCGAAAGAATTTTTGGATCATCAGCCATTTAAGAAATTCCTCATGGCTTTTTTATTTTTTGGTGAAAAGTACCGCTAACACTGTGATAGCCACAAGACCAACTAAGCCATGGCTGCCCAACTGAGTGGTAAGCGTAACAATATTACCTACAACATCAACCGGGAAAAAAGCTTGTCCCTGTCCAAATAGCACTTGGAGCACCACAGCCAATGCAAGCAAAGCCACGGAAGCCTCCGTCGCTGCCTTCAGGCCAGCTGTTATTTTTTTTATAAGTTCCATTGTAAATATCTCCTTTGTTTTATTTAAAAGGCCACTTTAGTTTAGTTTTGCGCTCAAAGTCACGCACTGACTTATTTAATTTAAACTTACTCTTATAAGTTCTTGGGTCATTTAGACCATACTTTTTATAAGCAGACATATATCTCTTCTCCCGTCCGATGGTTCGAGCAAATGATTTAACGTCGCCGCGACTGCCCTTCACTGAAACCGGCACCGTAGCGCCTCCAAACATCTGACGCATAATTAGTTTGATTGTGCTGCCCATTTGTTGCAACACATTAAACTCGTCAAGTTTGCCGCTCTTCAGCGCATCCAGGTCAAGGACAACAGGAGTCAAATCATTTTGTTCATTGTCGCTCATAGTATTGTTTCCTTTCGTATAAAGTGGTTCGATATAAATAGTTCTCGACATAAGAAAAAAGGGCTTCGAATGAAACCCTTTTATATCTTTGCCTTTGTTTTATGGTCAGCTTGGCGGCTTGCTAGTTCTGAGCCCACCGCCAGACCGCCCCTTTGCTTTTGCCTTGTCCATCTGCTTTTTCTCGTCGTCGAACTGTTTTGTGAGCCGCTTCACAAACCAAGACCTAATTTTTATCGGAAGGTTGTAAGCTTCAATAAAACTCCACCCGCCATGGTGTTTGAGAAGAAAAAACTGTTCATAGACATTTTCTATATACTCATCGTTTAGGCCAAAAAAAGTCCGTTGTAAACGGAACCTCCATGTCTTGAGCAAATCCGCAGGAGCCGCACTCAAACTCCTGAGTCAAGTCTATATTTGGCATTAGCTTATCATATAAGGTTCGGACATGACGCGAATCCATAGCTGGCATAACATCAATAAACTTATTAATGTTAGGTTGTGTAGCATCGCCATTAACTGATACAATCATTTGCCGCAATTGACCAGTCAACAAAGTCTCTGGAAGTTTTTGTTTTTTCTTCATCGCTTGTGCTTTAAGCATGAAGTTTTCTTCGACGCCAGTTAAAAGCTTCAATTCGACCGTCGCCTTGCTTTTCGGACACTGAACAAGCCAGGTGTTGTTTTCTGTCTTGTCTACCTCTTTCGAAAGTTCTTCAAAATTTTCTCGCAGCGACTCCGTGCCCCCCGCTGTCACAGTATGTGTATCCAAATCGAATGAATGTTCTTGAGTTTCAGCGCATGCGGGACAAGCTACCTTTGTGTTATAGTCGGAGCCATAGCCAGTAATGCGTGCGGCCACGATAATTGCGTTTTTATCACCGACGACAAGGCTCGACAACTGAATACTTTTATCAACTAAAATATTCTGTAAGAACCTGTCAATTGCCACGCCCTTTTTCAGTAAAGATTTTGAAGTTAAAATATCTTCATCCTTTGCCGTCATATAACGAATCTCAACACTATCTTTACCGCGCAGAGGATGGTCCTCGGAATAAAATCTCCCCCTAGATGGGAGGTCGACGAATTCCGTTGGCGTCGTGAAATCAAGTGGTTTGTTCAGTGGCGCGGAAGGGCTAGGTGCTGCCGCCTGGGGAGGAGCTTCTGCACCGGCTGCTCGACGCTCGCCCGTGCGGTCCTCATTATTTCTAACTGACATTAATTACCTCGTTATAGCGATATTTATCTTTCTCTAATAGAATAAAACATTCTTAAGAATTTGTTAAGAAAAATATTTCACCCCATGTCGACTGCGTTCTTCCGGCTGCCGTCATTCAGCGTAGCGAAATCATAACGAATCTCCAACTCAACGTCAACCATATCATCTGACGTATAATCAAGTTCGCCGAACTTCACATCCTTAATCCACGCATTTACAAGATCCCACTCCTCAATCTTATTTCCCTTATCGTCAATTTGTTGAATAGAGACACGATTGAGTGCTTCAACAGCGGCCTTCTTCGAGATGGTAACCGTCATGTCTTGATCAAGAGGCAACTTATAACCTGCTGCATCGATAATCGCCATCATAGTTTCAGCGGCGTCTGGAGTAACTGGGTCTGCAAGCGTTACGGAGACGGTGTTCCACTCAACCCGACCGGGATACCAAAATTTATGATTCAAATAAACATGCTCTGTTTCAGAAACGGTGAAAGCCGGTTTCGAAACCTTCTTGCACATCCATTGAGGTATGCCCCCAATATATAATACCCACCTATAAGCACGTTTTGGCTCTGTGTTAATGTCTGACCAAAATCCCTTTTTTGCCATTTTCTCAAGTCTCCTTTTTGGTAATCCCAGTTATTATTAAATAGTCAGGGGCGGATTATTTATCCCCTTGTATCAGTTAATCTTCAAACGAAGCTCCACTATTAGTAATTACAAAATCAATTGCAATAAATTCAATTGCCTTCGCAGGCTTCAACAAAATCTTCGCATACATAATGTTGCGGTCGATAAGTTCTGGTGTTGTAGTTGTTTCATCAAGAATAACTTTGAAAGCAGTTAAACCCAACCGAGTTTGAACACTTCGAAGGAGCGGGTTTACGCGCCCTAAGAACCTATTCCAAGTGACTTGGACATTTTGTTCGAACAACGTAGTTGCCGCTATCCTTGAAACTTCCTTTTTAATGTATATCATCAATCGACGAACATTAATTCTGTCAAGTGCAGAAGTGGTTACCTGCATAGTCTTTTGACCGAAAATTACAATCCCTTCTGCGGGGAATGTGGCAATCGGATTGACATTTTGTTGATAAAGTTCGTCTCTCTGCTCAGAAGTTAGCCGGTCCCGTACACCGATAGTGGGCATGCCCGCAGAGCCGTTAGTCAGTGAACCCCTGGTGTATCCTGCCGGTGCGAACCAAACCTCAGATTTAGATTCGGAACTTCCCAACGTGCCTAAAGCAACTACCGATGGCGGTACCCATAATACAGCGTCCATCGCAGTATCGCGAATCTGAACCCACGGATAGTAGGCACATGCGTAGCTAGAATTGATACCCAACAACTCCAAGTTTGTTAAGGTTGAATCAACGGACCCTCCATACTCAGCAAAGGTGTCATAACTAGAAAGCCTGTTTGCGCGGGGCAAATAGCCACCCTCGAGGTCCAAAATTGCTAAGCAATCAGCGCGGTTTTCTGCAACATTTATGATGTGCTGGTTGATACCATTGTTCGTGATACCAGGAACAGTCATAAGATTACACTCGACCACCTCGGCGTCAGCACAAGTATCAATCGCCTTTCTAATTGTATAATATTCGTAGTTTTTCTTATCTGTTGGGTCAGTACCAAACTGAATATCTGGTGCGAATGGGTCGAGGGTCTTAACGTCTAGACCATCATACCCACCATGAAGCGGCATTGTGAATCGGTCCATCCCTTGGTCGAGCGTGTCTTTATAAGTTCCGGCTGTACCTTCAGTAGCCGTGTCATCTGACCCACTCATACTATAAGCCACAGATGGGAATGCGGCCCGATTGCCTTCTGCCCAGGAGCCGCTTCCGTCCCTGAGTTCTACATCATCGAGAGAAAAGCCCCACTGAACCTCAGTATAAGTGTCGCCAACCTGATCAGGAAGTGGATACATCAAGTCAGCCCATGTGCGATTAGTTGCTTTTGAGCTTCCACTGGCCAAAGTATCAACACCCCAGTAAGCCTCGGTGCGGTTTGACAAAGAACCCTGTTCGGAGTTTTGTCGAAGTCGCACTTCTGGGAATTTTAATGTCAAGGCGCTTTGCCCGCTTCTAATTTCTGAGGCATGGGTAGCCTTGAGCGATGTGCCTGGTGATGCGATGAAGGAAAGCGCAGGCAAGGAGGCGTCGGCCACGGCGTTAAGCAATACAGAACTAAGCCGAGATGGTCCAATGAACCCGAAGGGCAATAGCTGTGTGTCCAATGCACCTTGGTCCAGGTCCGGGTTGACCTCGCATATAATAAATTTAGAATTGCTTGGATAGTCTCCAACAACCTGATGACGCCTCTCTCCCTCGTTCCACTCAAGGGCTTGATCACCAATCTGTCTTTTAATATAATTCTGTGATTGAGGGTTGAGGTTACAGTTCGGAAAACGCTCAACAAATTTCGGTTTAGAGTCGTTGTCGTCGCGCTTTCTCACCGACACTGTGAAGGAACCATATGGATTCTCTGACGGGTTCTGGGAATAGCGAATATCCTCAATAGAAACTTTAAGATTCGAAGATTCCCACTCACCGCAATCGAGCGCGTTAAACTTGAATAGTTTCTCGACGCCCGGTGACGCGACTGGATCCGCTGCATCATAACTACCTGTGTTATTCCCAATCTGCTGTGAAAAAACCCAGTTAGTTGTGGCAGCTTGCTTCGCGAATCGGTAGTTCCCACCAACCTTCGTGGAGCCATCGGCTAGTTTTACAATCATGCCGACGGTGTGACCGTAAGCTTCTTTGCCTTGAAGAAACCCGGTTTCACTCACGACGCCATTGATATGAAGCTCAGCAGCATCGCCCCCTGTAACAGCAGCAATGGTCGTATTTCCGTCCGAGCCAGCAGTTGCTTGCGTAATGGTAAGCACGCCCGATGCTCTCTCGGTGGTTGGCGTATCTGCGAGACCAATGTCATCTGCAATTGCTGTGGCAATATCACCGGCAATAGCACC
>Ga0098033_1000605_pt1 | contig 15856 bp, 19 predicted proteins | sample 1_EtaG_FD_75049 | JGI IMG/M metagenome (GOLD analysis project Ga0098033, IMG submission 75049) | Marine viral communities from the Subarctic Pacific Ocean - 1_ETSP_OMZ_AT15124 metaG | ecosystem: Environmental > Aquatic > Marine > Oceanic | place: Pacific Ocean | collected 2015-01-07
AAACGGAATATTATCTTGCTCCTCTCCCCTACCCTCCGATGCTCCACCCTCCAGGATGCCCAAGAAATACTTGAGCATGTCAATGGCTGTCTCCTTGTCTCCCAGGTAAGCACCCCGTGGCGTGGGTTTTTTGGACGTATCAGGCACACTCGTCCGGTTTTCCTTGTCCCACCGAGATTTAAACGCAAAATCAGGCCATACCTTGTCCCCATCCGTTGACAAATTGCCCTCCTGAAGCGCATAATTACCGTTGTACTCATGCAGCGATATTCCATATCCATTTTTCCGATTGTAAAAATTTTTCATTTGCTTTTCTCCTCCTTTAAAAATATTATTGGCTTCTTCCTCACTTAAAACTCGCCCATCAAACACTTCGATCAATAATTCCTTTATTTCTTTGGGTGTTAATATCTTTGCCATTCTGTTTTTTGGATAAGGTTCCAGCCCTTCACCACATCAAATTTCACGTTTTCCCCCTCATGGGATTCGTTAATCCAGTTTTTACCTTTTACTATCTTTGCCACATGGTGGGGGTATCCTTTCGCTAGAGAGATGTACAATCTTGCTTTCTCAATACTTCTCTGTCCACCTAAACCAAAATCCGTACCCGCATTTTTCTGGATACAAATAATACATATTCCATTTTTTAATTTCTCATGTATTTTCCTGATAAACCCTCCCACTTTGTAAAATTCATCATGGACCTCCAAAAAATCCACAATGTTTATTTCGTCGGGCTTTATCACATCGTGGAAGTTTTCTGATCTTGAGTATGCTTTCATGAACGTAGGCCATTTGTTGAGAGCCACAGGGGTTGACTCCAATCTCAGCTTCATTTCCTGGTCCCTCATCTCGCTGCTGAACAAGTATATCATCTGTTTTTTTGCCACAGGGGCTGTGACCCTACTATATATACTATTAGTATATTCATAATATATACTATTTAGAAGAATAGTATTAACTATAAGGGCGGTTTTGCCGGAGTTTGATTCTCCGGCGATAACTATGATATTCCCAGGCATAATTCTCACGAGATTATGGAGGTCAAATGGGAGTCTGAAATCAATTCTATTTGTCTTGCAATTCAGAAAATCTATCTCATCTTCTTCGTTGTCTATTGTCCTGTATGTGCCTCTAACTGACCCATATCGTTCAATAATCCCCTCTACAACTAAATCTACCAAAACTTTTGATCTGTTTTTTTTGTCATTTCTGTTGTAAATCCCAACATCTTTATCAAGTTGGGATACAGAGAAAATTCCTGGGAATTCTTTTGCCCAAATCCTGATTTCTGCCGATAAATTCCTGTCTACTCTGTCTACTTCCTGTCTACTTTTGTCTACTCCTGTCTCCTTTTGTCGCCCTCGTCTCCCCTGTCTACTGTTGTCTACTCCGTCTACTTTTTTGGAATATGTGTCAGATACTACACCAATAGCCCTGGAGATAGTTTTATCTCTGTAATCCTTCCGTTGCCATTTTTCCCTATGCATTCCAGATTGCATAAAATAGTAATCTATCTTGGCAGGATCTTTGCCAACCCAGAAAGCGAGTTTCATACACAAAGCACTATCAGCCTCAGATTGACTTGGGTATCCCATAATATTTCCAGCATAAAGACTTGCAAATTTAGGGTCACTCCTTAAGGCTTGCTGGATTATATCTTCTGGAGGGTCTATTTCCTTTTTCCCCCAATATTTATGATAAAATTCATCTAATTCTGGCTGCCTATTCTCTATGGTGGGGTATCCGTTCAGTACATGCCCTGTAATGCAAAAGTATCTTGTTTTGGAAAATACTCCCAATGCCCCACTGTGGTGGTCTTTCCCCGGTGGGATACCCTTTATCAATGTCTTAAATCCGCATAGGGATGGAGATATTTCGGTATAACTATCGAAAGAATTTATCTCAGTAAGGGTTTCAGGGGTTATCGTACCAGTTTTCTTTCCCCTGCAATCGTCAAAATCTATCCCGGTGTATGGGTCATCTTCGGAGAGCATAAACCCTATTCCGTCATATTTATCTGATTTGTTACATGCCCCAAGAGCATCAAAAAAAGACACCCATGTGGTAGAGTCATTGCTTTTTGCTAGTTTCCCGGAAGAAGGGATATAAGGGGGCTTTGTCCATTTTCCTTTTCTTTGTATCCATTTCCAACATATCCATTTGTTTAGGGTTTTTAGTTCTGTCGGGATGTTTTCAGTAAGGATTTTAATTTTTTCAGGTTTCATCTTGACCCTGTCCTTTCCCCAAAAGCCTTACCGATCTCTATAGTTTGAGTTTGATAATAATAACGGAGGAAATTCTGTTCGCCGCAGGTAAAACAAAGACGATGATATTGGGAACTAGAAGGATATTGAAGGTAAACTGCGCCGAGTCTATTTTGAGCCATAATGCTTGCAGTTGTGTTGTGGGTTTTTTCTGTAGGCCAAAGGAACCCAAAATCAAATCTTACTTTCACATTTTGGACTAAATTCCATTCGGCGCGAGTATAGTCTAAAAGTTGAGCCAGAGGAGGACCAATCTTGATGTCAGATTTTTTTATCTCTACTCCGATTACACCACATTTTAGGTTTTGCCATTTCGGTAATTTCAAAAGCCCTTCCTGTGGCAATAGTAACCGATCGATCCTAAATCCATTTTGTGGTGGTGTTTTACCACATTGAGGCTGGATATATTTTCCTGGCCTTTGCTTGTAAATTTTGAATAATCCTGATTTTTCTATTGCGTCGTCAAACCCTTTTTCTGCATCTTTTTCTGTTTTGTATTTTCCATACGTCCTTTCACTGTGTTGGCCAGAACTGTAATCATCCATCAAACGATCGAGTAATCGTGCCATTGTTTCTCCATAAAAAAAGGGCCTTGGAAGTGTTATGATCCATCTTTGTCAATCTCTTTTGACTTAGTTCCCTCCTCCCTAAACCTTGCCAAATCAGCCAAAACTGTCTTATAAAATTCCTCCTGGTTTTTCTTGTCCGTCAGTTCGTCAAGCCCCTGTATTTGGTATGACCCATAGATACCTTCCCGGTAGTCGTGATGTCCCAACCTGAATATTTCCTCCAGCATCGGTCCCACAGTCTCCTGAAAGGTGGGTTTGGGTTTGGCCTGCTCCTTCTTTTTACCCATCGCCTTCTTCCTGGCACTCTCCTCTTGCACGAAATCAAACGACATTTCCTCCGCAGGGGTGGCAGAATAACCTGCGAGTACAGCAACCCAACTGAATTTCTGTCTAAAAGCCTTAGAACATGCCCTGGTTTGAGCCATAGACCGGAGGGCGTAGCTATCCCTGTCTTTCCAATTCTTCTCATCCTTGGCGCACATGGCTTCGCAGGAGGACACAATCTGCCCCTGTGAATTGACTATATTGGCCCTTGCTTCCCACCCTATGATTTTGTCATTGTGCCACATGGATTTTGTCCACTCCACAACGGCAGAACAATTGAAGAATTCTCCAAGGGTTTGCCATCCCTCATAAAATATATGTTCTTTCTTGCCACCGAAGGACGTTGAAAGCCCCCCTTGTTTGACCACATCCTGAAGAACAACTGCCATTTCACTGGCTTTTTCTACCTGTTCTCGAGGTGTCAACTCCACGATTGCCACATCCCCCTGTGATTCAACTACCGCTAACTCGTTCATAATACTCCTCCTTATAAAAGTTTTTTAAGTTCGCTTTCGCACTCCCCTAGTTTCTTGGCACTCAAAAACGCTTCCCATGCTTTGGCAGGCATTTTTTTCCAATAGAAATGAGCGAATGAGGGATTATCATCGTTCCTGGGCACTCTCAGGACATGATACCCCTCAATCTTGTACCCATGCTCGTATGCTAACTGGCTGTAAGCTGCAAGTTGTATAAATATTTCAGGATATTTGCCAGCCGAATGACCGGTTTTCCAATCGACAATACACACCTCCCCTGATATATCCGCTATCACATCAGGTGTGCCACCATACTGAAATTTTTCACTCACCCAATTAGGTTCGACTTCCAGGGGTTTCATTTCGAACTGTTTTCGCCAGACCATAAAACTTTTATAGGCTCCTCTCGCACTTTTAATATCCGCGGAGTCATATTCCTTCAAATCTGGTTCAACATTCGTGAGGTTACATTCGATTAGATAGTGAGCTATCGTTCCCGGGATAGTGCTTGTGTCATAGGCCTCCTGTAGGGTTTTGCCTTCCAGTCCCTGTTGGTTGGCCCAATACATCAGACCACCCTTGCCCCACCCGATGTTGCTCTTGAGACTACTCTGACTTTTTACGCTTTTCCCCGCCTTATTTTTGTATGCGATAGTCGGCATGTTTTCCCTCCTCCCTGAAAGGCTACCCCTCTTGTCATGTTGGTGTTTTAAGGTCCAGTTCTCGCTCTAAATGAAAAATTCTAGCTTGTAACTTTCGGACCTCTTTTTGATGTAACGCCGAAATATCCTCTATAATTTCCTCTTTTAATACCAATCTTGTTTTGAGAGTGTTTATAACTTCCAAGGCTCCCTTTCCCTTCTCTTCATTCATCCTTTTTCCCCTTTCCCATCCACTCCTCTAAAGCCTGCTTACTAAACCTCCAGTGCGTCCCCAGGCATACACCTGGGATGACTCCGACTTTTGCCCATTTGAGGACAGTTGTTTCGTGGAGGCGCAGCATCTCAGCCACCTGTTTTGTGGTTAGGATTTCGGTCATTTAATGAGATCCCTTGGATTAATATCAAGAGCCAAAGCAATTCTCTCAATCGTTTTAAGTGTATGATTTCCTTCACCATTCAAGGCCCACCATATATATTGCCTATCAACCCCCATTTTGGTGGCAAGATCCTGTTGGGAAATGTCCAATCGTCTCAACTCATTCCTGATTTTTTCTATATTCATCTTCATAAATATCTTATATCATGTATTCTTTCAATAAGTCAAGAAGATTTTTTACATTCAAATTAAGAAAAGTTAAAAAAAGAATTAACAAAGTAAAGAAAAGGCTTGACTTTCTGAAATACTTCCATTACGATTAACAACCATGAGAACAAATCCTCCCGTAAGCCCCGTTGGCCAATGGTTTCAAATCCAACCGATCAACCGGAGATGGATAATGGAATACCATGCAAGATGGGGAATAGTTGGAGGGCAGTAGAAATTGACTCAGAGATTCGTGCATCTGGCTCTGGTTGCCGTCAGGCAGTAAATCCGGGGTTATAACGGTCTATTGGGTCAAATTGGGGGAGGGAGGTAAGCCCTTCCCCCTGGTGTGGTAAGCCGAGGTGGGTGGTGCCGGGGTTTCAGAGGGTCGGCGGGTAGGCTTGCCTCTTCACCCTGTTGACAAGTCAACTTATCAACCTAACCAGCATATAGGCGCCCCCCTGGCAATTAATTCGGTACCAGGGGGGATGCCAGGCGGGTTTTTTAATGAAAGGATGGTAAATATCATGAAGCCTAATCAGAGGATACCATCAATCCCCCTGGGTCGAGCCCTACTTTGCATAGCTTGCAACACCATTCATGGCGGTCAGAGTTGCCCTTGCGGTAGCGGTCCAAGCTATCCTATGAAGCCGTGGGTTGATAACACGGGGGATGGAATACTCAAAAAGAGGGAGGAGGAAAATCATGGGAACATGGGAACCAGCAGGCGAATGTATCCATTGCGGAAGTACGGCATGGTGGAATGATGATGAACAGCAGATCCAGTTTGTGGACCCTGCTCCTGATTGTTTGTGTGAGATCGATGAGGATTGACACATTCCGTAGCTCCTTCGCGGGCGGAGAATATTTTTTGGGAAAAAATAAGGAGACATCATGCAACCAAACGACCGAGTAATCGTGCCATCATACACCTGGGGTGAAGAAGGCAACCCCATCATGGTGAGTGACAAAACCTACATGAAGGGCACTGTCGATGAGCTGAGGGCCATAAGCACAGACCCCGATGGTGTCCCCATGCCCGGCACTGACTACCATGCCTGGGTAGTTCTGGACTGTAGGTGGGTTCGGGATGTCATTCAGTGTAAGGCATCACAGTTGATTAAATTGGAGGAGTGAGATGGCTAGATGCAGAAGATGTGGCACTGATAGAAAAGGGGGCCCATGATCCACCTAACTCTCCCCGGCAGCATACGAAGCAAGAAGAACAGCCACAGGCCGGTTACTATCCCAGCAAAAGGGAAAACCCAAGTCATGGCATGGATCGGCAATAAGTGGCGGTATGCACAAGTAATCATAGTGACAGGAAAGGCTTACAAAACCTGGGAACTAGAAGCCTGGCAGGCGATCATGCAGCAAAGGCCCCCAGGGTTCAAGCTCTTCACCGAGCAGGTTACTGTCAAAGTCCTGGCATACTATAAGGGCCACCGGCCCGACCTGTCGGGAGTTTTTGAATCGGTGGGCGATTGTCTCGAAAAATTGATCTATGCCGACGACCGGCAAATCGAGCAATGGGATGGAGAGTCAAGGGTCATCCACGACTTGAAAAATCCACGGACGGAGGTGTGGGTGGATGAGTTCAAAGATCTTCTGGAAGCAGGATGAGAGAGCTTAGCCTTTTTTCAGGAGCAGGGGGAGGACTTTTAGCCACAAAATATCTCCTTGGGTGGGAATGCAAGGGGTATGTGGAATATGACAACTACTGCCAAAAAGTCATCGAGCAAAGAATCAAAGACGGTTTATTGGATGCCGCCCCCATCTTCGGGGACATCAAATCATTCATTGCAGAAGGTTATGCCGAGTCATATTCGGGAATGGTTGATGTCATCACCTCAGGATTTCCCTGCCAAGAGTTCTCAGTTGCAGGAAAAAGGGCAGGAGAAAAGGGGAGCAGGAACAAATGGCCTGAAACGAGGGATACCATTGGCATCGTTCGACCCCGATTCGTGTTGCTTGAGAATGTCCCAGGACTCCTTTCTTTTCCCTACGTCTGGACAATCCTATCCGAAATTACCGAAATGGGGTACGATTGTCGATGGGGAATTGTGGGCGCAGACGATGCCGGCGCACCTCACAGGAGGAAAAGGTGGTGGTGCTATGGAGAATTGGCCGACTCCTAATCAGTCTGATATGTATTATGCTCAAGTTGGAGAAAAAGAAAGTAGCCATGACATCGGAAAGGGATATTTAAGAGCCGAAGTCAAGATAAGAGGAAAAGGTGGTGGTGCAGAGGTGAAATGGCGAACTCCCGATACTTGTGCGGGTGGGGCAATGAATCAGCGACATCTTGATAAAACAGTTGATGACTTGAAAAAAGGAATAAGTCCACATACCCTAAGACTACAAGACCAAGTAAAAGATGAACGGTTATGGCCCACGCCAAGAAGTCAAGAACCTGGCAGAACATCAGTAGGATATGGCAGGGGATTAGCTGAGTTAGTTGAAGGGAAAAAACAAAAGGGGGAGGGCAATCCAATGATAGAACAAATAAAAAATGCAAAAAAAGTTGTCTTGTTGGAACCACCGTATAAAAGAAAATACATCCCGCTTGGACTATCCAAGATAGCCACAATGGTAAAGAATAACGGTGGAAAGGTAGACCATCAAAGAGAATATATCCCTAATAGCGAGGACCTGGTTTGCATTACAAGTCTGTTTACTTATGATTCAGAGAAAGTGCTTGATACCATTCAAAGGGTTAAGTTTTTAAATCCTAAAGTTCCGATAATAATTGGTGGTGTTTACGCTTCTTTAATGTCTGAAAATATACAGAAATATTATCCCGATGTTCAAATATTTAAAGGATACTCTAAAAAATTAGATATAACACCGCCAGATTATTCTATTGATTGGGGGGTAGATGATCCTTGGGATAAGTTTTCTTTTGTATTCACATCAAGGGGTTGCCCTAATAAATGCGGATATTGTGCGGTATGGAGAATTGAACCTGAGATGTGGATAAACCCAATGTGGCGATCACACATAGATTTAACTAAACCCAATGTAATGATTTCAGATAATAACCTCTCTGCTCAACCAGATTGGCATCTGAGGGATGTTTGTGAGTTTTTAAAGCTGAATAAACTAAGGGTGGTTTTTGATAATGGATTTGATTGTAAGCATATAACTGATGATATGGCAGATAGGTTAGCGTCACTTAAATATGTCAGGTCTGGAATGAGATTAGCCTTTGACCGGATAGGGGAAGATAGAATTTTTCAAACAGCGGTTAAACGGTTGTTAGACGCAGGTGTTCCAAAAGCAGCATTGATGGCATACTGTATTTTTAATTTCAAAGATAAACCACAAGAAGCTGATTACAGGATGAGAGAATGTGTGAAGTTGGGTATCCGTCCGTATCCACAGCAATATACACCATTAAATACCCTTAATAGAAAAACTCCTTACATCGGACAACATTGGACAAAGAATTTGCTACGTGTTTTTAGGTATTTCTATTTAATGGCAGGGTTTTATACTAAAATGACATTTGAAGAATATGTGAAAGAATGTGAGATTAAACCCGATGATAAATATAAATTAACAGAAGAGGATTGGATAGCATGGAAAAAGTAAAATGGCCTACGCCAGCGACAAGGGATTATAAAGATACTGGAACCGTATATACTCCAATCAGGAAAGATGGAAAAAACAGGATGGATACCCTTGGAAGAGTAGCTGCGAATGGAGGTCAACTAAACCCCGATTGGGTGGAATGGCTGATGGGTTGGCCTATCGGTTGGTCCTCACTTGAACCCCTGACCGACCTAATCTGGCTCTCCTGGGAGGTTGACCCTGCGGATGGGGAGGCAAGCAGGGTAATAAATTCCACACCTAATCGGAGGGATTGGAAAGGCAAAAGAAGGAACAATTTGGAAAATATAAGCTCTAAAGGGATTAGATATGGGACAGATGTCTGCCAAGAAGTAGAAAAACTTGGCCCAGGCCACGGCCCCATCCCCCGCGTAGCCACCGGAGTCAAGGACAGGGTGAACAGGCTCCAGGCTTTGGGCAACGGCCAGGTTCCGGCCTGTGTGGCGATGGCGTGGCAGATGCTGTCGGAATGATGTCCCGTAAGTGAGCGGGAGTCCTTCCTGACAGGGGCAAAATATAAGTTGAAAGGATGATTTGATGCATAATTATGGAATTATATTCTGAGAAAATCAAAAGAGATCTGAAACGGCTGGGCTGGACCCAGATATATTTGGCTGAGAAAATAGGCATGACAAGGCAGGGCCTTTCTGTTGCGCTGAAAAGAAAGACGGCTCCGCTGCGAACTATCGGGATTATCGCAGATATCCTCGGAGTTGACCCGAAAGATTTACTCCTGACAGACAAACAGCATTAAACAAGTATGTTAGCTTAATAAAATAAGAACTCATGCATCACCCCTGGAGAATTGGAGCCCCTCCGGGGGGTCCTTCTATTTATGCCACCTCTCGATATCCTGCTTCATATGCCTCAAAGATTGCTGTGCCATTTTGGACTCCAACCCAACTTCGCCGATTGTTCCGCTCATGGCGAACATCCAGCCGAGTACGACAAAGATAGCAGCAAAGACTAGGCCGATCACCAATTTGAAGACGGACATTGTAACTACCTCCTTTCTGAGGTCCTTGATCTCATCACTCAAGTCCTTGTATCCGTTCGGCATAAACCAGGTTGCTCCTCAATCATTGGGGTCCGCTGTAAAGTCGGGGTCCGGTTGCGGATAAACCGTCGCCTTTAATTTTTGAGCTTCGGTGTCTGATATAATCTTCGCCTTGAATTCCGGCCTACATTCGTCCCTTATCGCAACCGCCTCAAGGCTCGTAACATCGAGGCCGAGCAGGACATTAACCCCTTCCTGGTATCTCTCAATAATAAGGTCGTCCCGTGCATGTAGGTCGGGATAGTTTTTCCCGCTGTTTAACAGCTTATTCCCCACCCTTTTTCCTGGCCGCCTTGTAAGCTCTACGGTAAGCCACTCCATATGATCTCCTTAGTCATCATTGTTTATCAGGTTCTCTTTTGACCAGAGGATGTACTGCATGTCAACCTGAAACGCCGCCGTATGACCTGAATGTCCGACTATTTCGTCCGGGCCCAGCGATGGGCCATCTTCGTCCAATGTTACAGGGTTGTCAAAGTCGTTATGTGTCAGGTCCGAAGAATTTGCGGGAGTCCGGCCGACATCTACCCCGAACCCGAACCGCAAAGTCCCGCCTGCCTGCCATATACAAATGTGATAAATACTACCTACATTCCCGGTATCCTGTAAGGGCGATCCGGCCTGGTCATATGCCTGGGTTTCCCCCCCCACTATAACTTCGTAATTATTACTGTACCATTGGATGCTTATTCTATGGTCCGCAAACATATTACAAAGAGACGGATTCCCGGAAAACATACTGTTTGCTTTATAGCAATATATAATCGTGTATGTCGAAAGACCGTGGAGAAACGCAAGTGTCGTGTTAGACAACAATGTGAACCCGTCCGCCAATTCTATTTTTCGCCGCAAGGGATCGCCGGTCGCACCCGCAACATCCCCAAAATCGGCTATTGTTCTGTTTGCCTCGGACAGTCCGCCGCCGGTTGCTATCTGATCATCCCCCGCACCAGTTCCGTCGAACATCCATATGACATTATCGGCCACGGTGATACCGGTCCATCCTGCCTGGGTTTTTTCGTCCCAAGTTGCGAAAGATATCCCAGGTCCGTCGTCACCTTCACCCGTGAATACGGGCCTCCTGTGAGGAGATATTATTTTTCCCATGCTATCACCATGCCGTGGTTTCGTTCGTGTTCTTCCATTGCAGCCTTACCCCTATAAGTCTTACCGGCGTTGTGGCCGAGTTCCCGGCCGTGTTATTCCTGGTTACTCTCATGGATATCATGTCCCCGTCCGCTGAACCGGTCGCAATGTTTGCCGAAGCCCCACCCACATATAGCGTATCCGTAGCCGTGTTTTCCGTGAAGTCGGTAATATAAGCGGGCGGAGAAGAAAAGTTCGTGTCAATTTTGCTTGCGCTATCCAGAGCTTTAGTCTGGAATCCCCATTGTACCGTCGCCCCGTTTATAATCGCTGTGTCATAGTCCGGCATCCAATAGGGCTTGACTTTAAGCGTTGCCCGGTCGTACGTTTCGGGCATGGCAAAATGGACCAGGACCGCTTCCTCGTCAACGCTCTGCCCGAATTGGGCATAGTCTATATTGTCCAGGTCGACAGGTAACTCCTGGGTGTCGAGGGTCGCCCCGTTCGTTGTTGCGGCGATAAAGGCGCCCGCCGGAATAAACTCCGTGTCATATGTCAAGAGAGATGCATACTCCGCCGCCGTCTCACCGGAATTACACCTGATAACCGAGTGAGCGTCCCCGCCGGCGATGGTCGGAAGTTGGGCCGCAGAAGTCTGAGCGGAAAGACTCGCCGCATTGGCAGAAACAGACGCCTCGGTGGCGCTGTTTACCCCTTCCCATGCGCTTAAACTGGCAGCGTTCGCCGAGATATTAGCTTGTTGAACCGATAGAGAGGCCGCATTAGCCGCCACATTGGCCTCTGTGGCTGAGTTTGCGGCGTCCCATGCCGAAACGCTGGCGGCGTTCGCTGATATACTGGCCTCTGTGGCGCTATTCATGGAACTTTGTGCAGTCAAGGTCGCAGCGTTTACGAAGGCCGTGGCCGTGTTACAAGTGGATATAGCTGCGTTGGCAGAAGTTGCGGCGTTCTGGGCTGCTGTTTGGGCATTTAACGCCGCCAGGCTGGCAGCATTCGCCGCTTCTGCGTATGTTTCGGCGTTCTCTACCTCCGTCACAGTCGGCCCGAGAATAAAACCCGTGGCCGCAGAGTTACTCACAAGAGTCTTGCTGGCCTCCATGTCCCCTATAATCTCTATGCCCGTCGAGGTAGAACTGACCTGGGACTTGAGAGCCCGGCCTAAAGACTCGTCCTGGGCCTGGAGCATCATAACAATTTTGTCTAATGCGTCCTCATGGCTGTCGGCGGTGAACGGACCGCCTACCGTATAGTCCGCCTCCTGAAGCAACGGCAGGACTCTCTTTATGGTCAGAGTTTCCGTGGCCTCTGGCGCCGCGACCATGGTGACATTGCCACCGCTCTCTGTACCGGCGCCCGATACGGAATAGTGCGTCGTCTCGGTCTGCGTCGTCTCGACATTATTCGCATCCGTAAGGGTAACGGTTAGTTCGTCCGAATCGAAAACCTTAAACGTGTAAGCAAAAATCTGTGTTTCTCCGTCCCCCGAGTATTTGATCCTATTGGTTGTGCTGGCTACAGTCATTGTGAAACCCCCTGGAGAAGTCTATCGTTCTGGATTTGCTGTACAAGAAACTGAAGGTTGGGTGACTCGTTAAAGAGTTCCACCCTGGCTTGTTCCCTCGCCAGATTTACATACCCCCTTATCATCATGCGTTTTCTATCGTTGGACGCCCGCTCATATGCGACATCTTCCGTTACAAGGTTGTCCAGGGAGTCCTTTAGGTTCTGCCGTCCTATGACCGGGACCTCGTTTATAAGTTTTATATATCGATTATACTCTAAGGGATCGAGGCCCACGGTTTCCCCTTGAAGCGGGATGTTCATCTTATGGTGGTTGAACCCCAACTTGAGCCGGACTATCTCGTCATCTATCGGGGAATACTTCCCCGTCGAAGAATATATAGGACTTAGAAGGTCCCACCCGAGGCCGCCCTCCAGTATTATGAGTTCACCCCAAAAGTTGAGCCTTCCGGGGAGCGTCTTTGACCAGCCGGGGACCCTGCTCTTTATGGAGTTGTAAATCTCAAAGAAAAACCCCTTATCAGAATATTGCCTCTCGAGGGCCTCTTTCGTTTCCGGGGATAGGTTCTTTAACTCTCCCGGCCATTTGCCTTTCCCGGTCTTTGTGGACTCCATAAGTGGGTCCAGGTATCGCTCTAGTTGGGCGAGGCCGGTAGGGACAAGGGACCGTGCGTAGTTGGACAGATACCGCTTAGCGTTCCGGTCCGGGTCGTCCAAGACCGCCACGGTTTCGGCGATCCCCCTGATCCATGTTTTAGATGTCACGTTTTTGGTAAATGCTATGACGGCAGCCAGGGCCAAGTCGCCGCCCTCTTCTTCTCCCAACTGGCCTAATATCTCTCCCACGTCAGCGCCTATGCCCAGGAGCATCCCCAGGGGTTCGAGCCGATTATAGCTGTAATATTTGTTGCCTATCTTTATAGAATACGGCCGCCAGCCTGTCCTCCTCAAAGCCTGCTGCATCTTCGGGTCTGATGGACCGCCCCCTGTAATTTTCCCCTCCGCAGTATACATGGCAACGGTCGCCATAACCATAGACCCCATAGACATCCGGGCCAAAGCCAGGTCCCTCCTTGCCCCGCCGGCTGCAATGTCCGCCCTTATCCGTTTGGATGCCAAACCCAGGAGCGTCCTCTCCCCTACCCGCTTGAGGATGTTCGTCGGGGTTCTAATGAAAGGCACTATAAGCCGGAGAGCTGGGATCTGAGACACGAGTTTTAAAATCGACTGACCTCCTCCTCCGAGTTCAGATGTAAAGGTCTGATACCTCGCGGCATCTATGGCCGCCAGTTTTATATCGTCGGGCGGGTCGTTTATAATCTCGTTTATACGGAGGGCTTTATCCCTCCCCGTGAGGCCCTCCTCGGTCGCCTGGCGCAAAGCCCTGGCTTCCAACTCCATACGGTAACCTGTCCCCTTAAAGACCTCGTCTCCTGCCGTCAGGAGACGCCCCGGTAACCTTATCGTCTCCCCCAGGAGGTCAACCAATCGGGCGGCGTAACTCCCGCTATTCATACCGAAGTTTTGGGACGAGAAAGCTGTGCGATAGGAGAGGTCATATTTGGTGTAAAGATCGGACCCTTCGCCCGTTATGATGGTTTTAACGCCCATCTTTAGGCCGTCCTTAAACCCTTGCACAAGGCCAAAAGCTTGGTAAAGCGCTTCTGTTTCCTTGATCTCCTGCCTTCCGGGCGTTATACGCCCTATCGTGGACGCCAGGAACCGCTCTGGGACTTGCCATACAGCGAACAGCGCATTAGATAAAGTGTTCACGGCGTGGGTCTGAGGACCTGAGAGGAGGCCGTTAATCCATGCCTCCATGACCACGTCCCATGTGGTGGCCTTCTTGAGCTGGCGTACAAAGGTGTTCACCCCAGCGGCGGTGTCTATCTTGCTCATCAGGGCCGCTATTTCCTTTGTGGAGCTCTTTTGGTCCAGCATCCGCATGAACTCGTCCATCTGTTTCATGCCGATCTGGGTAGAGCCTACCGGCTTCTTAAAGATGTTGAGGGTCCGCCCCGCCTCCGCAGTCATGCCGGATACTTGGGCCTGGATAGCATACTGAATAGCCATTTGTTTTCGGAAGTTGAACTTATCTATGTCGCTCCCCTCCCCAGAGAGGATTTTGTTCATCAGGTGGGCCATCTTCTCACTTGAGGCCGCCAGCAGCATCCGGGCCTTTAACGCCTCCTTATCGTTTAGGGCGCCGCCCCGCCTCCGCTTGAGGAGCTGCTTCAGGGATAAGCCCATATCACTTGCCAGCTCTCTGTTTGCCGCCTTTTGGGTTTCGGTCCATGTGACTACCCCACGCCTAGCCTGGTTAATCTCGTCTTCCCGGGCCGCAGCGGTCCTCCCCAGAATAGTCTGGAGGTCTTCCGGCCCCTCGATATCGTCCTTCCCCAGCTCTTTCTTGACAATGTAATCAAAATTGATATTTATAGCCTTGTTGTCAGGGGACTTTGGGATTTCGGTTTCAAAATAAAGTTTTTCTATTTTCGGGGCGGTCGGGTCCGTCTCTATCTCTTTTAAGGTCCTTATAGAGTCCCCCCCGAGAGGCTCCTCAATGGGCGGCCTGGGGGTGGTATCGTCTGGAGATACCCATCCTTTGCTCGGCCTTTCCGCTGGGTCCGTCGCAGGGGGAGGCGGGGTAGGTCCAGGGGGAGGCGTGGTAGGGTCCTGGGGTTGTGCCGGCGGAGCGGAAAGGTTTTCCTCCTCGACCTTCCGGGCGTCACTCGGCGAGATATGGGGTTTAACGTCCGGGTCCTCAAACTCCAAAGGAGTCTTTTGCGGGGACTCGACCTTATCGATTATGACTTGATCGATTTTCTTGAATAGTCTTTTTAATGCACCTATCATTTTTGTCTTGATACCCCTGTTTTCTTCCTAGGGCCAATACCACCCCGACGCTTATAGTTTAGGGCAGTCAAGATTCCTTTGGCCAATGAACTTCTGAGGTTTGGATCGTCTATCCGGATTTGCACGAGGCTTTCCTTGTTGACCACGGTTAGGAGCCTTTCTAGCTTGGGGATCTCTAGGTCTTGGCTTTGGATTATGTCGAGGCCTTTGGATGGATCGGCTTCTATGGCGTCGATGATGTCTTGGATGGTGTCAAGCCTTTGAACGGTACTTGGCTCTGATGGGTCGTCGGTCCGCCATGTCGGGGATTTCCGCTGTTCTTTTGTAAGCCCAAGCGCACGGACAACCTCTTTAGTGTCGGTAATGCCCTCAGACTGGTCAAAATCAATTCTAAACCTGCGAAAACCTCCGAACCTAGTCGATATACCGCCCTCCAATTCAACTATCTCCTTCCTCCCCGGAAACCCTAAATTTGCCAGAAAATTGTTTATTTCTTTCTTTGTGGGTTTCACCGATTTATCAACGTCAAGATACAAAATCCCAAAATCCCCTGCCGTAGCGTTGACAATAGTAGGGCGAGGGCCTGACTTCGTCTCGGCCCAGAAGGGTTTTAAGGACCCTTTCCTCTCTAAAGAAGTGGCCGCCCCAACTCGTTCTTTTGGCGACGGCACATCCATCCCCGCGTCCTTTATAGAATCAGGCGCGATGCTCCCGCCCACGGAGGACCCTTCCGGCCCCAACGCCTTATTAAAGTCCTTCACCGCTCTGGTGAGGTCCTTCGGGTTGAAGGTCCCGGCTTTCTTCATAAGGCCGGCGACGAAG
>Ga0098033_1000607_pt1 | contig 15826 bp, 12 predicted proteins | sample 1_EtaG_FD_75049 | JGI IMG/M metagenome (GOLD analysis project Ga0098033, IMG submission 75049) | Marine viral communities from the Subarctic Pacific Ocean - 1_ETSP_OMZ_AT15124 metaG | ecosystem: Environmental > Aquatic > Marine > Oceanic | place: Pacific Ocean | collected 2015-01-07
GGCCAGTAAGATCGTGGCTGACCGCGTAGTGCCAGTGATACGCCAGGACAAGTTGGATATTGACAGCAAGGTCAGTTATGGTATGGTGCTATTGCCGGCACGTGAGGATGAGGACGAGGACGAGAAATTAGAGCTAACACCGGAAATCGTGAAAGAACTTGGCGGAGCCGACGCATAATGCCTTTTGAATGTGATAAATCCTGCAAGATCCTGAAAGAAATGACGGAAGCATGAACAAAGCTAAAAGCATAGTGTGGCAGCCTCATCCTGGTCCACAGACTAAGGCACTCAAGTCCACAGCATACGAGACACTTTACGGTGGTGCACGTGGTGGAGGTAAAACCGAGGCTGGACTTGGTTGGCTGCTCTACGATCACAAGGATCCTCAATATCGAGCTTTGGTCATCCGGCGTAATGCTGACGATCTGAATGATTGGATAGACCGTGCCAGACGTTTTTATACACCATTTGGTGCGGAAGTGGTAGGCAAGCCGGCAGTGATCCGATTTCCGTCCGGTGCTATTATCAGAACCGGTCACTTGAAGGATGAATCAGCATATACCAAGTATCTCGGCCACGAATATCACAAGATTGTGATTGAAGAATTAACGCTCATACCGACACTGGATGACTATCTAAAACTTATATCGAGCTGCAGATCCACGTCGGATATAAAACCACAAGTATTTGCCACCACCAATCCAGGCGGATCCGGTCACCAATGGGTTAAGGAACGATTCGTAGATCCCAATCTGCCTGGAGAATTATTTCCAGACCTGGAATCAGGACGGACAAGAGTTTTTATACCGGCACGGATATCCGACAATCCAACACTGATGGATTCCGATCCTGAGTATGTGAGGTTCCTGGATGCACTGCCTGACGAGCTGCGGAAAGCGTGGCGAGACGGCGACTGGAATGTCTTTGCTGGACAGTTCTTCAAAATGTGGCGGAATGATATCCACGTGGTAAAGCCGTTTGATGTGCCGGTGGAGTGGTTCAAAATGATCTCAATAGACTGGGGCTGGACTGCACCGTGTGCCGTTGGATGGTACGCCAGGTCGTTTGATGGCGATATAGTTAAGTACCGTGAACTGTATGTTACCGAACGTGAACCGTATGGCCTGGCTCAAGAGATACTGGATCTGTCAAGTAATGATGATGTCTCAATGGCAGTCGGAGATCCGTCTATGTGGATCACTAACCCGATGAGCCGTAGAAACGATAAAGCCTATTCCGACAAGTCAATAGCAAGCCAAATGATATCAGCCGGCATACCACTGCTGAAAGCGAATAACGACCGTATATCCGGATGGACCAGGCTTAGACAAGTCCTGGATTGGCGTGGCGAGACGGCTGACGATGGATCCACTACCGTTACACAACCACCGAGATACCGCATATTCTCGAACTGTCTGAACACTATTAAACTATTGCCGTCAGTCGTACATGATCCCAAGAAACCTGATGATGTGGACAAGAAATGTGAGGACCATATAGCCGACTGCGACCGGTATGCAATGATGCACTTACTGACACTGGAAGAACCAAAGCATAAAAAGACACAGCTCGGAAAAAGAATTGAAAAACTGATGAAGCCGGAACAGTACACCGGCGACTGGATGAGTAACTAAAACGGAGACTATGATATGCCTGTACAACCGAAAATGAACTTTGAAAACAAGAAACTTTATGACCGCGTGGTAAAAATGTTTGACTTTGCCAAGACACACCGTGACGCTATGACATCCAACTGGCGTAATTCGGAAGATCTATTATACGGCAACCACTGGAAACACTCGAAAATGCCGAGATACAAGTCCAAGATAACCTCAAACGCTGTATTTGAGGCCATAGAGACGATTGTACCTATCATAACGGCCAGAGCTCCGAAGCTGGAAGTGCTGCCGAATGATGAGCAATCTATGGAGTATTCAGAAATGTTGGAAAGGCAGTTCGATCGTTATTGGCGTATGTTGAAAATGAACCGCAAGATCCGTGAGGCTTTCCGGAATATGATGTCTTACGGTAACGGATTTATGAAGTCAACGATGGATCCGTACACTGGTGAGATTGCAGTGGATGTGGTGGATGTGTTCACGGCATTTCCTGATCCGTATGCCAGCAGTTTAAGAGAGTGCGAAAAGACATATTTCATTCACGCACCAGTGATGTATGTATCTGATGTTAAGCGGGTATTCGGTGTGGATATAGCACCAGAAGGCAACCTGGACGAGTTCAGATCTCTTCAGTGGAAGGAACAGGTTGAGGCAGCACCAGGCGGTGGTGGAAGTACCATCAAGTCACCAATCGGTGACACTAACAATAGCCGTGTAGAGACACTGGAAGAACAAGGTACTGGCGGATATGCTTATTCCACCGAACAGGCTTTAATCATTGAGTGTTGGTATTATGACGAATCAGTGGAAGAAATACCGGAAACGATCACAATGCCAGATGGATCGGTGGTAGAATCAGAAAGCACTATGTCAATGCCGAAATATCCTGAAGGCAGAGTCACCATTATTGCACGATCAGAAAAGGACAAGATACTGTTTGATGGTCCGAATCCGTATGGAAGACTACCGTTCTTTATGAGCAAGAACTATTCAGAGTCAGGCTCATTTTGGGGTAGATCGGAAGCGAGCCAGGTAGAATCATTGATGAAGGCAGAGAATATGATTATATCACAGATAGTGGATAACATCAGGCTCACCGCTAATCCACAGCGTATAGTATCCAAGTCTTCCGGTATAAGACCGAACGAGCTGAACAACGAGCCTGGTAATGTGGTGTCACCAAACGCACCAGGACTGGTAGCCTGGGAAACACCGCCACCAATGCCGAACTATGTACTGTCGGCACTACAATACCTGGATGCTAAGATTGACAATATGACCGGTGTACAAGACGCATATCGAGGTAAGTCAGCGTCATCAAGTGAATCTGGCAGGCACGCACAGATCTTGAGGATGCAGACCGTAGGCAGGCTGCAACCGAAGATGGAGGAAATTACTGAAATGATACAGGATCTTGCCGAACATTGGGCGTATATCATTACAGAAATGATGGATCAGCCGATCACACAGAGAGTGAAGGATGATGCTGGTCAAATGGGATTTCAGACAACGGATCCCAGTGATATGAGAGCACAAGGTATATCCTCAAACAGTTTCGATTATGAGATAGCCGTAGGATCCACACTACCGCACGATCAACAGGCAGAGTTCCAGGAGACGATGATGTTGGCACAGGCCGGTATGGTACCACCAGAAATGGTGATTGATGCCAGTCAGTTCATCCGAGACAAAGGTAGAGCAAAGGACTTTGTTCGCCAGGCTATGAGCCAAGAACAGGCTGGTGGTGATGGAGCTATGGCCAACCTAACACCGGAAGAACAGCAGATTATGCAAGGAACTGATGAGGACGCTATTAACGAAGTGTTGATGAAGCATCCTGAGATATTGGAGGCTATGAACCAGGCACAACCACAATGATTTTATTTTGTCAAAAAGTTTTAGATAATAACCTGATTATTATGGAAAGTTAAAGAGTGATAGTACGAGAAATAGACAGGAGAGCAATATAATGTCAAACGGTAAAGACAAGAAGAAGTCAAATAGTCCTGGGCCGCATGGAATGTTAAAAGTAACAAGCCAACATAGCGGAGAGGTAAAGGTTAAGAAAAGAAAAAAGAAAAAACATATAAAGTATCAGCATAAAGCAAGCAAATACTCATACAATAAAGACAAGAAAGAACCCGAAGTCAGGCAACTGAAACCAAATGAATTTACACCTCAGCAGCTGCGAGAGATTAAGTATGCACGAGAACGATTAGCGAGAGAAGTAAAAGCAAGACAGGAAGGTAAGCAGGAGTATGGTGCATACGGGAAAAGAGAAAGAGAACCCGAAATACGACCGAAAAAAAGTACGCTCACAAAAGAAACTACGCTTATAGGTAAGGTGAAACCTAAAGAGGAAAAATCAGGTTTCTGGCACCCAAAGGGACACATAGAGAGAGGAAGTGGGCCGTGGGGGTATCTCAAGAAAGGCAGGAAGGAGTATGGTCTTAAGAAAAGAAAGAAAACCGCAAAGAAAAAGAAGACAACAAAAACATTGGCTCGCAGACCAGCTCTTCCACATTGAAACAGCTGAATAGCCTGAAAAAAGAAGACATACAAAAAGATTTTGAAAAAGAGAAGAATCCATGATAGTTAAACAATGCCTAACACAGTGTCCAACGACCAACTGAAAGGAAAAGCATAATGGGTGATAATGATTTACGAAATGTAGAAATACCTGATGAGGAACTGGAGTCTATGGTTATTGAAGACCAACCGAAATCCGAACAGGCTGCAACAGTCGAGGATGGTGAGGCAGAAGCCGCCGCCGAGAACCAGAGTACCGAGACTGATGTAGAGCAGAGTGGCGAAACGTCGGCCAATGTTCAAGAATCTCCGGAAGCGGAGCAATCAACGAGCATAGAACTGGCGGAAGACGAGGAACTGGTGATTACAACACCAGATGGCTGGGAGTACACAGTGGGTGATTTTCTGCAAATGCAGGAAGACCTGGACAATGCTGGTAACTGGCGTAAGTCAAATACCGAAGCTGCACAGGAACTTGCAACGAAGGAAAAAGCTCTAACCAAAGTGTACGGCGACGCAGATTTGATGGATGCTCTCGACGATTACTTCGATGGATCCAACAACAATCCGCTACGCAACATGAAGCCAGAACCGTCTGAAAGTCAGTCTGACACGGTAGTAGAGTTTGCAAACCAGGCACCGGAAAGCTCCGACCTGTTCCAAGTGCAAACTCGTTTAGAGCAACTTGAGCAAAAGGAAATAGACAGAAAGGTCGAACTGGAAGTTTCTCAGCTTGTAAAATCTTATCCTGAACTGGATGATCAAAAGGAATTGAGCAAGGTCATAAAACACGCTTTGGATATCAATGCTAATCTGGAACTGGCTTACCGAGATCTTAATTTCTCGCAAGTAGCCGGTGAACTGAATAGTGTAAAGTCCAAACCGAAGGCCAAGAAAGCGATTCCTACCGCAAGTGGAACAGCGAAAGGTGCTAAAGCTACCGAATATCAGAAAATCGCGTCAGACTATGACGAGGCGGCACAACGTGCTCTGGAAGATTATATAGGAGGATAGTGTATATGGCACTTTCCTATGACCAGATAACAGCCACGACTCGGAAGCATTTTATTCCGAAGCTCGTTGACAATATCTTCACTTCCAATGTTCTAACCCACAGACTGCTCAAAAAGTCTAAGTCCGTATCCGGTGGCGAAAAGATCGTAGAACCTTTGATCTATTCTACCGGCACGACTGGCTTTTACAATGATTATGATGTCCTGGATATCTCGCCGACTGACGAGATTACCGCAGCCGAATATGACTGGAAGTTCGCTTACGCCGCAATTACCATTTCGCGGAAAGAAGAACTCCAGAACTCCGGTCCGGAACAGGTTATCAATCTACTGAAAGCCAAAATGCAGATCGCAGAGAAAAGCCTCAAGGATACGTTTGGTGACGCTGTATTCAGCGAATCCTCAAACACTTCCAGTAAGTTCCGAGGTTTCTACGATCTTATTGAGAACTACAACGGAACAGTGGGTGGAATTAACTCATCAACTTACAGTTGGTGGCAATCACAGCTTGACGGTTGTGGAACTTACTCAGACGACCACACTAATTTTGAGGAAATTGTGGACTCAAGTAAGGATGTTTACCTACCTAAGTTGATGCGGAAGATGTGGAGTGATTGCTCTGAAGATCAGGACAGTCCTACGCTTATTGTCACGACTCCGGTTATCTTTGATGCTTATGATCAATGTTTGTCCGATCAGAAACGGTTTGGAGCTTCAAGCAAGTCTCTTGCTGATGCTGGATTTTTGAACCTGCTCTATCGGAACGTTCCTGTTGTTGCAGATGCTCATTGTCCTGACGGACATATGTATATGCTCAATGAGAATTACCTGCAGTTCAGGCATCATAAAGACGAGTTCTTCCGATTCGAAGGTTTCCAGAAGCCCATAAACCAGAACGTGCGTGTCTCTAAGATATTTTGGGCTGGTGCTTTGACTTGTTCAAACCGCCGGTACCAAGGTGTTATTAATGACTTGCCGACAAGCTACTAATCGAGGTAAATAATGGCTGCATCAGGAATTAAGCAGGTATTTAAGTCTTCATTAACAGCTAACGATTCTTCCGCACAGGAAGAATTGGGTGTTCTGCGTTTCGAGGCTGACGGAAAAGCTTATCGTTATGTTCGAGCTGAGGATCAAGCTATCGCCATTGGTGAGGTTGTTTACCCAGCATCTGCTGATCCCGATGATTGGGAAGTAACAACTGATTACGCCGGTGGATCGGCGACCACCAAAAAAGTCGCGGGTGTAGCTATCGGTACTATTACCGATGCTTACTACGGCTGGGTACAGGTTTCCGGTAACAGTGATATGGTAAGGACTGACGCGGGTGTATCTGCCGCTGATGGTCTCATTGGCCATACTGTTGACGGTGAAGCCAGTACTATGGCAGCCGGCGAAGAACACTTGGTGTTCGGATTCGCTCTTGCTGCTGATACAACGATAGAAAGTCAGGATGCTTGCGTGGCCCAGTTAGTTGGTATGCTCTAAAAGCTGTTCAGCGAAAAGACGGAGGTAATAGCCGTCCATAAGCTGATTTTCGGGTTGAAGGACGGTCTGGCTTGTCTGGATCGTCCGGATACCATTCTTATTAACATACATATTTGGAGGTCAGAAATGACAGGTAACGAAATGTTAGCTACGCTTGGTCTGAGATTAGAAGATCCTACTGAATCTTCTTTTACGTCAGCTGCGAAGCTTGATGCTCTAAACATTGCACAAAAAAGTGTGGTCAACCTAATCCATAATGCCTATTTAGGTGAACTGGAAACTATAGCAAATAACAAGGTGGCCGGAGCTGGTTCTCGGTGGAGTACTTGCACATTTTCAACAGCATTTGGTTCGGCTCTTCCTATTAGGAATGGTATTACTGCTATCTTTGAAGAAACAGGAGATAAGTGGTGTACAATAATTGAACCGGGCGATGTTAAGAGGTTAGAAAATACCTATTTAGCTGGAACTGCGGCAAATCCAGTGGCATTTGTTTTTGATGAAACAATCTATGTTCAGCCAACAACTTGTGTTTTAATTGATGTTTGGTATATAAAATCACCGACAGATATTGCTGCGAATGGTACCGAATGCGAACTAAATGTAGCCTTACATGAAGCGGTGGTTGACTTTGCTGAAAATCAGTTATGGAAGATGGATGCTAAACCAGATCGTGCGGCTCTTGCTTTTCAAAGCGGAACAACACAGATCACAGCGTTGAATGCAAGGTACCCAGCTGAAGCCCCTGGTGGCATAGGCACACAGAATAGGCCTTAACCATGACCTGGTCAGATTTGGAAGATCGTGTTCTGGTAGGTTTTAATCATCAGGACGTATCGAGGTTAACCGTAAAAAAGTATTTGGTTGAAGCACAAGAAGATTTTATTCTCGAAACAGGATGTCTGGAGCGTATAAAATGGCTATATCTCACGGCAAGCACGGAATACGTGGATCTGCCGGTGGACGTTATTGCCATAAATCGTGTAGAGTGGCGAGGCAACAGAATTGAGCCGATAGATATATTCGACGATCATACTCTCCATCAGACTGACACATCCTACCGCACCGGTTCGACGCTGGAGTATTACCAGCAGGCAGACCGTCTCTATCTCCGTCCTGGAACAACTCAGACTGGATGGTTGACGTTGTGGTATGTCTATCGGCCAAACGTTTTAGATACTGACACCACATACAAGAAACTAAGCTATGATACACTTACGGCTCATTTTGTACGCGGTGAAACGGTAGTAGGTGGTACTTCAAGTCATACTGGAGTAGTGGAGTTTGACGACAACGATAAAAAGACAGGCACACTTACACTTTCCAGTGCGGGATCCACTTTCTATAACGATGAAGTTCTTGCTGGTTCGTCAGGCGGTGTGGCTGTAACCAATGGAGTCGCAACCGCTTTCAGCACAGCCGGTGATGATCCAGATATTGACGAGGACTACCGTAAGTATCTGCCTGATTACGCCAGAGCACAGTTATATGAAGATCGTGCTATCTTTGATGTATCCGACAGATTTATCCAGAAATATATTATGAATCGTGAGAATGTTCGCCAGAAATTCGCAGAAAGGTTTAGATCAGGTCCAATGCAGATAAAGGATGTGATGCGATACGGCAGCTATGCGAGCAATTAAATATGGGAAAGATGATAGAAATACCCATATTCGGCGGGCTAAACACTCAATACGATTCTGAGGATATACCACTTGAAGCGTGTGTAGCTACCACAAACTTTGAACTGGACAAACCAGGGCTGATATATAAGCGAGATCCCACCAATCTGGAAGCTACAAAGACATCTCGTAGTTTTACTCAGATTGCCAAGTGGGTGGATCCAGCCAGCGGAAACAGTTATTGGCTGGTCTATTGCAAACAACAGGACAAGATCTACCGCTACGATAGTGACTGGTCTAACGAGGAAGATACCAAAACGCTTGCTGATGTAAGTGATATCAAGATATTAAACTTCGGATCAAGGTTGAGATTTGCCAATGGCTTAGACAAAAAGCCAGGAATATATCAGTATATAGATCGTAACTATTTCTGGAATAGTGCTATAAAGACCTTCACGGATCACGACTACGATGATACAGCACCAGACAATGACGACGCTTCAATGGTTCTTTCCATTGCGGAAGAAACCACATCCGGCGGTACACTGGATAATGCAAATACATATTATTACAAGTTTGTGCCTGTTTTTGATGGCAACCAGGAAGCACCGTTAACGGCTAATTACATCAGCAATCAACCAGCCTCAGCCGGTGATGATACCACACATATTATTACAGCAACGTTTTCCGATGTAAATACAGCATGGAACGAACGGCTGACGGCGTACAAGGTCTATCGTTCTACCGCTTATGGTGGACCGTATTACCATATAGCAACAGTGAGCACACTGGACACCACGGATTCTAACCTTAACTATCAGTCTGGTGCCATATGCGGATACGGACTTTATGATCCCAATAAATCTTGGACTGAGGATGAACATGAGAACAATTATTTGGTAACCAACAGAGAATCCATACAAATAGATGGCAACTATTCAAATATATTAGAGTTTGATTCTGCTCTTTCTGAAACCTACTCGTCAACATGGAATGGGTATTATTCAATTTTTAGTGCCCCGCCAGAAATCGTAGGTTTTGAAGGAGTATGGACAGTTAATTTTGGTACTGCAGATTTATTTAACACGGAACAGGTACATAGCGGTCCTCATTCTTGGAAAATAACAGCGTACGGAGGAAGTAATCCTGCTGTATATAGAACTGTAACTGTTGCTGATAACACGGTATATGAAGTACGAGTATGGGTATATCTTAACAGTGCAATGACAGTAAGACTTAAACTTGATGGGGTGATAAAAGAATCAACAGCTACAACAGGAGAGTGGGTTCAACTTTCCGGACAAGTTACGTGTCCGGTCTCTGATACAGATATAGTAGTAAGAATAGACACGGCAAGTTGCAGTGTGGATGAATATTTTTGGATGTGGGATTTTACTTGTGCTCTTAATGGAACTTTAGAAGAGGAAGGAACCGCAGGATATTATGGATTAAATACAGTCATTGATCGGCAACTTTCTCTTGATCGTGAAGACATACACACCGACTGGCGGGTAATGGTTGGTGGTGATACCTTCGGCAATGCCGATTCTACACTTGTCATTAAAACTGTTGCAAACAATGTAGAGAGGGCTATTAAGGTAGATTCCGATTTTGCCGGTAATTCTCTCGGTGCCACCCAAAAACTGTATCTGTGTAAAAATTATACTTGGCAGTCCACCGCCAACGCTAATGAAGCAGAACTGAAATTTTACGATACCAATCTTTTGGAGGGATCTCGGCATCCGCTTGGTGAGACTAACATCGAGGTTAACTATAAATATGCAGCTTATGTGGGCAGTAGATTGTACGTGGGCAATGTAATGCTGGATCCAGACAGTGAGGCTGAGGAACACAAAGACTGGATAATGTTTTCTGAATCTACCCAGCCGGACGTAATACCTATTGTTAATTACATACAAGTCAAAGATTTACAAGGCGGAGAGATCACTGGTCTGGCTGAAATGTTTGGTGATCTGGTGGTATTTATGGAACGCGGAATATACCGTTTAAGTGTGCCAAGTGATGATCCGTCGAGCTGGTCGTTAGTTGAGGCTAATGAGAATGTAGGTTGCATAGCACCAAATTCTATTGAAATGGTGGAAGGTGCTGTCTTTTTCGCCGGATACGATTATCTGTATATGCTAACACAGAATTTTGAGATATTTCCAGTCACACTTACCATCCGTGATGATTATCAAGGTTATGCCAATCTGGAGAATACCAGGACACTTTACGATACAAAGAAAAAAAGGCTTTTGTGCCGGTTTGGCGATCAACAGAACAGTATATATGCACTGGATCTGATGGCAGCCAGAAACGGTCAGGAAGTATGGAACACACTAAACACAACAGATGTTGAGTTCTTCACCATTGATGAGGATCTGGATATCTATTTTGCGAGTCTCTTTATGGAAACACCGCCAGAAAGAACATATATATTCAAGTTAACCGATAGTTCTGGTGATGAATCTGCCTTTCGAGCCACACGGAAGTCTGGTTGGATACCGGTATCGGATCTGGGCAGAACAAAGATTTTACGCAGGCTAAACGCACGATATACATCGCCAGACGATGATATTACTGTAAAAATATACACAGACGGAAATGGTGATTCTCAAGTCTGGAGTGGTACGCTTCCATCAGGAAGCAAATATGATTCACTGAGAATCGGACAAAGAGCAAGATTTTTTCAGATAGAGCTATTAACGCAAAGTTCTACAAATTACAACGTGGAGATAGATAAACTTGAAATTGAGGTGGATAAATGAGGGATGTAAAGACAGTTCGCAGATCCAAAGTGGGTGTAAAGTCGAAGGAAAAGACCGCGGCCAAAGGATTTCAGATTGTAGAAAAAGAGTTACGAAAGAAATCACCGGTGATAAAGCAGTTTACAAGAGGATTGAAACCGGCAGACTTAAAAGAAAACGAGACGGCAGTTGCTTATGTGTCTGCAAAGACAGAATCACCAGCATTGCCTGCAACCGATGAAGTACGTGAATACATAAAACTGAACGGTAGAATGTTTTACCGAATTTTTGATACGGAGGTAATTTAATTATGGAACCTGCAACAGCTATGATGTTATATGGTGGATATAAAGCCATTAAAGGTCTTGGTCAGGCAGCCGGATGGTGGGGCCAGGCCAAGAAATTGAAGAAATCGCCATACCAGCAACAATATGTGGACTATCTGAAGCGTGTAAAAGAGGAAGGAATGTTCTCACCGAGCACACAAAAAGAAATGCTTTTTAAGACCACACAGCCTTTGCAGGAATATGCCAATAGGTCTAAGGCAGCCATAAGTGGGAACATTGAACGTCAAGGTCTGGAAGGCAGTCTTATCAACCGTTACGCCGGTGGCAACGTGGACAGAGACGTGCTCTACAATGTGGCTAAAACGTCAAGAGATATAGCACTAAAGAATGAAATGAGTAAGCACACTGCACCGAAAGAACTTTACAATGTCGGTAGTGCTGATGAGTTGCGGAAGTATCAGAATAGAGTTGCGTATCAGCAAGCTCGCACAGCAGGCTGGGATGAAGCCGGCAGCGGAATACAAACAGCCATTGGTGCAATGGATACAGGAACCATGTTTAATTCGCCAGACGAACTGCTGAAGTATCTTAGTACAATTAAAGACACAAAAACAGCTAATCTGATTCTGCAAATGGCCGAAAAGTCACATCCAGAATGGTTTGGGGATTAATGATGAGCAACGGAAAAGAAAAAAAACCACTACAAATTTTTAAAGAAAACCTACAAGAAAAAATTGAAGCGGAAGAGGAAGCAAAGAAAGCCAAAGCATACCGCAAGATGATCATACCTGAAGATTCTACTGGAGCTGGTGCGGATACGCTGTATCTGAGTCCTGAACAATACAACAAGTACGTGCTGGAGAAACGCAAACAACCCGAACAACAGTCCGATCACGATGCTGCTATGGATAGCCTAAAACAAAGAGAACAAAAGCTTAAAATAAAAAAACTTGAAGACGCAATATATCCAACAAGCGGAACCAAAGGCTTTGAGGTTGATAGTCTGAATCAAGTATTAAAAGAGCTTAAAATAGAAAAAGATAGGCTTGAATTAGAAAATACCCGATTGGAAAGGACTAAGAAACCAACACACCAGGAAAGAATAGATCACTGGCTCAAAAAGATTGATGAACTACCGGTAATAGCCAAGGATGGGAAGTATTATTTTGTAGATGGCAAGCAAGCCGACCGTCAGCTTTACAAGCGATATTTAGATAGACGACATGAATACGAACGGAACATAAGAAAAATTCATTCGGAAGCTGGTAGTGAGAAATCGGAAGGAAAATTTAAGAGACGTATGAAGGCCACAACCAGGCCAGATGGAGTATATGAATGGACTACACCGGATGGTGCAAAAGGCAAGAGTGTATCAATGGGTAATCAATGGATGATCAACTCAACTTATGCCACTACATCAGACGGTCGAAATGTCTATATGGAAGAACCGCCATGGAATGCGGATATTAATATAAAACACGATTATCGGATTAGGGATCCTAAGACTAAAGATAATAGTAATATACAAGCTATGAACGCTTTCAAGAAAGATATGGAAGCCAAAGGATCTGAAATGAAAAGGCTTGGTATGCACGATTCAGAAATTAAAAAGGAACTAATTAGAATGATTGAGGAAGCTGGTTTATCACTTGAAGATTTGGGTTACTAATGGCAAATGAAAATTCTGCAACACCGAATCTTGACCAGTCATTACCCGATCAAGTAGTATATACACCAACTCTTGATGCACTGTTAACAGGCTATAAAAAGCCTATATTCCCAACAGAACATCCTATGGTTCAAAATCCGGACGGGTCGGAAAGCAATGTAAGATTAGGAACCTTTGAATCTGATGGGAGGCATTACGTAATTCCAACAATGGTTGGAGGTAAACAGCTTTCCAATGAACAGGCTTGGGAAATAGCAGTAAAACAAGGACTCGAGAAATATCCATCCTTCGATACTGCCGAGAAAGCCTTGAAGGCATCCAAAGATTTACACGATCAACAGCCACCGCCACAACTTGACACACCAACTCTTGACGCACTGTTAACAGGCCATAAAAAGCCTAAGAGTAAAGTCGTGAAGATAATTGAGAATCGGGAACAGCTTGACAGTCTATATACACAGTTAGACGATACAGTAGTGTCCGATCCGGAACAGTTCAGTGACACAAAGAAACTGCGACGTGATCTGGAAAACGAGCCGGAACAGGTACAAACCGCAGTATTAACACAGTTTTTACTGGGCAATGTATCGGCAATTTCCACTGATGTATATGTAGAGCAGATTCCAGAACCACAACCACCACAACCACAACAACAAAAGTATTTCACACAGGCACCATCAAAACGTGTATTAGATAGAGAAAAACTATCTGACAAGCACATGGCCATTCAACACAGCCAGCTTGGCGACTTTTCCGGTGCTGCTGACCTTTACGCAAAGATTCTCGACAAGAATTATCCCAACTGGAAAAAACAATTTCCAATGAATTTCAAGAGCAACGAGCAGATTCACCTTGAAGTAGCCTATAACTTTGCCACAAACCGTGAGGTTAAACGGCTTGAACTTGAAAAACAGTACGCTAAACATCAAGAGTACATTAACAGATCCGCAGAGCTGCTAAAAGAGTATCAGGAAAATTACAACAAACAGATATCCAAAATATCCAGAGAGCAGCCAGGCCTGAGTTATGAAGGTTTGATGTTTCAGGCAGAAAACGCCGCCAAGAAACAAATGCGTGGCGGAACCGGTGTACAAAGGTTTGTACACAGCCTTACACAGTATATTGGCGGTATCATTGATGTAGATCCGTCAAGATTAGCCGAATCAAACTTCCACACCACAAAAGTAGAACAGTTCTTATTGCCGCTGGCAGGCACACTATCCTCGCTATATATGGTTGGCGGTATAACAGGCGGGTCTGTGTTTGCACAAACAGCTAAGCTTATGCGACCTGGCAGTGCAGGCGGAAGGTTTGTAAGAACGTTAGAAATGTTGACCAAAGGCAAAGTAAAGGAAGAACGGTTGATCAATATGCTCTCAAGAGCTGCCAATGCAGGCACAAACTTCGGTGCAGCGGAAGCGATCCGCCAGGTAACGTCTGATCTGCCGTTGGAAGAGAAGGTTGCTGCAATTCTTACTGCAGCCGGATTTGGTCTGGGTCTTGGTGCTATTAGCGGAGGAATATCACAGCCGGGAGTAAGAATAACCACCGAAGGCTCGTATGGATATCTCACCAGCAAGTTAAGTGGTGCCAGCGATGAAGAGGCATTGGGAACAGCAGTTACGTTTATAGCTTTCGGTCTATTGAGTCGAGGTAATCTGAGTAAAGCGGACAGAGCCATAGCACTGCAAAGACTGCGTACAACAGCAGTTGAAGGGCTTACTAAGATAAACGCTCGCCACGTGGGCACAGGACGCAAGGCAATGACACCAGAACAGATAAACACTTTAGCAGATATTATGGTGTCTGATGCAGCAAGAACTTTAAGAGTAGATCCCAAAACCGGTGTAGCAGATATAGACCTGAATAATATACGTAGAGTTACGGACAAACTTATACGTGAGTTTGAAATAATTGATGCCGAAGCGAGAACCGGTCCACGTCGAAGAAAGGAAGCAGCAGACAAACGTTATGAGCTTATGCCGAAAGAACGACCGGAAACGCCCACCAGTGGCGAAGGCCAGCCATACGCACCGCAAGCAACAATACTGAGAAGTGGCGTACCGGCAGTAATTCCGAAAGAACCGATGCCAAAACCGCGACCGGTAGAAAAGGCACCACCGCCAAGAAAAGCCATAGAGCTGCCAAGTGAAAAGGCACGTTTACAAGGTCAGCTTGATGAGGTTGACAGGATGCTGGATCTCGGTATAACGGTGGAAGGTACACCGGCACACGAACAGCTATTGGCGGAAAAGAGTGATCTGGAAGCGAGGATGGGAGGAATCGAGGAAGTTGCACCACCAGCACCAGAGCCAGCACCAGAGCCAGCACCAGAGCAGGAAACGTTATTTGAGCCAGAGGAAGTCGAGGTTCCAGAAGTAAAGCCCGTAGAATCTGAATTAGAGACTGTTGAAGCTCCTGTCGAAGCACCAATAGAAAAGTGGTATAGAGGTGTTCATAGCGGAAATATAAATGCTAAAGAGAAATTTTATACAGTTGATAAAGATATAGCTGGTGACTTTGGCGAGGTGGAAAAAATTCCAAAAAATGAATTACCTAAAAATCCACTTGTCGTAGAAAACAAAGAAGCACTTGCAGAAGTAATAGGGTATAGTGGTGATCCAAGAGCAGAACCATTCACTGTGAAAACAAAATTTGATGGTATGGCTAAAAGATATGCTTTGGAGAAAGGATATGATGGGATTATTTATGAAGATGGTACATTTGGCAAAAGAGAACTCCACACTTTTGCTGAAGAAGCACCAGCAGTAGAAGCTCCAGTTGAAGCACCAGGTAAAGAACCCTGGCAGATGACACAGGAGGAGAATCGTGCTGAATTAACCAAAGTAACA
>Ga0098033_1000608_pt1 | contig 15787 bp, 13 predicted proteins | sample 1_EtaG_FD_75049 | JGI IMG/M metagenome (GOLD analysis project Ga0098033, IMG submission 75049) | Marine viral communities from the Subarctic Pacific Ocean - 1_ETSP_OMZ_AT15124 metaG | ecosystem: Environmental > Aquatic > Marine > Oceanic | place: Pacific Ocean | collected 2015-01-07
GGAGGTTCAGCTACTAAAGGCAGTGCCTGTGGCGGCGGTGGAGCAGGTGGGCTTGTCTATGTTTCCAGTTATGCCGTAACAGAAGATACAGATTATGCGATAACTGTAGGTGCAGGAGCAGCATCAGCTGTAGGCACCGCAACTGCCGCTACTGATGGGGCTGATTCCGTATTTGATGTTTCTGACACTACGCAAATATTAACGGCAAGTGGCGGTGGTGGTGGGTCTTCAAATGGTTCTGATGCAAATGATGGCGGATCAGGTGGTGGAGGATCAAATGACAACCTTGGCTATGGAGCTTATGGTTCTAGCGATCAAGTAACAACCTTTGGATCATATAGTGGCGTTGGTTTTGGATTTAGAGGTGGCGCAGGAACATCTACATACTCAATGACAGCAGCCGGTGGCGGAGGCGCTGGAGCCATTGGCTCGGCTCCGGCAAGCACAACTGTCGGAGGGGCTGGCGGTGTTGGTAAAGATTATTCCTCTGTTTTTGGAACAGGTGTAGGCGCTTCAGGCTGGTTTGCCGGAGGAGGTGGTGGTGCCGGAAATACAGCCGGAGGAGGAGCTGGTGGAACAGGTGGCGGTGGAGCAGGGGGAACATACCCAGCCGTAGGTACCGCTGGATCAACAAATACAGGTGGCGGTGCTGGTGGTTCATCAGCAGACGCTAATCCATCTGCTGCCGGTGGATCTGGTGTCGTTATTGTTCGCTACGCTGGTTCCGTTACTAAAGCCACAGGCGGAACAATCTCAACTATAACTGTTGATGGAAGTGATTATAAGATTCATGTTTTTACGTCCTCTCGTTCCCCACACACAATCACCGCAAACGGAGATACAGTCAATACAAGAGCTGTAAGAAAGGTTGGTGACAGTTCTATTTATTTTGACGGAACTGGGGATTATTTATCTATTCCACAGTCTGATGAATTTGCAGTTGGCTCTGGGGACTTTACAATTGAGACATGGATAAGGCCAGATTTAAGCGATTCATCCCGTAAAGCTCTTTATACAACAACAGATAATACGCAGTCGCCCCCAAGAGCTGGACTCCGGTTTATTATAACAACTACTGGTATAGTTGAATTTTATGGCTCAACTGTTGATTCATCAACCGATACTATTAATTTTAATTCCACAGCTGGGGATGTAGTTACAGACGTATGGCAGCATATTGCCGCCGTTAGGGATGGAAGCACCTTTCGTTGTTATGTCGATGGCGTTCAAGTCGGAACGTACTCAATAACAAATACTTCTTATTCAATTCCAGCCCCAGGTGCATGGTGGCTTGGAAGGTCTGAAGACTACTATTCAACACAGTACATAGACGAGTATCGTTTCAGCACAACTTGCCGCTATCCAGACGGAACAACTTTTACTCCGTCAACCACAGAATTCACCGCAGACGCAGACACCAAACTCTTAATCCACTCTAATTGGACTGGTGGGTTAGGTGCAGACAGTTCCGGAAACTACAACGAGTTCACCGTAAACAATCTAGTGGCTACGGATCAGGTGAAGGACAGCCCAACTAATAACTTCTGTACGATGAGTCCCTTGATCGTTAATGCCGCCTACACCTATAGCGAAGGTAATTTAAAAGTTGTAGGAGGCACTGTGCAGGGTTCTATGTACGGAACTATGGGTGCTACATCCGGAAAGTGGTACTGGGAATCTTTTTTGGAAGCTAGTGATAATGGAGTTCTAGGATTCACCACCTTCGAAGACATAATGAAAAATAATCCTTACTATCCGGGTTATTACACACCGGGTTACGCAAAGCAGGATACGAATTATTATTACAACGAAACAAGTTCTACGGGTGAGCCTGATATAGACGAAGGTGACATTATGAATGTTGCCGTAGATGTGGATAGTGGAAAATGCTGGTTCGGTATAAATGGCGTCTGGGATACAGGTGACCCGGCTACCGGAGCAACCCCTACATTTACAAATGCCAATATAACATCCTGTATAGCATCCGGAAGACCAAGATCGGCAACGGTAGTTTGGAACTTTGGTCAAGACAGTTCATTCGCTGGAGCAAAAACCGCACAAGGAAACCAAGACGAAAACGAGATCGGAGATTTTTACTACACACCACCGTCAGGTTTTCTAGCAATGTGTTCGAGTAATCTCCCTGACCCCTCTATCAAAAAACCCGGTGTTAATTTTAATACCATTCTCTACGATGATGGTGCTGGTGCAAAAACAGGTGTGGGCTTCCAGCCTGATCTTGTCTGGGTAAAATCAAGAGGTAGCACTTACGAACATGAATGGACAGATGCAGTTCGTGGAGTGACTGAAGCATTGTCATCTGATTCTACAAATGCTGAAACTACAGATTCCACTGGACTTACTGCATTTGGCACAGATGGCTTTACCGTAGGTGCGGATACTAATTACAGTGATACCACTGGTTCCGGTATGGTTGCATGGTCTTGGAAAGCCGGTACTACATTTGATCCAGCAACTGCTGGAAGCGTTGTAACTGGGTCTGGCAGTTCAAATGCTACAGCAGGATTTAGCATTGTAGGTTATGAGGGTACTGGCTCTGCTATGACTATAGGTCATGGATTAAGTTCTGCACCCGATTTAATTATTGTTAAAAACAGGGATGCTGCTGATGCTTGGCAGGTTTACTGTTCGTCAAATACGGCTGCACCAGAAACAGATTATCTTGTGTTAAATACCGATGCTGCCACAGTCGATAATGTTGACAGATGGAACGACGCAGCTCCAACCCCTTCAGTATTTACTGTTGGGGATGGTGTAGAGGTTAACACGGATGATGAGAATTACATAGCCTATTGTTTCCATTCCATAGAAGGATACAGCAAGGTTGGTTCTTACGAAGGAAACGGAAATGCGGATGGATCTTTCGTATACACTGGATTCAGACCAGCATTCGTCATTACCAAATCTATAGATAGCACAAGTGACTGGCAGATGTTTGACGACAAGAGAATAGGTTATAACGTTGATAATTATGAACTTGAGGCAAATGACAATGCGGTAGAGGACACATCAACAGAATTTATTGACATAGTTTCTAACGGATTCAAAAATAGAATTGCAACTGATCCAAATGTTGCTGAAACATATCTCTATATCGCTTTCGCAGAATCCCCATTCAAATACGCAAACGCAAGGTAATAAATTATGTGGTATTCATCAAGTCACGGACTAATAAAAACACCAAGAGCCATTACCAAGGATGGTGTGGATTACCCCCCACAGATATTCCGTAAATTTTCTAAAGAGGAACTGGAAAATCTTGGTTTTCATCCGGCACGATTATCGGTTGCGGATCAACGCTACTACAACACAAGTGGTGAGCAGTATGCTTTTGATGCGGCCACTAACGAATGGGTAGTGTCCTACGGTTCCACTCCAAAAGATGTCGATCAAATTAAGAAGTCGATGAAAGATAAGGTAAGAAAAATCGCATCATCGACATTGGCTCAGTCAGACTGGATGACTCATAGAGAGTCAGACGGTGGAACTGCTATGTCAGCCGACTGGAAAACCTACAGGGCTTCCGTAAGGGCTGAATCAAACGAGAAGGATGGCGAGATTGATGCGCTTGTCGATTTGGACGCAATCAAGGCTTACGATGAGGCTGGCGGTGTAAATGCTGGCTGGCCCAATGATCCTGATTTTGTGGAGGTAATATAATGGCTTTAGAAAGCGCAACATACGTCAGTGGACTTGTTCAGGCAAATCCGCCCGGAACCGACGTTATATCCCAGGGAGATGACCATCTTCGTCTCATCAAAAAAGTTCTACTCAACTCATTCCCAAATGCTGATGCGGCAATAAATGGAATTCATGTAAAGGCTACAGCCCCATCTTCAACTACGGCTGGATTGCTATGGTTTGATTCGACTAATAATGTTCTGAAACTTCGGGACGAAACAGATTCTAGTTGGATAGCCCTAGCAATATCTCCAGTAACAGACTACAAGATACTTGGAAGCCCAACTGTTGGATGGACTCTGCCCACGGCAGATGGTTCCAGTGGGGAGGCAATGACAACTAATGCCTCTGGGGTTTTGTCATTTAATCCGGTAGGAAAGGTCACCAGTGTAACCCACGCCATACAGAGCGCAAGCAGTTCTTTGAGAAGCACCTCTTATGTAGACACCGGGATGACCATTACCCACAGCAAATTGAGCGCAACTAGCACTCTATACCTACAGTTAAACTTTCAGCAGCAATCATTTTGTAACTTTGAGTCAACTACTGTCCAATACAATTATATACAATTAACCAACACATCAGGCACAATAATTGCTAATACGACTGCTGATATTCAAATTGCTGCAATGGAAGATGTTGGGGAGGGAACTGGTGTATCATGGGATTGGTCTTCTAATTTCTCTAGGATGTTTAAGATTGCCAATGCGGATTGCCCAACTCCAGGGATTGCTTCTCAGGTATTCAAGGTATATCTAAAAATGACTAGTTCAGATGACGGTGGTTGTGCGGTAAAAAATGGCACAATTATGGTATGGGAGGTCGAATAATGGATACTAGATTACTGAGCAATACATTAGCGACCCTATCAAGTGGTTCTGATTTTGCCATATATGGGGATGTGAACAACGAAAGCGACTACGGAAGTAATGTTACATTTGCTATACCGGCTAACAAACCGTCTTGGTCAGAAGTCCAAAGTGGACAATCGGCAGAGCAGTGGAAGGTAGTTCGTGGTAAAAGGGATAGAAAACTATTAAGTTGTGATTGGACACAGCTAGGCGACGTAACAATGTCAGGTGAGTTATTAGCAAACTGGCAATCCTATAGACAGTCTCTAAGAGATGTACCTACGCAGGCAGACCCCTTTAATATTACCTGGCCTACGCCCCCATCCTAATGCCATTGGTACCTATTAACGATGTTGGAACTGTGGGAATTATACGAGACACCCCACCCTATCAACTGCCCCCTAATGTTTGGAGCAATGGGAACAACGTAAGGTTTCTTGACAACGGAGTCAAGAAATGTTCTGGCTATGAGGAAGTCTTTGCGACCCTTCCGTTTGCCGCTTATTATATTATCCCATTCTTGGATAATGGTGGGACATATTATTGGTTGGCGTTTGGATTGAACAATGCTGCTGTATGGGATGGTAGCAACTGGGTTGACATTACTCGACAAAAGGTTGGGCAATTGAATGGTTCTTTGTCTGCGTCTGCGACTTCCATAGTATTGGATGACTCTTCCTTTTTCCCATCGTCTGGAACTATTGCTATAGGAACTAATGAGACAGCAGATTCCTCCATAAATTTATACGAGGAAATCTCTTATAGTGCTAATAATACCGGAACTAATACATTAAGCTCTTTAACGGTCGTCAATGCCCACCCTGATAACGAGATCGTAACCCCGGTAGGAACTACGGCAACTGGAAATAACCTGTATTCCGCTACCTCTACGGAGAACTGGAGAGTCACCATATTAAATGGATTGTTGGTTGCTACTAACGGCTACGATACAGCCCAGATGTGGCCTTTAGCCAGTGGGGTACCTAACAAAACTGTACCATTAAGAGAGTTGAAAAACTGGCAAGCCACTACAAGTTTCTGTAAGTCTATATCTTCTTTCAGGACTTTCCTTGTGGGGCTGAACTGGCAGATTGGTAGTGTGGAATATCCAAATCTGGTGAAGTGGTCTACGGAGGCTGCCGCATTAAGCCCACCAACTTCTTGGGTAGAAAGCGATGCAACTCTGGATGCGGGTGAATACCAATTAACTGATACCCCAGGAAAAATAATAGATGGCCTTCCTTATGGAGATTCATTCCTCATTTATAAGGAAGACTCAATCTACATTATGAATTTTGTTGGGACACCCTACATCTTTTCATTCAAGCTCCTATCGCCAACGATTGGCCTATTAACCAAGAACGCTGTAGCAGAATTCTCTGGAGGTCATTTTTTCGTAGGTAATTCTGACTGCTATATTACGAATGGACAGCAGGTGACAGCCCTCCTACCGAATAAACTTCGTAGGGAGATGTTCTCCGATTTGAATGGAGACAACTACCAAAAAGTGTTTGTTGTAGCAGACCACGCTAGAAATGAGATGTTGGCGTGTTATCCGGCCGGAGTCTCTACGATTCCTAATAAGGCGATCATATGGAATTGGCAAGACAATACGTTTTCTATGCGAGATATCCCAGACTTATACCATATAAATGCGGGTATCGCAGCGATAACGAGTGGCACTCTTTGGCCCCCACAAACTACACTTGATGGTGCTATAACGGCAGGATCGCCAGCTACTAGCGGTAGTTTATCGGTAGATAGTACGGTCGCTTCAGAGGCAGTATTTTCTACTCCAACTGGAACAATAATACTCCAGGGAGATACAGACCCATATGTGGGTGAACAGATAACATATACGGGGACAACCTCAACGTCTTTTACAGGGATAACGAGGGGGGCAAATTCTACTACAGCCGCGTCACATGATGATGGTATTGCGGTAAATCAGGTTACAACGACATGGGATACGGTTCCTGGTATATGGGGAACTGGAAATTATGATAATGTATTGAAGAGCTTGGTGTTTGCCAAGCCTAACCAAAAGGCTACCATAAGTGGAGCTACCGCTGCTAATCCAGTGGTTATTACCTCTACTGTTCATGGGCTATCTGATGGTGATTTAGTTTCTATAAGTGGTGTTGTTGGTATGACTCAGTTAAATGTGAATACCTACTATGCTAAGGTTACTGGTTACTCGACAACTACTTTTGCCCTATATAGTGATTCTGATTTAACAACCACGGTAGATGGGAGTGCTTACACCGCATATTCAAGTGGCGGTTATGTGGATATGCCAAAGCTGTTTAGGGATGATCGAGGTAATCAAGAAGACGGAACTAATATGACCTCTTACATAGAGAGGACTGGTTATGACTTGGGTGATCCATCGGCCCAGAAGTTAGTTAGTGCGGTGTACCCCAAAATAGAGGTAACTGGAGACAATACTATAAATGTATATGTCGCCAGCCAGATGACCACAGAAGATGGAGTTTCTTGGAATCCAGATATTGGTGGAGCGCCAATTGCATTTAATCCCAATAGTCAATCCAAGGTGTCGTGCCGAGTAACTGGAAAATTCTTTGGTGTGAAGTTTGAATCAGCATCAGATATTGATTGGAAATTACATGGGGTTGAATTCGAGGTGAAGCCAAGGGGAAGGCGCGGAAGTAGGTCATACTGATGGTTAATGCCCCAGCAAAGGATATTAAAAGTGTCAACAGGTGGTCGCCTAACCCGGCTCCAGTTGATCCTCAACAGTTGCCCGATTACCTGTTCAACGAACTGAACAAAGTCGGGGATATAATTTTTAACCTAGATACATTCAGACTTGAGCCAACTTATGTCGCGCCAGAAAAACCTAGAGCAGGAGATATCAGATACGCAGCCGGATATGGAACAGCCGGAACATGGGGGGCAACTCTTGGAGCAGACGGAATCTATTGGTACAACGGAACCTCTTGGGCGTCCATGTGATGTCTCTTTAATAGACCCAAAAGAGGTCGAATCTATATGGCCTATTGTATATCCTCTGATTGATAAGTGCCACAGGTATTCAAATGGGGAGCTAGAGACGCAAGATTTCCTAGAGATAATAACCTCTGGCGCTATGCAACTATGGGTTGCCACAGATGAGAACTTGATATTCGCTGCCATGATTACTGAGCTTGTTAAATACCCAAGGAAGAAAGTTATGCGGATCATAGCCATTGGTGGGGAGGGGATGAATCGTTGGATGAGATTCTTCCCGTCATTAGAGGCTGCCGCTTTAAAGGCAGGCTGTACCGGATTAGAAACTCTGGGTAGGAAAGGATGGCTCAAGGTCTTAAAGGATTGGGAATGTACTTATTACATACTAACAAAAGATATAAAATATAGGCTTCAATGAGGAAATAATTATGGCTGGACTAACAACATCAAAAGCCACTGAACAACCGTGGAAGGAGCAGATACCTTACCTAACTAAGGGCTTCGCGGAGGCCGAACGCCTTCTGCTACCAGAGAATCAGCCAAAGTATTACAGTGGCAAAACCCTCGCTGAATTTACACCCGCTGAACTCGCCGCTCAAAAGAATATTATAAACTATGCGGGCGGAGATCGAGTCAGGGCAATGCAGGATGCCTCTGAAAACCAACTGCTTGGAACTTATGACCTTGCAAACCAACTGGCACAGAAGGCAACAGGATATGGTGATACTGCCGCTCAATATGGTGATGCTGCTGTTCAATCAGGTATTGCTGCTGTTCAAGATGCACAAGCCAGAGCTGACGCAGTAGGGGCATATGGAAGCGGCCTCATGGATTATGGTCAGGGCGCAACCAGATATGGTATGAGCCAAGGACAGTATGCAGGGATGACTCCTTTCCAAGATCGACAGTTGTCAGAGATGTTAGCCGGTGATGTTGACGTATCAAGCCTTGCCCCAGTTTTGAATGCTATGGGCAGAGATGTGATGGGGGAAATACAAGGAAACATACTGCCAGGAATTAGATCACAACAGGTACAGTATCAGCCTGGAGGAAGCTCTAGGGGTGACATCGTAACAAGCAACGCCGTCACTGCAGCCAACCAGAGAATGATTGATAATGCCTCTAGGATGTACGCAGATGCGTATTCACAGGCACAAGGACGCAGATTGCCAGCCGGTCAGATGGCTCTCCAGGCGCAACAGGCAGCCCAGCAGTTAGGCACACAGGGTGCTCAGTTAGGTCTGGGTGCAGGTAGCCTAGCACAGCAGGGTTATGGCACAGGACTACAGGGTTATGACACAGGGCTAAAGGGAGTGCAGACAGGACTACAGGGAGTGCAGGCAGCTCAAGGAGCAGGCCAGCTAGGATTATCGGCGCTGAGTCAATACCCAAGCGTTATGCAGGCTCCGCTTTCCATGTATAAAGCAGCCGGACAGGTTGGTGCTCAACAGAGAGCAATGAACCAAGAAACTATAAACCAAGCGATGGCAAAGCACAACTATGAGCAGATGGCTGATCAACAGGCATTACAGAACTATATGTCAATGATCTCAGGTCAGTACGGAGGTCAGTCCACAGCTACGCCTAGCCCACTGTCCTCACTTGGTCAAATAGTATCACTGATTGCTGGTGCAACAGCAGCGGGAGCACAATAATGGAGTGGGGTAAATCAAAAGAAATACAGGCAATGAGGGATTTGATTGCCTATTATCAGGGTCAATCTACAGCCACAGGGGATCAATATGATCTTCTTGCTCAACAGCTACGAAATACCTTGGCATCCAAACAGGACGCTATAAAGATGGGGCATCTTGAGACAGCCTCTGGACTAAACTTGCCACAAGCAAAGGCTAGGAAAATTGGTCAAACGATAACCCCCATGAATGTAGCGCAGTTAAACAAAATGCACACCACCAATCCTATGTCTTTAGGCGGAGCAACTTTTGCCCCTGTAAACCAGAAAGTTCTAAATCCCGGCTGGGAAGAAGAAGACATTACAAAACGGTCTCCTTATTGGAGTCTGTTCGGGTATAGCTAATGATTATAGCAGCACCATCTCCGCTTATAGCGGGTGAATCAGAAGAGGATCGTCTAAAGCGACTGGAAGCAGAGCGTCTGATGGAGGCGTGGAGGGAGAGTCAGTCAAACCTAAGGTCTAATATAGGCAGCAGGCTTGGCATGGATGACTACTTTAAGGTATCCAGTGCCTTGGCGGGTCTGGATTCTGCTGGAGCTAAACAAGTTAATGCTCCCAGAATAGCAATGGGTGGCCGAGGATCATTCAGTATGCCCTCTGGTGGACTTACTGCATCATCGGTGTCTAAGATGATGGGGGTTCAGGATGAAGATATACTAGCTAGAATCATACATATGCAAAGCCAAGCTGGACTAAAGGATGAAGCAGCGCATAGTAAATGGTATGATGAAAACAATTTTGATCCATTCTTTTTCAAGGATTCTAGGGATGCCTTTCGCGCAACTCGTGGGGAAGAGAGGGAGATTGGCAAATACCAAATACAGTTGATGGGTGAAGAGGATAAACTAATTGGTGCTAAAGTTAGAGACAGAGTTCAACGGGCTTACTATGATGGAGAATTTGACAATATAAACGATCTAACAGCGTGGTTGGATGATTATTCAGTTCCGTCAAGATTTAGAAAATTAGCCAGGGAAGAATACACTTCTTTAACGTCAGAGATGCGCTCAAAGCAACAACGACTTGAGGGGGTTAGAGCGTCAGAAGATACCCATAGGTCGGCAGAACAAACCAACAAAATGGCTGTTTTAAAGGAGACAGCAGAGGACTACCAACGAAGATTAGCAGAGCAGATGGTGGATGAATTTGGTAGGACTAAGGGTACTTCTGAGGACTACAATAAGATACTTGAGAAGTATTCTGATAAACTCCTTGGGGTGGCTTATGGAGACCCAACTGCTTTAGCCAATGATTTCTCTGCTGTTGTTGGAACTAGAGGCGAGAGGAAGCCTCAGGAGCCTGTTATAACACTCAATCGTCAGATGACAATGGTTAATAGCGGGACATTTCCACCAATAGAGTTGATGCCAGATGGAACTCCAACACCAAATACAAGTCGATCTACTGAAGAGAATATACAGGAAGCTAAGGTAAACGCGCAAAAGGTATTCATCGAATATATGGACGAGACTTCTAGGCTCAGTCCTGTTTATGCTAGGCTTTCAAAGGGTCTTAGGGAAGCTCAGTCGTGGGATAGAATTATACAGTTGAAGCAGATGGACCCACGCTCTGCCATACAGCGTACTGATGTATCAAGGATGCAAAGGAGGGCTAAGGTTTGGGCTGACAAGTTAGCTGTGGCGGAGAATAGAAGGGCCAGAACTGATGCAGACAAAGCTGAAAAGCTATCAGATATAGAGGATGCTGAAATGCGTTTTGATGCAGAGTTGCTGGCCTTTTCTAACTACTATGCAATACCCTATAATATGGCTCTTTATTTATACGATGAGGAGAAGTATAGGGGTCCACTTGGGAAGGTTAGCGACTAATGGCTGAAACGGTTTATGGAACCACTGAAGATGAAGATGAGGTTAGGCGCAGATTACTAGAGGCTGCCGCATCCGAAGCAGGGTACGGACAAGAAGATAGGTCACTCTTTGATAAGGTCACTGGAGCTGTTGGTTCGGCTTACGAAGTTTTGCCTGAACCAGTACAGGATGTTGCAGAGGCCACTGGACAGGGCGCAAAAGTTGTAGGCTCTAAATTTATGGAATGGATTGGACCTCTTGCTAAACCTTGGGGTGCGTTTGCTGGTACATGGGACGTTGCTGGAGAATTCCCAGGTTATCGTTTGTACTATGACGAAGACTTGGGCAGATTAAATGTAAAGCATTTTGAAGATGCTAGTCCAGATGATACGCGATCTTACATTGACAGGCTACAACAAGGGCGTAGAGAGGGTTGGGCTGAACCACATAGCAAAAACCTTGGTGATGAGTTTTCTTCTCTGCTTTCTCCAGACTTCAGGGATACCACTAAAGGAAAAATAATTGGTGGTGCGATAGAAATAGTGGTTAATGTAGCTGGCGATCCCTTGAATTTATTGGGCGCAGCGGCGACCATCCCTTACAAGGTGGGTAAGACAGTTCTTACTGGAGCTGCTAGATCGAGAGCTGGGAAGTCTGTTTTGGAGGCCGCCCCTGTTCGCACGGTCCTTGAAGCCTTGAATGTGTATACTGGTGATGCTGCCGTAGCAAAGAAAATAATAGATACCCTCAAGCGTCAAGATCGTGGGGCTAAAATACTGGCGGATAAAGAGAAATTCTTTCTAAACAAGCAGCTTGATGACATTGCTAAGAAGGCTGGCGTTACTGTTGATGAACTCAAGACAGCAATATTGACAGAGGTAGAAGCTGGCACCATCCACGCTGGTCGCCTAGCTGCAATCTCTCCTGATGCAGTTACTTTCGCTGAGAACGAAAGAAAATTTATGGAGCAGATTCTCAAGTCAGAGAAGATTCTGGGTACTGAGGATATTCTTACTGCGGAAAGATCAAGGCAGATGAGGATTGGTGGTTACTATCCCCATGTTCTAGCAAAAGGAGCCACCGTAGGGGAAAAGGTTTCCAATTGGTATAGGGAAGTTCTGCCCCCTCATTTATATAGGGATATAAAAGGAACCATAGCGGAAATAAACTCCGCTGCTGGTAGAACAGTCTTTATAGATGACCCAGTGGTACTACGCACGTTACGTCAGAAGTGGAGTAGGCAGGCTCTTGCTGCCCACAGATTGGCGGATGATGCGAAATCTGGTTTAGGTACTAAACTTGGGGCTGCCCCTGAGGGGTATGTGCAATCCCCAGGAAGCAAACTAAAGCTATTTGATGAAGCAGGAAACCCGTTACCTGATGACTTTGTAACTATCCCAGGTATGGAGGGGTATGCTTTTCCGAAGGAAGGGGCGAGGGTTCTTGATAATTTCTTTGGGAACCTAAAAAACCCAACACAACTACCTATACAGTTCAAGGCTTTGGTGAAGTCGTTTGATGCTGTACAGAACTGGTGGAAGAAGTACACCCTTGGCCTAAGGCCAGCATGGCACTCAAGAAATGCTTTCAGTAACTTCTGGAACAACTGGTTCATCGGAGGGTTAAAAGACCCTCGTAGATATGGTGAGGCTGCTGCTATTCAAAAGGCCATGCAGTATAATAAGGGTGCGATTGTTGGGCGCATTGATGAGGCTGCCTCTAAATTAACTGGTAAGGTCGTAGACCCTAAGGCTAAGGTTAGGGGTACGAACATGACCAGAGAGGAAATCTGGGATGCCGCCGTAAACAATGGTATATATGAGGCTGGTTTCTATGGTGCAGATATTCCTACGACTGGGATAAGCTCTGCAATACCAGGAAGCACAGAGTGGGCTGCTATTAACAAAGCCTTTGCCGCTGGTAAGGCGGTTGAAAATAATGCACGGTTAGCTTTATTCGTAGAACGTATAGCCAAAGGGGACAGCATAGAAGATGCCGCCTCTATGGTTAGAAAAGCTCTCTTTGATTATGCAGACCTTTCAGCGTTTGAAAGGGAAGGAATGAAAAGAGCTATGCCATTCTATACCTGGACTCGTAAAAACCTTCCCGCACAACTACACGCTATCTTAGAACATCCAGATAGGGCCAACAAGATAAACTTGATTGTTGGTGGTATGCAGAGAGATGCCCCAAAAATAAATGACGATGATGTGGAAAGGTGGGCCAAAGATCAGTTTCCTATTATATTATCTGCTGATGAATCTGAAGGAGTTTACACATTTATTACTGCCGTTTCTACTCTTCCAACAGCAGAGCTAAACAAGATATTCACTGATCCAAAGAGTGCGCTTAATTTTGCACTACAAATGGGAACTCCTCTTCTGAAGAATCCACTTGAATTACTAATGAATAAAACTTACTTTAGAGATAAGAATATAGACAAGTACGAAACTCTGGGTAAACAATTCAACTATGACTGGGGAGAGGGGGTAGTTAAATCACTACCGTATAAAACTGGTACCGAGTCTTTCCTTGGTATAAAAGTAACCCCTAAACAGAAACACTTGTTACAGTCTATCGTGTTACTAGGTGAATTAGATCGAGCTAACCCATTCTCTATATTTGGTGATCGGGGTGGTAAGAAATCTTGGGCCGGTGTTCCTAGAGATCAGAGGGACTTGAGTACGGCTGCTAGAATTATAAGGGCTGCCATTGGTGGAAGACTTTACCAGAGAGATTTGGGCGGGGCTGAGGCAAGAGCACTGAAAAACTTGGCTGATGAGTTTACTCGACTGGAAGAGTTATTGCAGCGTGGCTCTGTGGCTGGAGACCCAGATCAAAGGGCGCACGTTCAGTACCTAATGCGACAAGTAATAGACGAGATAAATTCTGCGAGACCAGATAAGGGGAGGAGGGATAAGTACCGGCCACTATGAAAAAACTATTAGTGTTACTGCTTCTGTTACCCCTAGCCGCATCAGCAAGAATGTTTCCCACCGAAATCCCAGTCAAAGCAGTCTGTTGGGATAATGTTGAGGAAGCAATGGAGTATCATCAAGAAGTTCTAGGGGAATACCCTATTGGAAGGGGATGGATAAGTAATGCTAAGGTTCCCTCCTTCGCGGTCATTATGTACAACCCCATAAAACCCTCTTGGACATTCCTAAATTTCCACCAAACAACTGAGGGTAACATAGTTGTTTGTGCGATCACTGCTGGCACGGAGTGGCAGGAGCTAACCCCAGGAGATGATGAGATAGAAATATGAGTAATGGAAACCAACTGAACAAGAGCCTATCTGTGGGCCACATAGTAGCCACGGTAGGCTTGATAATCGGTGGTTTCACATTCATCTATGATCTAAGGGAGAGCGTAGCGATACAGTCTTTCCAGTTACAGAGCGTTGAGAATAGATTGGAGAGGGTAGTCCAAAGAACAGACGATCAGTTTGGAGAAATCATGGATCATCTTGTTCGACTAGAGGAGAAGCTGGACTCCATAGTTCTAAATCCAGTACAACAGAAGGGAGAATTATGAAGAAACTTTTATTTGCATTACTTGTTCTACCTATGAGCCTGTTCGCAGCAGACTTTGACAAAATAGGTGTGGATGTGTCCGGCTCCAACGATCAAGGGGTTCACTTTGGCATAGCCAACAGTGGAAGCCTAAGTCTTGGACTGGCGGGTGAGGGGTATACATTTACCTTTAATCAAGATGGTAATGACATGGCAGTCAGCGCATACGGTGTTGAGTTAAGCAGATCAGACTCTAAGAACGTAGGGGTTGGGTATGGAGCAGGAATTGGTATATTTGATGGCGGTGTCCATTATTACTGGATGTCTAACGGAGATCACGTTGTAGGAGGAGCCACCACGCTCACAGTTGGGGGTGTTGGCCTTGAAACTTCTGCAGATTGGAACCTGAGTGCCTCTGACGTTAACGGAAAAGTGGGAACTTCACTGGATTTGTGGGGCGCACAAGCATCCGCAGTATCTAAATGGGACATAGATGACCTCTCTTATGATGGCTTGGAACTGGATGTAGGATATGCTATTCCAGTTGCTTCCGGTATACATATCACTCCGTCCGTTGGTATGGACTTTGATAGTGATTGGGGGCGTGGAGATGCAACTGCTTCTGTTGCTATGAACCTATCGTTTGGCAGTAATGGAATTCCAGCATCTTAAAATAGTAAAGGAATCTTATAGGAAACATCTTTGGTTTACGATTAGATTATCTTCTATACTTTTCTTGCTTTCTATTTGTGCCATTATTCATGGGCTTCTTCCCTCTATACTGGTTGGAATAGTATCAGATAAGATCAAGCATTTAAATGTGGTACTTAGAGAAAGATGAGTGATGCGATTGATGTAAGCGACAAGACTAAATTCGCCATGCCTATACGCAATCTGATATCTCTGGTTGCATCTGTGGCTGTAGGTGTCTGGGCTTACTTTGGCATTATTGAGCGACTTAACATGATTGAGACTCAAGCAATTTTAGTTCAGGCTGATCTTGTTAAGAACACAGAGTTTAGAATCAAGTGGCCTAGAGGTGAGCTTGGAGCGTTACCCGCAGATGCAGAACAGTTCATGTTAATTGAACACTTGTCGGGGGAGTTCGACAAACTTCTCCACAATATTGAAACAGGTAAAGCTCCCTTTGACCAACAACAAGCACTCACTCTGGACTTCTATAAGCAGAGAATAGAAACCCTTGAAGGAAAGGTTGAGACATTAAAGGACACAGTAGCAGACCTA
>Ga0098033_1000612_pt1 | contig 15753 bp, 5 predicted proteins | sample 1_EtaG_FD_75049 | JGI IMG/M metagenome (GOLD analysis project Ga0098033, IMG submission 75049) | Marine viral communities from the Subarctic Pacific Ocean - 1_ETSP_OMZ_AT15124 metaG | ecosystem: Environmental > Aquatic > Marine > Oceanic | place: Pacific Ocean | collected 2015-01-07
CTATTGCCTCAGATGCAAGTCCACAAAGACATAAGTTTACTACACCTATTAAATGTAACAGTTTTCAATTAAAATTCTATGCAACTGCTTCTAATTCTATTGAGTTAGAAAGCATTACTATTGAGTATAGAGCATTAACAGTTGCAAAGTCTGAATAATGATACAGGTCTGATATGCCAGCAAGAGATATTTTAAATAGAGAACCAACAGTTGGAGAAGTCCTTAACAATGAATCAATTATTGTTAATGATGGTGTATCTGGTATAAAAGAAATTCTCAATATTGATGGTACTCTATATACGAATCACTATATAAATGAAACAGATAGTGGTATAATTCAAACGATTGGACCTTTGGAAGTTACTGAAGATAGTGTATCTGATATAGAGGGTGGTGTATCTTGGGAAGGAGCTACGTTGGTTATTCCAGCTGAAGGAGATTCAAGAGTAATACTAGGAAGGCTATCAACAGCAAACAATTATGGTTTAAAGATGTTGAATTCAGTAGGTACATCTATATTTAAGTTTGATACTGATGCTCAATATGCTGAAATAGCTGGGTGGAAATTTAATAATGATTCATTATGGACTTCTTCTGCTGGTAATTTTCCTTCTGACCCAGATTCAGCTCCATCTGTTTACCAAGGGTTGATATTTTCAAATGTTTCTGGCATACAAAAGATGTCACTTTTTAATGATAATAATAATTATCTCTGGTGGGATGGAAGTGTATTAAGAATAAAATCAGAATATTTTACATTAGACGAAACTGGTAATATAACTGCTACTGGGGGAACTATTGCGGGATGGGATATGGGAACAAATCTATTACGGTCTGCTACTAGTGGTACTAGGATTGAATTAAATAAAGCTGAAAATCGTGTAAGTATTTTTGATGATTCTAGTGAACAGGTTGTTATGGGATATTTAAATAATCTTATTAGAGGTAATGGAACTGGCACTGCTTCTCATGGTGCTACTTATGGTTTAATTGACATTACTCAAGACTGGGATATATCTAAAAATAGTTATACAGTTGCATCTTGTGTTAAAAATGGGAGCACAACGATTACTTGTCCAACAAATTCTACTATAGCTGTTCAACACAATGTATTTGGAGATGGTATTCCCGTTAATACTTATGTTTCTGCTGTCAATAGCCCTGGAGACGTAACATCAATGACAATATCAAATTCTGCAACTGATAGTGATACTAGTACATTAAATTTTAGTACTGGAGAATTTAAAGATTTATATCTTGAGGTGGACATGGATGATAATGACTTCGCATCTGGCACTGAAACAAAGACAATAACTGCTAATAATCCAACATGGATATGGGCTGCAACTTTTTCAGGAACTACAGCGAGTCATAAGTATAGAGTAAAATATCCAAGTGACTCCTATGGTTTTTGGGCAGCTCAAGGAGACCAACTTGCAATAGATGGAGATGTTATATATGAAAACGGAGACTGGCTTATTCAAAATAATGCAGCTGTTAGAATATTTAATGGCCAGGGTGATGAAATAATTAGATTGGGGACTGCTAATACTGATGAGAAAGGATTATTTCTTTTTGACGGAACTGGAGAAGCTGCCTCTGACCAATTGGCTAAATTCATATCTACTGGAGCAACAATAGGCAATACATCAACAGAGCATATTATTATTAGTAGTGCTTCTATGTTAGTTAAAGATGGAGGCGATACGATGATTAATATTGCAGGTGGCAGTATTACATTAGGTAAAACAGCAACAGAAAAAGTTGTTATAGACAGCACTGGTGTAGAAGTCATTGGAGGAACGGGGGCTGGAGGAGCGTCTCATTCTGTAAAGCTATCATCAGGGAATCTTCTTTTTAATGTGGGTGGCAATCTATTTAATTATGTATTCCAGCAATATATTCCTGAAGATATCTTAAATTTCGGAAGTGCTTTTACATTTGAGGGAGCTGCTGGGACTGCTGCTGGTCTTGTAGATTTTCCAGTTGGATGGGATTATCATGTTGTATATATACCTAAATTATTACCAACTTATTTTACAGGAGATACAGCGGATAATTGGATAGGATTTTTTGAAACTGATAAGACTGAGGCAGGGTTCACTCCTAATCTTAGGAAGTATTCTGGAGCTACTGGTGCTTCTGCTTCATATACTAGTGGGTTTACAGGAACTAGTGCTCTTTATAATGGAAATGTTGCTGCATCTAGTTATAATTGGAACACCGCTATAGATACATCTGGTGAAGGGCGAGAACATTATCATGCTGTTAATAATCCTATAGGTGGAGCTCATGTTAATAAAGTTACAGTAGTTGTTAGAATCGTAAATGACAGCGCAACTCTTGATGGTACTGTCAGTTTTTTTATTAGAACTGGAGAGCGAAATGGTACTACAAATCTTTGGTGGGATGATGCAGATGCTTATCATGAAGCAGTGGGAAATTTGTGGGTAGATGCACTTAGTATTGCTACGTATTCAATTTCTTCAAGTTGGTTAAGTAGCACTGGTGATTATGATGATTATCTTTTAACATCATTAGTTTTTAGGAGAGTCACAGGACATGCTTCTGGAGTTCCAGCAAGTTTTGATGTTACTATATCTTCAATAACATACCAGCGTACTCCAGAATTTACAGATTTATCTGGTACTGGACATTGTGCTGCTTTATGTATAGCAAATGCTAATTCAATACCAGTACCTTAAATAAGAATAAGATTTGTATATTTACAGTAATTAAAGTAAATTAGTAGAGGTAATATTATGGCATATTGGGACACTAGAATCAAGAGAACATCGAGGAAGGAGTTGAAGAAGCTTCAAAAACAAGCTCAAGATGCTGCTGCTCAAGAATCTAAAAAAGGAATGTGGGGTGGATGGGGTAAAACCATCGGAGCAATTGCTCTCCCAATTATAGGGGCTGCATTAGCACCATTTACAGCTGGTACTTCATTGGCTGCTGTTGGAGCATTGATGACTAGTACAGTTGGAGCTGCAGCATTGGCAGGTGCTGGTGCTTACTTAGGTGGTAAGAAGGGAAGCGAGTTAGCAGGTAAAAGTAAAGAAATCTCAGAAAGCGATTGGCATCAGGATACAAGAGATGAAATAAAACAAGAACTTGATATGGCTGCTGATAAGCGTGAAGCTTCTTATACAAGTGGAGCATTATCATCTGCTGGTATGACATTATTAACAGCAGGTTTAGGAGATACTTTAAAACAAGTTGGTGCTAAAGGTATTGAAAAGCTAGGATTGACTAAAGCTTTTGATAAGGTAAGTTCAGTTGGTGGTAAATTTGGTCTTGGAGAGGGACAGTCTATGGCTGAGTTAGCTGAAAAGGCTCCTGATATTACAGCTAAAAATATGTGGGAAGGCGTTAAGGGAATGTTTAAAGGTAGTGAAGCATTCCAAAAGGCTAATTTAAAAGCAATTGCTGCTCAACAGCCTATATCTGGTGCTTATCGAAAGTCATTTCAAGTGGGTGGCAATATGGCAGACCAGTTAGATACATTTGGAAAAAATATTAAAGCTTTAGGGCAAGTTGAAACTCAAGGTCCGATGGGGCAAACGTATGGTAAACAAGGAATGTTTTCTCCTAAGACTGGAGGATTTGGACAGAAGAGTATGTTTGAACTTACAGGAGTTAAAGGTTCTTTAGGCAAGGCTGCTAAAGGTATTGCAGAATTAGATTGGACTTCTCCTGAGAAGTGGGCACCGAGACAGTTGACATCAGCTGAAGAAGGATTATCACAACAGTATCATTTTGAAAAAGGTTTGGAAGAAGGGGATGTTGGAGTGTCTGAAATGTCTGGAGATATGGAATATGTAGCTACTCCTGGGTCAGACAGGCCATTTAGACTTAGAGGGAAGGGACAGCCACAAATAGAGGGGTCTGAATTTGACCCTGAATTCGAAGATGTACCTTATGCAGTTCCTGAAGGTGAAGTAATTGGAGCTAACCAATCTGGATTAGATTCTGCAGCAAGTTCTGGACAACAGCCTCTAATGTCAGCACCCATGGAAATGCCTGAAAATATGACAACGATTGAGGGAGATAGAATTACGGCTCTTAAAGAACAATATGGAGAAGATGTTGTCAGAGATGCTCGACAAACTCTGCAAGGAAAACATAAATATGGAATGACACAGAAGTCTGGATATACAACACGTAGAAATCCATTAGGAGCTGAGCAGGTTGGTGCATATTTAGAAGAACAGGGAGCTGCTAAAAGTGCAGCACAGTCTGCAAAAGATTTAACTGAATTTGAGATGGACTGGTTAAGAAAGCAAGGTAATTGGGGCATAGGAAGTTAAAATGAGAATAACAACCAAAGCTGTATACGAGTGGGATAAAGATACTAAACAGTATGTAGAAGTATATACTGAAGATTATGAGTATAATGGTGAGTTAGCTTTAGCTATTAATGAGTCTTACAGTAGCGGTGGTGGTCCTGGTGGTGGCGGAGGTGGTACTTCTGGTAGCGGAGACCCATGGATGACTGGCGGCTATGGAAGCCCAGAATGGCATCCTTCATATCAAAGTATGATGGATTGGATGGATATTGGTTTAGACATGGGAGACGTTGCTCAAGGATTTGGATTGTCTTCTGGAGATAAAGACCTTCTTCCTCCAATGGATTTTTGGAAATCAGATTATGCAGAGAGAGCATATGGATTAGCAGAAGAAGAAGAGGCACAATCTGGATTTGGTGAATATGATACTGGAATACCAGATGACCCTAATACTCCTGATGTTGATGAGAGTAAGGGAATGGGAGCTGCAGGTCTTGCTCAAGAAGCATACTTATTAACACAAGAAAAAACAGAAAGACAGACAACTGAAGCTTGGGAAAAATATGCTATGGGTATGGAAGGAGCATTGACTGGAGCCGATACAACTATGTATGATATGTTAGAGCAGACTAGAGCAAGACAATCTCAAGCTGGATTTACAGGGGCTGGAAAAAGAGGTCAAGACAGAGCAATGCGTCAGATGGAAGATGCGTTTTCACAGCAAGTTACAGCGGCTCAATCTCAGGCACGTTCTACAGAAGCTGCAGCAACAGAAGCAGAAGAAGCAGCTGCCCTTGGGTATCAAGGAGCAATATCTGATTATATGGATGCTCAAAGAGACCTGGAAGCAGCTGATATAACTAGAGATAAAGCAATTGAAACTGATAAAAGAGACTGGTATGATGATTTATGGACTGCTGTTGATGCTTTAGAAGCTTCAGGTAGGCTTGGTGGTGATTATTGGTGGCACGGTGGAGAAAAGTATAAGAAAACAGATTATGATGGCTCAACTTCTGGGATGCCAGCAACAAAGGGAACAACAAATAATCAAAAATTGTTTGATTTAGATTCTGGAAAGACATGGTATTATGACACAGGGGGAACTTTTAGGGCGGGGCACTGGAGAACTAGTCCAGCTCCTAATTATACAGCAGGAACCTGTGTGTTAAGTACAGCTGCTTATCAGCAAGGGTTGATTACTTCAGATGAACTAATGTCATTTGTTAAATGGAGAATGTCTGTACAGCATAAAGAATTTTTAGGGAATGTTAAGTGGATGGGTTACATGATAACATGGAGACCTGTTTCAGATTTAATGTTAAATTATAAATGGTTTGCAAAACTTATAAGAAATACTCTGCTTAAAGGATGGATGAATGTTATAAAGGGAAAGAAGGGGTATTTAACAAGGTTTATTATAGAAGGACTAGGTCTTGTAGGCTTTTTGTTAAACTATCGAAAAGCAACTGATTTAGGAAAAAGGCTTATGGCTAATCCAAAAGCTATTTTGAAAGAGTATAGAAGACTGATTAAGGAAAAAGAAAATGGCTAAAACATTTGGTCTCCCAGGAATGAAAGTATCAATGGCATCAGCAGAGGAGATGAGGTCTGGAGATGTTAACGCTATTGATTGGATAAACTTATTAGTAGGTCTTAATCAGAAGGCTGCTGTTGTTAAAAAACAAAAGAGAGATTATTTTTCGAGAGCAATAACAGGAGCGGCTCAAGGTCTTACTGCTGATATGGGTTCCGATGAACTCCAAAGTGCTCTTAATGATATAGATGCTATTTCACTAAAGCTTGGTGAGAATGACCCCCTTCGTGATTTTGGGCAAGCACATTCTAATAGGATAGAAGGAAGGATGAACATTGCTAAGAAAAGAGAAAACACAAGTAGGACTCTTTCGTCTTTAAGAGGAGAACTTGATACTCTTACAGACTTAGGCAAGGCAGGTCAGAAATATGATGCAACTGAAGCTATGAAAATACTTGATAAATTAAATGAGATACATACAGCAGGATTTTCTTACTTAGATAAACAGCTTGATTATGATGTTAGAGAATTACAGCAACAATCAGCAGATGTATATTCAGTATTAAGTTACATGGAACAGCTTGATACAATGGATTATATTAAAGAGAAAGCTGGTGAGACCATAGGAATACAGTTAGCAGAAGCAGAAGAGGGCGTTCCAATTGTATATGGAGGAAAGACATTAACAAAAGAAACTATGGCAAGGGCAGCTGAAGAAGCATTTACAGCAGGTAATTATGCTCATGCTAAAACTCTACTTGCTACAATGCAGCTTGAAGAAGAGTCTGCTGGTCTGAGACTTGCTGAAGCTATTCGAACAACACATTCTGATGTTGAATTAGCAGAAGACCATAATAAAAACGCAGGAAAAGAAGGGGATATTGCTAGTGAAGATAGCGTATTCCCAACATTCCAGAAACTTTATGGCAGCGTTAGCACTAAAACTCTTAGCAGTCCTGAGATGGTTGAATCTGCATTTGATGAGATTAGTAGTTATATATATAAGACAGCGAAAGCAGAAGAAGTATGGACTGAGCCTGGTAGTCTTGCAGAGCTAGATGAGTATTTATATGGAGGACCAGATGACTCAGGGAATAGAGACAGGCTTATAACTGATATTGCTGGAGGATGGGGAGGAAGTAAAAATCTATCTTTTGCTATAGAAAGGCTTATAAGGGTACGAGAGAAAATGGATGAAGCTTATTTTGAAGCTACAGGGAAACGATTAATAGGTGTAAGTAAAGATATAGATGAATTAGTCTTTCAATTTTCTGAACCACCTACAGACTAATGTCTAAATTTTATTCTATACCAGTACTTGCTGATAGTTACAGGCAGCAACTGGCAGCACATAACCCTGAATGGGCCGAACGTATCTCAGGGTGGGATGATGATAGGGTTGTCGCTCATATGCTTGAGGGAAACCCACAACTTGCTCAAAATATAGAGTTCAATTCTTTGTGGCAAGGACTTAAGACATTCAAAGAAACAATGAAAGCCGCTCCAGGCTCAGCAGTGCAAACACTTGCAATGCAAGCAATGGCAGGGGAGGAAATGTTCCCACCAGAAATAGCAGGAGAACTCCCAATACCTTCACAGTTTAAAGCTCTACAACTTGAAGAAGAAGTTAAAGGTGATGAACCTCCAATTCAGACAATACAAGACTCATTTGTTAAAGCTTTTATGCCTGATACATGGGCAGACAGGACTAAGGAATGGAATATAAAGAAGAAAGAAGTACAAGAAGAAGGAGCTGTAGACTATCTTAGAAGGAAATCAGATGAAGCAATAATTGATGCAAGCAAATCTCCTGTGTTCAAATGGGGAGATAGCTTAAGAAAGGCTGGTAAAGATTCAGCAGTAGAAGCATTTAAAAGAGACCCGTATCTAATGGCACAGAGTAAATGGTTTGCAGATGAGCTTGGTACAGCTACTTTTGGAGACTTTTTTAAATGGAAGATGATTGGTGCTTTAGTAGGTCAAGGACTACCTACCCTTGCTTCAGGTCTTGCTTTAAATGTAGCTGGTAACAGATTGCTCCCAGGTCTTGGAAGTGCTGCATCTTTTGCTTTTATGTTTGGTGTTGAGGGAGGTACTCAGTATAATGAATTATATGAAGATGCTATTTCAAAGGGACATTCACACGAGGATGCTACAGCCTTAGCAACATCGTCAGCGATGCAAACAGGGCTTGTAAATGCTATCTTAGAAAATCTTAGAATTGGTCAGATGACTAAAGCATTTGGTCTTAATAAAATAGCCAAGAAAGAACTGGCAAAGAAGCTTACTGAGAAATCAGCAAAAGTACACAAAACTCTCCCAGGCTTTTTAAATAAAGTGAAGGCTGCGAAAAACTCTAAAGCTCTTCAGAATACTTTATTTAGTAAACCAATGATTAATGCATATCAAGAAGGTGTTGAAGAATGGGCTCAAGGTATTAATCAAAGAGCCTCTCAGGCTGGATACAGCGGATACAAGTTAGATGATATACTAGGTACATCAGATGCTACTGCATTAGCTGAATTCTTTGGTGGTGCTTATGGTGGTATGACAATGGGTGGAGCATTAGGTGCATATGAATATGGAGCAATGTATCCTGTTAAGAAGTCACTTAAGAAAGCACAGGAAGATGCTCAATCACTAGCACAAAAAGAACAAGACGTTCTTGATGGTGTATTAGAAGATACAAATGATGACTTGGGTGCATCTGTAGGCACTGCAGTACAGAATGAAGTCTTAGGTGGCTCTGAAAAGATGTCATGGAAAGAATATTTAGAGCCAATGGTTGAGAGCAATGGCAAAACATTTCCACAGATGTTACAGAAGCCATCGGAAGATGCAAGCGATGCTTCTAAACAAGCATGGATAGATAAGAACAAGAATAGAGACCAAGCTAAAAGGTTAATAGCCGCCATGAAAAAATCAGGGATGGGCCGTGACCTTCTTAATGAGTTTAGTGCTAAAAACAAAGCACTTGCTGAAGCAGATATAAGGGAGTTTTTTAGAAGAAGGATTCCTATTTTAAGAAAAAAACAATATCTTGGCAAGGGAGTTTCTTACGAAAAAGACAATGCTTTAATTGATGAGTTAATAGATGATTTTATAAGAGGTGGTTCAAAACTTGCTCTCTTAGAAAAAGAAGAAACGAAGAAGGGATTCTCTCTAGCTGGAACTAGAGTTGGAGCACAAAAGTATAAACTTGAGATTGAAGATGATGATTTAAGAAATAGAATCGTTCACTCTTCTTTGGCTTCTATTGAAATTGAGGAGAGTGATATAAGAAAAGGAGTTGAGGATGGTTCTCTTAATGAAATAGAAGCTGATGCTAGACAAATGGCTGTTCAATTAGAAAGACAAAGTATTGAACAGCAAATTTCTGGAGCAGGAGAGATTAGAGAACAGGATGTCCCAGTAAATATAGAAGATTTGATTGATGAAGATAAACAAAGAGACGTAGGGTTATCTGATGCAGACATTGAAAATATAGTAACAGAGGGGATGATAAAAGCTGCTGAAAATCTAGAAGAAGCTAGACAGAAAGAGATTGTTGGCAAGTCTTTAAAAGAGATGGGGACTGATGAAGTAGCATTATTTAGAGGTAATGTATATAGTTCATTGAAGAAACATAAGTTTGATGTTGAGGCTGCATCTAAAGAGCTTTCTAAAAAGAGTGCAAAAGACATTAAAAAGATTTTAGGAGCCTTTAAAGATACTATAGATGTAGAGAAAGATGATAGGTATCCTAAAAAACAAGATGGTACAGTTGCTTTTGGCAAGAAGAAGCAGATTGCAAGAGCATTAGCTGAAGACCTGTTAAAAGACTTTGGGAAGTTTAGTAAAGAAAAGAAACCAAAAGGAAGTTCTGCAGAGAGTGTTAAAAAAGACATTGAAAAGGTAGTTGGCAAACCAGATACTAATGTTAAAGATACATCAACGGAGACAGTTGACAGAGTTGCTCTTCATAAAGAGAGAATGAGGTCTAAGGGACAGGATATTGTTAATGAGAACAATCCATTAAGGGAGATTACAAAAGAATTTGGAGAACAATCAGGTCTTGCATATGTAGCTGCAGCTTCAGCAAGCCGTAATTCATTTCTTAATAATCTCAGTAAGATGGGTTATAGTGATGAGCAGATAGGCTCTATTAAGAAAGAGATAGGAGATATAGATGCTTTTCAAAAGAGAGCAAAGAATGTAAAGACATCTACATCTGTAAGGGTAAGTAGGATTTATAGAGATTTAAGCAGTAGGCTTATAAGCAATATAGATGCGATGATATCTCCTAAAGTTAATGCTTATATAAACAGGCTAGGAGCATCAGAAGTTGAATGGAAAGTTGTTGCTCCTATGTTTGATGAATCATATAAATCCTTTCTGGAAACTCAAGATGCTCTTGGTGTAACATCACCTGAAGATAGAGAGACAGCTTTTGAAATATTTGTAAAGGGTATGCGTAAAGGTATAGGAGCCTCTACGTATTCTAATAAGAAAGATATTAGAAAAATGTTTACTCAGTGGGCACTTAATCATCCTCTAGGAATTGGTCGCCCTGAGATTTTCCATTATAGAGTAGTACATAAGGCACGAAGAATGTTAGAAAAGATTTTTGGTGTTACCAATGTAATGTGGGATGAGTCTATTAAAAGAGGTTCAAATATGATGAAGACATTTGAACTTGAAGATAGAGAAGGTTTAGATGTTATTGAGGAAGATATTAAAGATGATATTGTAGATGGAAGAGAAATGGATGAAGAGAATCTTCATATACTATCAAGCAATATAAAGAGAATGGTAGAAACTGCAACTGGTAAAGATATTTTTAGTGATGATATGATTAACATTCAAGATGCTAGTATTGATTCAGCTAATCTTGGAGACTTTGTAGATTTCTTAATGAAGGAGTATGGCATTTCTGAAAAGGCTCTTCTAGATAAGAAAATATCTAATCTCATTACAAGGTATCATAATACAATGAAGAATAGAATACCTAGTAGTGCTAAGAAGTTTTTTGTATTAAGTAATTTGACACCTGAGAATGAATTAGATACTGATTTTAATTTCTCTTACCATTTAAGACTAAAGAAACAGGACTGGAAAACAAGAAGGACTTTACCTGGATACGCTCCTAAGAATTTCTTAGACGAAAGAGGTCTTGGAGAAAGAACTGCTTATCTATATGCGTCTGATGTAATGCAAGTATTTAAACTAAAGAAGTCTCATGGTGAATTAGTTAATGAAGAAACTGGTGAAGTATATCAAGATAAGTTATATGCAAAAGAGAATACTAGCAGGATAACAAGAAAGAAACTTAATCAAATTAATGATGAACTTGGTTTGAGGTATGTAGAACTTGGTTCAGAGCGTCCTATGTTTATAGTTGGAATGAAACATGGAGGTTCAAGAGCATTAGTTATAGGTGATGCTACAGATGATGATATTTCAATTGGTACAAGTGAAGAAGCAATAGAGACTTTCTTGGCTGATGAGATTGCTAACAAAAGGATGACTGAGGAACAGGCACAAAACATGAGAAACTATGCTGAAGCCTGGATTGATTCAAATGAAAATGTTTGGATACAAATCATAGGAAGGCATAATTATCTTAAAGAAGCTTTTCATAATAAGTACCTCATGAAAGATATTGACGGGACTCCTAATAAGAATCATATACAATGGATGTTTAATAGGATGAGGCTTATTTTTTCTGAAGGAAGTGTTGCATACGGGATGGGAGATAGTAAGATAATGATTATAGACCCATCTAATACAACAATTACATACAAAGGTAAGGTGCTAGAATCGTGGGCAGATTATCTGAAAGAAGGTATATTTAGATATGGATTCGATGGGGCTTTATTTACTTCTCATAAGAATTTTATAAAGAAGCAAGGATTGATTGGTTCTGATTTTATAGAAAAGGGAGGTGTATTTGGGTGGTTAAAAACTGTTTTGTCTGACAGGAAAGATAATGGAGATTCTTTCTTAGGTGTTAAAGCACTTGAAATGCTTGCTCCAGATGGTATGGAGTGGACTGATGGTGATGGCAATCTTATAGCTAGGTCAATGTTAGATGAGAATGGAATGGTTCAGATTGTAGATAAGAATGGTAATTATATTGACCAACTCCTTAGTACTGAAGAAAGTAAAATAGGACACGCTGGCGTTGGATACTATAATCAACTTAATACTCCTCTTACAATTCCAGAAACAGCAACAAGGATATTGCAGACTCCAAGTGAAATGTCTAAAAACTCATCAGCCTCTCCTTTCCAATGGTTAGACATGATGTTAGACCCTGAGTTATTAGAACCAGGAAATAAGAACTACAATGAAGAAGCTTCTAATGCTTATAAGATACTTACAAAGCATACAATAGATATTGCGAATGTATATTTAAAACAGCTTGGTCATATGTCAAAGTATCCAGCAACCGTTGGAGCCTACCTAAAGAGACAGACTAACAAGAAAACTTTATCTGAGACTGAACTTAACAAGTGGCTCAATGCTCTTGATGGACCAGAACTTGCTTTTATGGCTCACAATTTCTTTGTAGACCAATATGAGCCTATGATTAAAAATAGGATGATTGTAAATGGTGCTTATAAAGGAAGGAAATTAAATCATTCAAGCTACTTACATATAAGACCCAACTTTGCAGAAGATTTAGATGAGTGGGAAAGTGCACCAAGCATGAGTGACAGGGTATCTTGGAATAAGATGGAGAAGAAACTCCTTGCAACTCTAAGCAGTCAAGAAAAGAAAGATTATAAAGCAATAAAAAGGGATGACTATAAGGTAGACTTCATGAATGAATGGTTAGCTACTGACCCATTGGAAGAGTGGGAATACTGGACACTTGACTTTAGGATGCCTGTCAATAGTATTATAGCACCTCAAATGTTTAGGAATGATAAGTTTAAGTACAGAAGAACTGGAGATACTGCACAATATCATCTTATGTCTATTCTTAAAAACTTCTTTGCTGATTTCGATGGAGATACTGTCAGTAAGAAGTGGATGAATAAAGAAGAGACTGAAGTTTTATTAAAGTTTACAAGGAAACAGAATGAAGATGGTTCATGGAGTCAGTCAGATGTATATGAAAGCTTAATGAACTATCCAAAACTTGATTTGTTTGAACCTCCAGAGCATAAAGACTTATCTGATTTTGGTGGTATGCTTGATGCTATGACAGATGGCTATAAAAATGCATGGGCAATGGGTCTTGTTATGAATGTTAAGGCATTAAGAGGAGTTATGCAAACAAAGAGTTTTCAACTTCATCTTAAAAATACACTTAAGAACCACGCCAACCAAGGTAGAGACTATCAAATTGACGTAATTAAAAGTTCTGAAATGGTTTTACTGCCATGGAAACTGAAAGACACTACAGACGAATCTCATCTTAATCCAGGTGAGGAGATAGTTGTTGACGAGTCTGGTAATAAATTACTTAGAACAACAAGCAGAAACGCTCTTGATTTAATTATGCAGGCTGCTGTTGATGATGTTAAGTATGGATTATTAGCAGAGTGGGGATTTGACGGTGTTCCATTTATGATGAATATGATATTTAAGAAGACGTATAAAGATACTGGAGAGGTTGCAGAGTCTTTAGATGACTATGGGAATAGAAACTACGATTCATATTATCTTTGGAAGTTGCTTACTAAACAGCCTAGTGCTCAATTTGCATTTAGTAGGTCAAGGGCGGGTCTTGATAAAAATAGACAGAATCAGTCAATGAGACAGATAATGTTTCAAAGTAAGGACATCTCAAGACAGAAGAATCTTACAGATAAAGAATTAAGAAGAAAAATGAAAGCTTATGGTGTAAGGGCTGACTTGCAAAAAGGATACTCTCCTAAGATGATGGATATTATTATCCACAACAAGCCAACTCACTATGAAATGCTTTTATCAAGACCATTTGAATATTTTAAGAAGACATTTGGTACAGATGATGATGAAGCCTTTATGTCTTTCTTAAGGAGTGACCCTAATGTACAGGCAAATGCTCACAGATTAACAATGGAACAACTAACAGGAAGACCTGCTCAGGGTGAGGATGCTCCAAAGGTTGAAGGTAAAATTGATACATGGAGATTGCCTAAGAAGGACGGTGGTATATTCCAAGAAGGTATTACTGCTGAACAAGAAGCTGAGGGGTATGCTTTCTTTAGGGTTCTGGCTAAAGATTTTTATAGAATACTTGATGCTGGTAAGGTAATTAGACAGAAAGTTATTAGAGATGTATCATTTAGCATTGCAGCCTATGACCATCAGGAGGAGTTTAGAGATTTGGAAAATAAATATAAGCCAGAATTCGATAAGCTCAGTCCTCAAGCTCAATTCGTATCTACAATATGGTTTCTACAGGGAGCATCTGGTGATTATACCAAGCTTCCTCCAGGCACAGTAAAAGCTCAAGCAGATAATGCTATGGAAGCTAATAGATTGCTAGACCTCATAAAAGACTACGATGTAATGCTTGCTGCATACAGAAAAGAGTATAGAGAGACAAGAAAGAAGATTGAGAGTGGTGAAATTACAGATGTAGTAGCAAAGCCTACGAAGGCAGGAAGAATGGATTTTGAATATGATGGCGACCAAGCAGAAGGAATTAAAAGTGCTAATGCTTTTGATGCTGTAAAGAGTGGAGAGAAAACAGCAACAACAAGGTATAAGAAGACAAAATTTTGGGAAGATTTAGAAATCGGAGATACTGTAGAGTTTTCTAATAAATCAAAAGAAAAGGTTTTAGTAAGAGTAACAGAGTCTCCAAGAGAAATAGACTTTGCAAATATGAGTAAAGAAGAGTTGAAGAGATGGAGTGAGTTAGAGGGATGGAGTTTAGAATATGCTGAAAGCAATGCGAAGAACAAGAGAAAAGGTATTCAGTTTCAGTTTGCTTTAATAGATACTGAGCCTGTACCTGGTGATGTTAATGCAAGGGGAGTGAGAAGAATTATATCTGGAGCACAGACAGGGGCAGACCAAGGTGCGTTAGAAGCCGCAAGAGATGATTTAGGCATAGAAACTGGTGGACATATGACATCAGACCATATGACTAAGGATGGTCCAAGACCTGATTTTGAGAAAACATATGGAATGCAGACAACCAAATCTACTAAATATCCTCCAAGGTCAAAGAAGAATATAGATTCTGCTGATGCTAGTATAGCATTTAGACTTAAGCCATCGTTGGGAACCGATAAGAGTATAGGATATGCACGTACTGGAATATGGCAAAAAGTTTTATCTGCATCGAAGGATGACGGACACAGTCCTGTACTTGTATTAAATAATGCTGAGAATACTAGAAGAAACAGGAAGAAGATAAGAGACTTTATAGATAGAAATGAACCAAGAGTATTAAATATTATAGGCAATTCTGAACAGAAGTCTCCAGGTCTGCAGAAAGCTGTACGTGCTTTACTTAATGATGCTTTAAGAGAAGACCCTACAAGATTTAGACCAATGACTAACAGGCTTGATAGAATTAAGAAAGAAGCTTTGCGTACACAGAAGAGAAAAGATGAGACTGAAGGTAAAGTTCAGGCACTTAAAGATACTATGGAAGAACTTAACGATATTAAGGGGAAAAAACACGTTCAACAAAAAAGATATATTGAGAAATTATTACCATCTGATTTATGGAGTGAAGAAGCTCGGCATATATATGTTGATGAGTTTAATAAACAGTTAAAGGTTGCTACTGATGAGAAACCTCAGTCAGCATTTCTTGTATCATACCAAGAGTTTGATAGAATCTTAAATCAACACTTAGTGAGAAAGGGTGTGTGTTAATGGGTTACTGTGATGAATTAACTGACCTTCAGCGTCAGCAAATGAAAGCAATGGAGACATCTGTTAATGGAGATGTTTCTAATAGAATAGGTTCTCCTGTAAATAGAAATGCTCATA
>Ga0098033_1000616_pt1 | contig 15707 bp, 22 predicted proteins | sample 1_EtaG_FD_75049 | JGI IMG/M metagenome (GOLD analysis project Ga0098033, IMG submission 75049) | Marine viral communities from the Subarctic Pacific Ocean - 1_ETSP_OMZ_AT15124 metaG | ecosystem: Environmental > Aquatic > Marine > Oceanic | place: Pacific Ocean | collected 2015-01-07
AAATGTTAACTTTCAAAACTGTACGTTTGATATATTATACAAAGGTATTAAATTAGCACAGAACACAGATGGATCTACAGCAGGACAGCAAACAGGTCCAAGATATGTTAGAGCAGTTGGATGTAGTTTTGATAACATTGATTTACAAGCCATACACATATATGACCAAGGAACACCAAAAGGAAATGCATTTGCATTTAATAACTTTGGTGACGTAGGTACAGCAAATGATGGAACAGCAGACGTTTCTATAATACAACTAGCACATGAAGGAAACTTTACTACACACAATTACTTTACAAGAACAGATGTAGGTACGCAGGCTCCTGTACAAGGATCAGGCATACATCAAAGAGCATTAGTCAAAGAAACACTAGCCGATAACATATCAACATTAACAGCAACAGGAATAACACTAGACCTTGCTAATGAATATGCTGTAAACATAAAATATCTGATTACAAGAGATACAGCAAGACGTAATGGTGTATTACAAATTGCAGGAACAGCCTCTGCTGTGGATTTTGTGGATAACTTTCTAGAAAATGCAACAGTTGGCGTAACTCTTTTTGTTACTGTTGGTGGTATAGTACAATACAAAACAACTAGCACAGGTAACCCTGCAACCTTAAAATACGAACTTGAAGTAATCGTATAACACACCAAAAAAATTTCAATGTTTATGTTGCTTTAAATCAAATAACAATATATAATTGCAATTACATCAGTGGTACATAGTACTATAATCCGGAAGAATTCTTAAATGCAGGACAGCCAAATTGAAATAAACCCATCAACTAACCCACCAAAACTCAACATTAAAATCGTTAAACGATCCGGAAAAAAAGTACCCTTAAACGTAGATAAGATTCACTTCGTAGTAGAACAAGCCTGTGAAAATATCTCAGGTGTGTCAGCATCACAAATTGAAATGAACAGCGACTTACAGTTTGCTGATGGCATGACTACTAATGACATACAAGAAATCTTAATTAAATCAGCAAACGATCTCATCTCTCTAGACGCACCAAATTATCAATATGCCGCGGCTCGCTTATTACTATGGGGTGTACGCAAAGATGCATTAGGTAAATTTGAATCATTACCTTTACTTGAACTTGTAAAACGCAATATTGATTTAGGAGTATATGATAAAGAAATTACAAGCAAATATACTAATGAAGAAATTAAGAAAATGAATACATGGATTAAGCATGACAGAGACTTAAACTTTACCTATGCTGGTCTTAGACAAGTAGTAGACAAGTACCTTGTACAAGATAGAAGCACAGGTAAACTTTATGAAACACCACAATATATGTACATGATGATCGCCGCTACATTATTTGCCAACTACAGCAAAGATGAACGTATGTGGTATGTAAAACGTTATTATGACGCCATTTCTCAATTTAAAATCAATATACCTACACCTATTATGGCAGGTGTACGAACACCTATGAGACAATTTGCTTCATGCGTATTAGTAGACTCAGATGATACTTTACCTTCTATATTCTCATCGGACATGGCTATTGGTAGGTATGTGGCCCAACGAGCAGGAATAGGCATTAATTCAGGTAGAATTCGTGCAATAAACAGCAAAATACGTGGAGGTGAAGTAGCACACACAGGCGTCATCCCATTTCTCAAAAAGTTTGAAGCAACTGTAAGATGTTGCACACAGAATGGTGTACGTGGTGGCTCGGCAACTGTACACTTTCCAATATGGCATAAAGAAATAGAAGATATTATTGTTCTTAAAAACAATAAAGGCACTGAAGACAATAGAGTTAGAAAGTTAGACTATTCTATACAATTAAGTAAACTGTTCTATGAACGTTTCTTACAAGGGGGAAAAATATCCTTATTCTCACCGCATGAAGTACCTGGCTTATACGAATCATTTGGCCACAAAGAATTTGATAAACTATATGTCAGGTACGAAAACGATCCAAGTGTAAGAAAAACTGTAGTAGATGCAAGAACATTGATGCAAGACCTACTAAAAGAAAGAGCAGAAACAGGACGTATCTATATTATGAACATTGACCATTGCAATACCCATTCGTCATTTAAAGATAAAGTTTATATGTCTAACTTATGTCAAGAAATAACACTACCAACTAAACCAATACAACACATAGATGATCCTGAAGGAGAAATAGCACTCTGCATCTTGAGTGCAATTAACATAGGTATTGTTAAATTAGAAGAACTAGAAGACATTTGCGATTTAACAGTAAGAGCATTAGAGGAAATAATAGACTATCAAAAGTATCCAGTTGAGGCCGCTGAACAATCAACTAAAGCAAGACGATCACTAGGTGTAGGATATATTGGATTAGCACATTACCTAGCAAGGAACAAAGTTAAGTATGAAAACAAACAAGCATTAAAGTTAGTAGATGAACTTACAGAACATTTTCAATACTATTTGTTAAAAGCATCAAACACACTAGCAAAAGAACGTGGAGCCTGTGACAAGTTTAACAGAACAAAATATTCAGATGGCTTGTTACCAATTGACCACTATAAAAAAGATGTTGATGAATTGGTAACACGCAAACTTAAATGTAATTGGGGAAAACTACGAAAAGATATAAAAGAACATGGACTAAGACATTCTACATTAACAGCACAAATGCCAAGTGAAAGTTCTTCCGTAGTTAGTAATGCTACTAATGGTATTGAACCACCACGTGGATATCTGAGTGTAAAGAAATCTAAGAAAGGTCCATTAAAACAAATTGTTCCTCAATACCAACAATTAAAAAACTTTTATACTTTGTTATGGGATATGCCAGACAACGATGGATATATCAATATTGTGGCTGTAATGCAAAAATATTTTGATCAAGCAATATCAGGCAACTGGAGTTATAATCCATTGCACTATGAAAACAATAAAGTACCATTAAGTGCAATGATGCAAGATTTACTCAACACATACAAGTATGGTTGGAAGACATCTTATTACCAAAACACTAATGATATGAAAATAGATGACACTAAAGAAGAAGAATTAACAGCAGATACGGACAATGTAATTCCATTTACACCAGAAGACCAAAATCAAGAAAACTGTGAAGCCTGCACAATATAGTTGACGTAAGTCAAGAAAGCATTATATAATAGTAGAGCATGAAAACAGTATTCAATAGAGAAGACATAGATTATACTAAAGAACCAATGTTTTTTGGTGCTGATCAAAGTGTTCAACGATATGATGTATTCAAATACCCTACATTTGATAAGTTAAATCAAAAAATGCTTGGCTACTATTGGCGACCGGAAGAAGTATCCTTACAAAAAGACAGAGCAGACTACCAATTATTTAGACCAGAACAAAAGCATATCTTTACAGCAAACTTAAAATACCAAACACTATTAGATAGTGTACAAGGCAGAGGTCCATCGTTAGCATTCTTACCGTATGTTTCTAATCCAGAACTGGAAGGATGTATTGTAACTTGGGATTTCTTTGAAGCATTGCATTCACGTTCATATACATATATAATGAAAAATGTTTATGCTAACCCAACAGAAATTTTTGATACTATTATTCATGACAAAGAAATACTGAAACGTGCTGTATCAGTTACAGAAAACTATGATAAGTTTTTAAAAGTAGCACAAGATTATTTTGTAAAAGGTAAAGGTGACATCAAAGACGTTAAAAAACAACTATACCTTGCAATAATGAACGTTAACATACTAGAAGGATTACGTTTCTACGTGTCATTTGCCTGCACATTTGCTTTTGGTGAACTAAAACTTATGGAAGGGTCGGCAAAAATTGTATCACTAATAGCAAGAGATGAAGCACAGCATTTGGCATTAACTACGCATATTATAAAAAATTGGCAAGAAGGCGATGACAAAGAAATGAAACGTGTTATTAAATCATGCAACAAAGATGTTATTCAAATGTATGAAAAATGCATTGGTGAAGAAAAGGCTTGGGCAGAACATTTAATGAAAGACGGATCCATTATAGGACTCAATGCAAAACTATTAGGTGACTATATAGAATTTATTGCAAACAGAAGAGTCAAATCATTAGGATTTACAGCAATGTTTGATAGACCTGCTAATACAAATCCTTTACCATGGACTCAACATTGGTTGTCAAGTTCGGAACTTCAAGTGTCTCCGCAGGAAACGGAGGTGGAGAGTTACGTGGTTGGAGGCATCAACCAAGATGTAACTGATGACACATTCAAAGGATTCAAACTCTAAAGACAAAATATACGAGCGAAACCCCGACACTGGTGTAATGCGTTGGAGATACATTCATGAATCACCTGATGACTTTGGGTGGCCTTTTTATGGACGCATTATAAAAGACAAGGCTGGTAAAAAGTTTCTAAAAGAGTGGTTTTGGCGTATATTGACAGACAAATAGTTTTCCAGTATAATTAAATTGTAATGTTGAAGCAATGATAATACATGGACAAGACTCGGGGGCGGGGCCCGACCACTCCACCATCGAGATACACACGAAAGATTTTTCTTGTGAAGGTGGCGAGGATACTCCAGACCATGACAAACATCCAATTGTTTATTACCACATTGCAGAAGAAGGATTTGTATTTTGTGAATATTGTAGTATCAAATATGTGTATGTCGGGGGTGGAACTAGGATCGATTGACTTGGAAAACATTGTGGAGTTTCTGGTAAGACACGACCAACAATCTGTTCAAAAAAAATAAACGCATACGATACATCGTACGCATTTGAGGATCTTGCCATAGCGGCATAGTCTTTCAGGGGTTTGGTAAGTACCTGGCAACAGAAACTTACCATTTTTATACAGTTGACAGATCTTTTAAAACTAATTAAAATAAACGTATGGCCGCAGGATTAATATTTTTAGTTGATAAACCACTACCAGCGAAAGGCCCGCAAATTGGTTTTGATGCTACATTCATTAATGCTAAACACAAAGCATACAAAAAAATCTTCGAAGGAGAAATTCCTAGAACTTTAACTAATAAAGATATCATATTAGAAGTAGTTAATGGAAACATCGACTGGTTCAAACTACTAAACACATTAGGTGGAAACGGATTTAGGACCCAAGTTGTTCCTTTAATAGGAACAAATTCAAAATTAGGAGATGTAATTAAAAAAATAGCAGGTTGTCCAGTACACCCAGTTCCATTAGATGCTTTCAGTTCTCTAGGAAATTGGTACTACAAGTATTTGGCTGGCTTGTTAAGAGTAAGAATAAAAGATGTTTAGAGTATTACTGCTATTCTCTTTTTTACTTCTTGGAGCTTGTTCTAATCATAGACTAACAGTTGGCCTAGGCACAGAAAGTTCGTCACTAATGACAGAATCATTTCAAAAAGCACTTGAAGAATCCAAATCTGGGTTTTCAAGTTCTTGGTATAACTCAAATACAAATACGTCAGGCACAGTAACGGTCATAAGCACATACTATCGCTATAACAAACCATGCAGAGAGTTTATAGCAACCATACACGGTAATAAAGGAACACAAAACCGCTACGGAGACGCCTGTAGATACGGTCAGTATAATTGGCGACTAATTAGATTTTAACATTAATCTCGTATAAATACTAGCAACAAGGAGATTACACTATGCCATTTAAAATGGACAACGATCAATTAGTACCAACCTATTTTAGAGTAACGGTAGCAACTACAGGATTTGCTACTGGAGCCGCTACTAGTGGAGGAGGTGTTACTCCTAACCCATCTAAACTTTCATCTGCAACAACAGGACCATACTTCTTAGATACAGATGGCTCAGGAACAAAAGGTGTTACAAAACCTACAACTGATGCTAAATGTCTAGAAAGAGAACGTGGTAATATACGTTTTGAAAGACTACTTGATGCATTAGCAATGTTGGGTGGTGGATTTAGTGTTAGAGATGTAGGTATTACAGAAGCAAATGGCGATGCCTTAGGTGCTTCACTTACAATGACAATTGGTTACGAACAACCAGAATATTGGAGTGGTACAGCACTTGGTAACAGTTCATGGACTTCACCAAATGCAACATCAATTGATGGATCTACTTCTAATACTACAGCAATATTAAAAATTAAAGAAACTGTTGCACAATCACTTAACAATGGTTCAACTGTAGCGGCGGCTAATGGTAACACAATTACAGTAAGAAATAGAATGGTGTACACAGTAGCAAGTGATGATACTATTTCTATGCAGGATGTTGTAGTTGGTAACCCACATACAACTGGTGAAATATTTGATAATATAACAGTAGTTCTAGAAACTGAATACGATCAAATTGATAACCAAACTGGCACTGACGGCGTACAACCATAATCCATTATTTTAATAGATTTTTCCTAAAAAAGATGCTATAAATATTGTAAGATGTTCTTAATACTTCTGACATTTATTACCGCTTTAACAATATCTGGTGTTGCGATTTACTATTCAATACTAGGTTTGGCCGCAATATTTGCCGCGGCGGCAGTACCTATTATGATAATGGGTAGTGTTTTAGAAGTAGGTAAACTAGTAACAGCATCATGGCTATATCACAATTGGCGAATCGTGCCATGGCTTCTTAAAGGATATCTAACAACAGCAGTCGTAATATTAATGTTTATTACGTCAATGGGTATCTTTGGATTCTTATCTAAAGCACACGTAGAACAGACAAGCCTTGAAGGTAGTGTACTTTCTCAAATAGATACATTTAATGAAAAAATATTAAGATCAGAAAATAAAGTTGAACGATGGTACAATGAAATAGAATCGTTAAACAGCCAAGGTAACACTGAAGATACAAGTGTAAGGGTTGATGAATTAATTACAGTAGAGCAAGGCAACTTAAATGATTTATTCACTAGAATAAGCAATGAAAAGACTGTATTAAATGACCAAAGTGGTTTAATTATTGCAAACTTACAATCTCAATTAGAAACAATATATGAACGTATAGCAAGTGAGAAGAAAGGCTTTAATGATAACGTAGACAAACTAAAGAACGACATTAAAGATACAGCAAACTCAGAGATTACATTACTTAAAGAGACTGCCCAAGCACAAATAGATCTACAAAATGATAGACTAGCACAAGCACAAGAACGTAAAGATGAAGACATTGCTCAAATTAATCATCAACGTGAGAACAGAATTATTAGTAAAAAAGAACATAAAGAAGGTGTTATAAAAATTAATGCAAATGAAGTAGCAGTAGCCACTAAAGTACAAAGAGGCATTTTTACAATTAACACAGAACTTACAGAAAATATAAATGCAATAAACACTCAAATGAAAACAGACTTGGGTGCTGTAGTAACAACTAATGACGTTGATACAAAATATACTTCACAAATAGAAGACATACAAGCACAGATTAAAGAAGAACAAACATCATTAGAAACCAAACTCAATGGAGTTGATAAAAAATACCAATCCCAAGTAAGTTCAATCAATACAAGAATAGAAGAACTAAGAACACAGTCTACAGAAAAAACAGAAGACATTGATGTTCGAATTACAGAATTAGAAGTATTAATTGATACCGAACAAGTTAAAATTGATGGCTTTAATGATGAAAAAATCATAATCGAAACTAGGTATAGAAAACTTGAAGCAGACGTAGGTCCAGTAAAATACATTGCAGAATTTATATTTGGTAGAGATGAAGTAGATAAAAACTTATTAGAAAGAGCAGTACGTTGGGTTATTGTTACAATTATATTTGTATTTGATCCATTGGCAGTACTGTTATTAATCGCGGCAAACTTCTCACTTGCAAGACGATTTGGACGTACTTTTGTAATAGGTGAAGATCCAAAAGATCCACCACCACAAGAAATTATTGATTTAGAACGTCCTGATCTGGATGAACCACCTAGACCTGCACCTACTCCAGAGATAAAAAAACCTGCCGGTATTAAAATCCGTACAGGAATTATCGATTCAAAAAAAAAGATCCAGAAATCATTTACCAAGATCGCATCATTGAGAAACCTGTTGAAAAAATAGTTGAAAAGATTGTAGAAAAACCTATTGAGGTTATCAAAGAAGTAGAAGTTATTAAAGAAGTTATCAAAGAAGTACCTATTGAAAAGATTGTTGACAGAGAAGTAATAAAAGAGATACCAGTAGAAAAGATTGTAGAAAAAGAAGTTATTAAAGAAGTTGAGGTTCCAGTTGAAAAAATTGTAGAAAAGATAGTTGAAGTTGAAAAACCATTACCACAAACACTAGAAGAAGTTGCTGATACAAACGAAGGATTAAGAAAACAATTAAATGATTTAATTGAATGGCGTCTACGTGCTAAAATGTATAAAGCAGAAAATGATAAACTAAAAGAAATACCGCCCATTGATAGATCAGTGTCCACCGATATTGAATTAGAAACTCTTGATAAAGATTATTGGGGGAGACCAAAAACAATACCAACTACTCCTGCTGAAAAAACTGAAGCAAAACCATCTAGGAAAAATATTGCTCAAGATGAGTATGTTAAGAACTTGACTAAAAAACAATCAGACAATAAACTAAAATAAATGCAAACACAAGATTCTGAACTCACAAACATTAATATAGTTACGCCACCAGATACTATAGATACGGAGGCTGTTCAAATAGGTGTGTTTGGTTTTAACCAAGATGAATTTTATAAATTTTTAAATGCAATACCATTATCAGAACAAATGATAATTTATACTATACCAGTTCCTGATCCCCATGAAAAATATTATCCTTGGGTAAAAGAAGTTATTAAAAAATCAGATTGTGTTTTTTTTAATAAAAAACATCAACGGATGGTGGTAAGTAAAAGTGATAATTATAAGAACGTCTATATTATAGATAACAAATTTGAAACAATAAAAGATATAATGAGGTTACATGGTAAAAAAAACGACTGAACTATTTTGTGATTTTTGTGGTAAGGATCGAGCATCCGTAGAAAAATTAATAGCAGGTGCTAACGTAAACATCTGTAATGAATGTGTTAAACTTTGCGATCAAATACTAGGTGATCAAAAAGAAAAAGATAAAGTACAACCAAAAAAGTTACAAAATCTTAACCCACACGAAATTAGAAAGTATCTTGATGAACACGTAATAGGACAGGACCATGCAAAAATGGTTATTAGTGTTGCTGTGACAAATCACTATAAAAGAGTATTCAATCAACCTAAAAATTTAGAACTAGAAAAATCAAATGTACTATTAATTGGACCAACAGGTACAGGTAAAACATTATTAGCCAGAACAATTGCTAGATATTGTGAAGTACCATTTACTATAGCAGATGCTACCACACTGACTGAAGCAGGTTACGTAGGTGATGACGTTGAATCTGTAATTGCTAAACTACTAGACAAAGCAAATTATGACGTAGACAAAGCAGAACGAGGTATTATATTCTTAGATGAAATAGATAAGATTGCTCGTAAAGGTGAAAACATATCCATAACTAGAGATGTATCAGGTGAAGGTGTACAACAAGCACTATTAAAATTAATTGAAGGTACTGTAGTTAGAGTACCACCACAAGGTGGACGTAAGCATCCTAATCAAGAAATGATAGAAGTTGATACATCAAATATTTTATTCATATGCTCAGGTGCATTTATAGGTATAGAAGATATACTTAAAAATAAATCCGACCATACTAACATAGGCTTTCAATCTAAACTTAAGAAACTAGAACTAACATCCGAACTTTATAAAAAGTTAGATCAAAGTGACTTAACCAAATTCGGATTAATACCAGAATTTATAGGAAGATTAAGTACCATAGGAGTATTAAATGAACTAACACATGAAGAATTAGTAAAAATTATATCCGAACCAAAACATTCAATTGAAAAACAATACCAGTGGCTGTTCGAAGTAGATGGAATTGAACTTAAATTACCAATTGATGCAAAAAAAGCCATTGCCGCTAAAGCAGAAAAGTTAGGAACATTTGCAAGAGGATTAAGACAAATTATAGAAAAAGCCTTATTACCATGGCAATATAATGCCAAGCAATTAGCGACCGAAGGTGTTACAGAACTGGTAATTCGTCCTGACACTATTGACAAAGAAGCAGATCCTGTTATAATTAGAGAAGACTCAACTAAAGCACAAAGGAGACAAGTTGAAAATTAGACGGGAACAAAGACCAAATTGGAAAGACAGACCTAAAACAAGTGGATATGAAGTAATAGTACCTCCTGGCGACGATGCCATGAAACATTATAAAAGACTTAAAAAACGCATGACCAAAGATGGTTTCTTTCAAGAACTTAAAGATCGACGATATTTTATTCCAAACCCTATAAAAAGATTAGAAGCAAAGCGAAGAGGAAAACGTGAATGGGCAAGGAAACAAAAAGAATTAGAAAAAAACTTTTAGTCTTGAGATGTTTTGTGCCAAGATTTCCAAAGATCATAAACTTTATCTTGTCCTTCTTTATCTGTAGCCTTAGTTTTAATCCATTCATCAATTGACAAAAATTTTCTAGAAGTAATTTCTTCTACATTTAAATTAAACAAAGGTGCAATATGCTTTTCAACAAACTTCAAATGAGCCATTACTGTAGGATGTTTTTCATAAGGGTCATTAGGAAAAAAATTTGTGTACATTTCATATTCAAGTTCTTCGAAATCTGTAGCCAAACTTTTTGGCACATAATGATAATAAATGTCAAATAATTCTTTTTCTTCTTTAGTTTTACATTGCTCTTTAAAATTTTCAAGATTAAACCCAGAAGCATGGCATTGAAACCTAATAATATCAGCAAAACTTTTATTAATAGAAATCATTGCTGTTACATTTTTTATTATATCATTCTCAATTGACCAATGATGCTTTATAAATTCATCATTATAGTGTTCATTAATACTAACATTACCTCCAACTAACCAATCACCATTTCTATACCTATCTTCACGACTCCAAGATGTCCACATAATAAAAAGTTCATCATTGTTTGTAAAATTATATTTGATATCTGCTTTAAATATTTCATGCATAATGCCTACATTACCTAATCCTGCTCTACCTAAATTAATGCATTCTATAGAAACATTATGATCCTGAAGTAATTTAGTCATAATATCTGCCCAAGTTGGCCAGTGATATTTGGTAAAACTACACCCAAATATGAAAATTCGCTTCATATCGTACTTATTTTCCACAAAATAACCTTATATTTTTTGTTAAGTCATTGAAAAATAAGACTTTTTTATACTAGGTCTTTAGTTGACAGATCTGGTATCTATAGTATTATAAACTATAAACAACAAACAAAGAGAGTATAAATGCAATCGTTCAAAGAACTTAGAAATATAATATTAGGTATACCAAAACTTAATAACGATGAAGTAAACGAAGTAATCCAGGCTTGTAAAAGACGTAGAGCAAGATTATGTCGTGAAAATGCTTTTAAACTTAAACGTGGAGACATTGTTAGGTTTGCTCACTATCAAGGTGAAATAGAACAAATTAAAATCAAAAAAGCAATTATTAATGTTAAAGGTCAACGTTGGAACGTTCCTCTTAACACTTTAGAAAAGGTTGCATAATGTCAACAAGAAGTAGAATAGCAATTCAATTAGATACAGGAAAGTATTTGTCGGTATATTGTCATTTTGATGGATATCCAAAAGATCTTGGTCATCAATTAGAAACTTTAACTTATAAAAATTCTGAGAAGAGAGAAAAGGCTTTTGATTTAATTAATGGTGGCGACATCAGTTATATTAAAAAAGGCAATCCGGCTTACTATGCCAAAAGAGGCGAGTGGGATCTACATGGTGCAGGAAACGAACCGTGGGAAGATGTTAAACCACATACGTCAAACAATTTTCAAGAGTTAATGGATGTCACCAAAGATTGCAATGGTGCCTATCTTTATGTATTGTACAAAGACGCCAAAGAGTGGAAGTGTTATAATAGCGATTGGAAAGAACTGAATATATGGAGCGAATATATATTCCAGGAGGTGGCATAATGGTAATAGAACTTCAGATTTTTTTAATAATATTTTTAACAATTTTCAATATAGGATGTTTAACTTTTTTAGGCACACAATACTATTTTGATATGAAGGGTAAAAAATGGTAGAAATAAAAGTATCTTGGTACTGGATTGCATTATTTTTTATTGCATTTTCTATATTATGGTTTTATGGAATGCATTTAACAAATGAACAATTGGGATTAAGAAATGTTTAAAATAGACTTAAAAGGACCAGACGGTAATGCTTATGCATTAATGGCGTATGCAAAAAGTTTTGGTAAGCAAATCGGAATGTCAAAGGAAATTGTCGATAAGATAATTGACAAAATGACATCAAGTGATTACAATAACTTACTACTAGTATTCGAAGATTACTTCGGTAATGTATGCGAGTTAATTAATAAACCAAAGGAGATTGAATAATGTCAACAGAAGAATTTTTTATATTGTATAGTATCATATTTTGGTCTATATTTTTAACTAAACGTTTTCTCAAACAGGAGGTACTATGTTTGGCGTAATACTTTTTCAACAGAATGGAGAATGCAAACCAGTTGAACCATCAGGTGTTACGTGGTTTGGATCTAAAGAACTAGCAGAACAATATTATGGATGGCAAAAAATGTCAGGACAATTTCCTATAGGAGAATGGAGCACTGACGATTATGGTAGAGAAGTGATGGTGGACATATTACATTACGATAAAATAATGTCACCAGAATTTGAAATAGAAGGTAAAGCAAGATTACCATATGCCACTCAATTAGTAAAAAGTCCAGAGCAATTACAAGGTGCCCCAGGGGTTACTGTTAAATCTGGACAAAGAGTTTCTTCGTAAAAAATAATATGTCTACTACCGGACTTCGAGGGCCGACTAGGGGTTAGGCAGTTATTGAAGGAAAGAGGGTTTAGTGCGATGCGCCAAGTTTACCTCAACTTAACAAACAAATGATGCAGACACAGATTCGGGGGTACCTTAAGTCTATAACCAGAGAACCCCCATTTTTTTAATCTTTTTTGGTAAAATCTCTTGTAAAAAAAAGAATCATACTTATATAATATAAATACAATGTAACAATGCCGATGGTCGGATTGTTGCATTAAAACTTGCTTAATATAAGGAGAATAGCATGACAACAATCAATAATAACTTTAACGTAAACACTCTAATCGATACTATCCAAAACGCCAAGCGTGAATGGATTAACACGGTTTTAACAGACGAAACTCAATCTAAGGCAGCCGTTGCTGTACTAGAAGCAGAGACATCATTCGCAAAATCACTTACAGAAACAACTCAAAAGTATTTTGACGCAATTACTGATGTCGTGTCCGGAAAATAAGGAGAAAGTTTATGAACAAATCTCTCTCAATTTTTAATCAGTTAAGACCTTTTACAGTAGGGTATGACAATGTATTTGATCGCTGGGACACTATGTTTAACGACGATCATTTCTTTAATAATGTTGGTAATTACCCACCTTACAATATTGTAAAAACAGGTGATTATACTTATGATATTGAACTAGCATTAGCAGGCTTTGGTAAAAAAGATATTGATGTTAATTTTGCTGAAAATCAACTTACCATTAAATCTATCAAAGAAGTAAAAGAAGATAAAGATGAAAAATCCAATGGAGTCCTACACAGAGGTATTTCCAAAAGACACTTTACTAGATCTTTTACTATTGCTGATGATGTTAAAATCAAAGGTGCTGAATTAAAAGACGGATTGTTAAAGGTTTCTTTGGAAAAAATAATTCCAGAAAACAAGAAACCACGAACTATCCAAATAAAATAAACCAAAAAACAAATGGGCGGGGAAACTCGCCCATTGACATTTACTTAAATATTGTTACAATTATAATATGGTTCAAGAAGACATAAAAGTTAAAACACATTCGAAAGTAGAAGTAGCATCTTACGAACCAAGTATGTGGAAAGTTATTTTCCACAATGATGAGGTAACCCCAATGCAATTTGTAACACAATGTCTAATTGAAATATTCCATAAAACAGAAGAACAGGCAGTTACCTTAGTTAAATCAATTCATGACCAAGGTAAAGGTATTGCTGGTATATACCCATACGACATCGCAGAAACTAAAAGTCTAGAAACTACCGAAGTTGCAAGATCTAACAATTATCCTCTAAAAGTTTCAATAGAAAAAGAATAAAAGATTACCAATCTTAAGATTGACTTTACCAATATAATTTTATACAATAAATTAAAAGAGGAGTTCAATTGTTATGATATCACAAAACAAAAGAATACTAAATTACTTTCATGGTACTGGTAAAACTTTTACAGCCAGGTATCTTGAAGGTAGAATGAACATACTTAGACCTTCTGCAAGAGTTTACGATCTTCGCGGACAAGGTTATGATGTACGTTCATTAAGATTTGTTACACCAGAAGGTTTTTCTGCTGTAAGATATAGAATTATGCAACGAAAGGTTGCTTAAACCATTAATAGGGGGCATAGTCCCCCTTATTAATTCAACGGTTGACCTTTTTTAAAAAATTTGTTACAATTATATTAACTTAAAAGGAGAATTACAATGGCACAAGGCGCTTATGTATTATACACAAGAGAATTTACCGGCGGACAAGTTGGTGTATTCGTAGATAAAAGCCGTAACTACCTAGATAAATCTGGTAACGTTAACGGTGGTGCAATTAAATTTGCAAATCTAAAACTAAAACAAAGATCTCCATCATCTAAATTAATTGCTAAAGGCAAAGACTTTACAGTTAATATCTTAGGTACTGGTAGTTTAAACCAAATGTTAGAAGTAAAATCTAACTTGGTGTCTTTACTTACAAGACAAAATAGAAAAGTTATTAACTTTATTGGTTAATTGTTTCTAAATACCTAAAGGCATCGTTCGACACGGTGCCTTTTTTTATGCAGTTATAATCACCTCTTCAATCAATGCTGACTCTGTTTCAATTATTGCGTAGTTAATGTCGTCAAAGTCAGTATTAGATGTTAAATCCAAGTAATCGTTATAATTTGTTGTGTTAGCCAATGTAACCGTATTATCAGTTTCTACGTTCCAGGCACCGCCTGCGTAAGTAACCGGTGTAATTTTAAAGTAGTATTCACTACTAGCATCTTCATCCTGTGTCAGGTAGTCCTCTGAGTCATCCAGGATCTTGATCTTGTCTAAACTGAATGTGTCAGTGGTCTCCCAAAGATCACCGTCACCGTCCGCATCAGACCCTATTACACCATAATGGTCATCTGCCTGTGTTGGTGTGGCGCCATTATCCATGTCTGCGTTGAAGGCCCAATAGGCCATGTCTGCGGAGTCGTCCCAAACGAAATCTATGTGATCCATACCACCTCCAATGTACACATTGTTACCTAGGTGAAATGATTCTACTGCTGTAATATCGTTCTCTGATGTGTGTGTTGCTGTGCCATATGAATCTCCAAATATGGGTATGTATTCTGAATCTATTACTATTTCCGCACCATCGTCTTCTGTTATAGCGTCTTTGTTCTGTATGGTTAACCATCTAGCAATCTCCCAATGTGCTTGTTCTGATCCATAAGAAGCGGGGTTACTATGACCATCAATGTCACCCCAGGCAAGAAAGGCTCCTGTGTATACTGATTCAGTGTCTTCCCTGCTCCATTCTGCCACTGCACCATCGTTGTCATCACTTGTCTCTTGGAACACCAGATCTCCTCTACCCATGTACTCTTTGTGATAGGT
>Ga0098033_1000620_pt1 | contig 15591 bp, 25 predicted proteins | sample 1_EtaG_FD_75049 | JGI IMG/M metagenome (GOLD analysis project Ga0098033, IMG submission 75049) | Marine viral communities from the Subarctic Pacific Ocean - 1_ETSP_OMZ_AT15124 metaG | ecosystem: Environmental > Aquatic > Marine > Oceanic | place: Pacific Ocean | collected 2015-01-07
ACGCACAGGCGTACTAACCTTAGTAGTCTTAGCTACCTTTACAACAGGAACCTTAGCTTTAGGAACAGCCTTATACGAAGCTATACTAGGCCTAGTCATTACCTTAGTCTGAAGACTAGGAGCCTTATACAAACCTGAACTAAAGCGGTCTGAAGTTTTAGTTTTAGTTTTAGTTACAGGGGCAGCCACTGATCTTTTCTCAGCCTTACCAAACGTACCCGATGGTGTTCCCCAACCACTCTTCTTCTGTACTTTAGGTGGGGCAAGACCTGCCTTTGGTGACTTCCTTTGTGAAGATGCATACCCAAGAGCCGTTCCAGTTGTTCCAACAATACCTAATTTTCCAACCTCTTTAATCTTTTGTCCAAATATACTAGGACCTACTTCAGTTCCTTTAGGAAGAAACTTTGCAGGACCCCTTGTAAGTTTAGGAGCCTCATACTTCACACCTCCCATTTTTCTAGTCCAGTCATAGGATTGTTTAAAAGGTACACCTTTCTTAGTAAACCCAACTTGCGTAGTAGTTTTTACATTAGATATACCTTTATATTTAGGTATAGTAATCCTTCTAGTTTGGAATAACTTTCTGACAATGTTGGCTAGATTAGGAGCAAACTTGCCTAATGTCCAATTATAAATAGGTGTCATATCTATCCTTTCTACTTAGATCCGTATCCATATTTCTTTTTATCTTGTTCATATCTATATCTTGTCCTTTCAACACCTTGCCTGCTTGCTCTTGATGCTTCCTCTCTTCTAGCATCCCTTTTCTTTTTCTTCTTTCTATTTATCGCTGCCAATCTTTGTCCCCACGGTTTTCCTTCTGGCCTATTTAAATACCCTGCAATAGAAGCACCTGCAATACCAGTAGCACCACCAAGTCCTATTAAGGCTAATATATTTTTATCCCGTTCATAGCCAAGACCTAACATTGGTTTTTTATAGGGCTTATATAATGAAGTATGTAGAATCTTAGGCTTTGCTAACTTTCGTAAACCTTTTATTATTAACTTTATAGGAGCTCCCATATTAACCGTTCATTTGTACGTTAGTTGCCTGTATGAGAATATTCTTAACCTTATCCTCACTTGTTTGAACACTCTTCTTACGGCCTTCCCAGCCTGAAGTCTTAAGCCACATACTAGCGGCACGTAATTTCAAATCTGGATTATCATCATCTTCAAGCGTTTGCTTAATCGTCTTAACTACTTTCGGGGCAAGCTCATAAAACTCGTCATAATATTTTTCTAGCGAGCCTTCGATAACTTCCCTACCTAACCTAGAATGTACTACGTTTAGTACAGTCAGTTTGGTAATTCCAAGTTCCTTACTTATGTCAATGTGCTTTAAGCCTGCAAGATGCAACGATAATATTCTATAATGCAGAGGCCGCAATTTCAGCAACTGATGGTTTTGCAGCCCTTCAAATACCACACTTTCTAAAGAACCAACCGGCAAGCTAAACGCTTGTATCTCAGGTAATAGTTCGTTGGAACTCATGGTATCTCTGCTTAACCTTAGCGGAGTATTTCCCGCTAAGCATTGCCTTAAAATATTCTAAAGATGAAACACGCATACTCTCTCCTATTTTTAGATTAGCTTTTAGTTTATAGGACTATGAAAATCTTGTCAATAGAATGGGTCAAATAAGAAACAGTTCGACTCGAAAAAAGGCATTAGAGGGTCAAAAAACCGCGCGAAAACCGAAAGGGGTTTTTTCCTGTGGGAAAGTTAGGCTATAAAAAAAAATCTGCTAGCTTGTGATATGATAGGCTATGAAGTTTTTAAGTTATACGGCACATAGGCTATGAAAAATAATTTAACAAGCTGTAACGTGTAACTTACTGATATAATTAAGGATAATCTCGGCCGATCTAAAATGCCTCGTAACTCACTGATATGATTGACAAAAGAAAATGTAAATAAAACTTGACAACTGTTGACAGATATAAGATAATTGTACATGATTAATTTTCTCTGTACAGGCTATTTCACATTCTACCTAGTAGGGGCAATATGAAAAACACAGAGAACATAACCGCTAAAGCGGAAACTACCAAAGGCAATAATGCACAAGGTAGTTATAAGTATAATCTAATTCAGCAGAAAGTACGCATAGGCAATAAAGCTGATGCGTTTAGCATAAATGTTTCTGCTATGTTACCTGCTGTCCAAGATCATGATAGCACAAGGGAGGCTAAAGTTAAGCCGACTGAATACACTGAAAGCTACCTTAGTTTCTTGGTAGCTGAACTAGTACAAGCCAACGGCATTAAGGAAGCTTGCACAAGGGTTTTAAACAAGTGTGTCATGATTCAATTAAATCAAGCTGTCTCTGTTCTGCTTAAAGCTGAATATGAAAAGGCTATAATTGAAAACCCTAATACGCCAGTAAGCAAATTTGATCTTGAAAAGCTTATTAATAATTCTGAGCTGATAAAGTTCTATAATGATAAGCACACTTTCCCAGCAAGTGAAAAAGCTGATAGCACACTAGCTTCAACTCGTAGGAAAGTTGACAAGGCAAATAAGCAAAGGCAAGAAAACGGTCTACCTAGTTGGACTGAGGAAGAAATAGCAAGCAAAGTTTCTGCATTGTATGCTATTGAATTATCAAAACAAGCTGAGCAGAATGCACTGCTAAGCTAACTACATTTATAGCCTGTACAGTAAAAACTAATTATCCTATTCTACATACTTTCCAACCTATAATTATATAATTCTATGCTTGTGTTGCTGTCTTGTGTAGCTAGCGGTTACCGGAGGCTACCTGTATAGATGTATAGATAAGTATAAAAAAATATATATATGTATACATATCCTAGCATAGCCTATCATGTCGAACGCTAACCACATGAGACAACGAGACAATACTACATATTTCGAGTCGAACTTTACCAACTATAGCATAGAGCTGTAGATTGTTTACATAGAAAGGAGGTGATTTACATGAGTTATAAAGAGAAATACGAGAAAGCTGTGAGACGACTAGCTTCTAAACAGAAAGCTCTCAAGGCGAAAGCTCTCAAACTAATGGACGCTGAAGTAAAATGCAGAGCATTAGATGAAGATTGTGAGAACCTAGCTAATGAGTACGACGATGCTGTTGCACAACTCAACGAGGCTATTAAAGCTAGAAACGTAGCACAAAAAGCAGAGCAACTCTGGCACGACAATAAGATTATTCTAGCTATATTGTTAGAGCAAAGAGCCAGAGAAGCAGAGCTAGATTTATCCTTGAGTACAGATAAATTAGGCGATGAACATTTAACAGCAAGGTAGTAGAAACTGAAAAAGAGAGGAGGTGATATATATGAATGAAATAGCCAAAGATAAAGCTTCAATGTTCCTAGAAGCTATGATTAATAGTACAGGCTCTCAAAGTAAGATGCGTTTAGTACCTAATACTAAAGAGAACTTAAAGCTAGCTAAACAGATAGCCCAAGTTGTCTTTGACGCAGAGCCAGATTCTGTATCAGTTAGATATAGAAAAGGTACTCGTAGCAAAGGTACAATGATGCAAGATGTGTTGAAGTCTGGCGCAAAAGCCTTTGATGTTTACTGCACAAGTAAGACTGAAGTCGAACAAAGGAAATCAATCGACGAAGCCTATCGTGCAAGACGTCAGGCAGAGCGAGAACACATCGAATGTACTAAGCAATGTAGTAGGCTAGAGAATGATATTTCTAGGTTAGAAGAAGCTAATCTATCCCTGAAGCATCAAGTCGAAAGCCGCAACATTGAGATAGCTCAGTACGAGCAAGTCCTGCAAACTCAGAAAGATGAGAGTGCAGAGGCTAATAGAGTAGCTAGTAAGTGGATAGCTAACAAGAAAGTCTTTAAGGCTTTACTACAAGATAAGCTAGATGAGTTGTCGGACTTCTAGCTCAGGGGCAATGTTCGACAGTCGAATATCTTAGACTAGCAGGGCACTTATACTCTGCTAGTCTACCTAGTTAACTTAAATCATAGGAGATAATATGTCTAAAGATATAGAGCTTAGGCAACTAAAAGATAGAGTAGCCTATCTAGAGAAAGAGATAGAAAGAAAGAATAAAGTGGTAGCACAGTTTTGCCACGCTACCTCTAATACATTACAGCCAGATAATTTATTGAACGCATCTCAAGTAGCAGCAGAGGCTGCAAAACAGATTAAGACTTACCAAGCTATTTGTCTAGGTTTGTTTGAGATCTGTGATGACCTTGGTTTGGATATAGGAGATGTTAAAGAACATCTGCCTAACTAAATAAACTTAGTCACCGCATCATCTTTGGTATAGATGATGCATTACTATAGTATATGGAGTAATATGGAAACCAAAGGCGTAGAGATTAGCAGGTCAGATATAAATCTGCTAATGACAGTTCTTTTTGAGGTAGTACAGCGAGAAGGTTGGCCGTCAGAGCAAAATCGTCTTGAGGTAGAGAGCCTCAGAAAGAGAATAGGCTTATGTCAGGGAGACATGAAGCCTTTCCAAATGGTATTCGTACCTACTGAGAACTTCTCAGAGTGGTTCAATACTCAACGAGAACAGGAGACAAACGATGAGCCTTACAGTGAGAGTACGACATCCTAAAGGTGGAATGTGCTTTGGTAAAGTAGTAAGATATGAGGAGGCTTTAGATAGATCACCATTCTACGTTGTAGATATAGGTGAGTATCAGTCACTCAAAGTACCTGCACATATCATCGAGAAGGATAATAAACTTGCAGTACACCAGGAAGTTAAGAATATTCTTGGTAAGATGTACGCAGACCTTCAAGGCAAATGCTTTGGAGTTGAAACCCACATAGATCAGGATGGAGAGGTAATATGACAATGCTAACAACACCTGACCAGATACATCGGTACGGCCTAGCTGTACTGCGGCACAGGCTCAAGCTTGAGCTGAGGATGCCTATCTGGAGAGTAAAGTCTACCTTAGATTCAGCCAGACGTTTAGGCTTCGAAGGTAGAACCCGCAAACAAGCACTGGACTTTGTACTAGCTAAAGAGGCTATTGCATGGGAAGGTATCCCCCAATTACATTTAGTCGAGGAGGATGTAGAATGAATACTCTATCCGTAATCCCCGCATACCTAAGAGATTATAAGTCTAGAAAGGCTGTAAAGAAAGATCTCTTAGCCTACTACGATTTCAGAGTAGCCGATATATCGTCAGAGTATGATGATAGACCCGGAAACTTACCTCAATTTATAGAAGCATTAGGTCCCGATGGACAACTCAAGGTGAGATATGCCTCTGGTCGGAAGGTAGCAATCTTTAGTATAAAGGAGCTAACATGACAACAGTAGCTTGGAAATATAAAGACATACCTATAGAAGTAACAGTCTCCAATATAGAGTGGGACAACGACTCTGTAGGTGTGACAGATTTCGGAGGTTCTATCAAGGATGATAAGCAGGCTGACTATATCAGTACCTTTGATGTAGATAATGTGGTATTATTAGAGCATCCAGATAGTGACCAAGATAATATAACTATCCTACATTATAAGTTTGACGAGGATGCAGACTTCATAGCCAAGTTAGAGGAGGTTGAACGAGATGGATGGTAAAAGCATGGATGCTGGTTTACGATTACTCAGGAACAGAAGGCATTTGCCTATAGCTGAGCAAGAACTATGGCTCTACTATTTTATGGTAAAGAATCCATTAAGAGGAGCCGCAAAACATAATATAACTAGAGCGGAGATCACTGAGCTAGTTAGAACCTTCAATGCAGGTAAGGTAAAATGATGAAAGATACAACGGTTATATGTGAGGAATGTTTTAAGTCCTTTGACATAGAGCTTATAGACTATAACTCAGATGAGCCTATCACTTGCCAGAACTGCCTTGATATTGAACAAGAAACCCTAGATAAGGAGACACAAGATGGAGAGGATAGCGAATAAAGATTGCCGTAGTGCCGTTGAAAATAGGAAGGAGTTCAATGGTAGTAACCTATTTGCCAGATGGCATGGCAAGGTATATGTAGTGTATAGCTACGGGGAACACTACCCTATGTTCTTATACATAGCGGATAAGAAACCAGACGGAGGTTGGTACGAGAACAGCGATGGCTACTCTCGCTCTACCTCTAAGCATCACAGCCAAGCAAGACCCTTTCGTGCAGTACCTATAGAACCTGCATCCACACAAGACCTGAAGAACTTAATGTTCAGGTACATAGTAGACTAGGACTTATGGAAACATTTAAAACTACTCATGAATATTGGCACAAAGGAGTTGTAGCTACCATAAATTTCAGGATAGAAATGATAGGTAAAACCTGCCAGAATTGCAAGAGTACCTCTATAGATGTTGCCTCGTTCCAATCAGTGCCGGAATACCAAAAGCTTATAGTCACTTATAGTTGTCCAAATTGCAGACAAACTGAAGATGTAGAGTATGAGCTAATTGTTAGTAATAAAAAGCAAGTTGTATTCACAGAACCAGAAAATAAATTAGACAATTTAATAAAAAATAACTTGACTATTGAAAATTTTTAAGATATAATGAAAGGAAAACATGGTCGCAGATAGCAAATTAGTCAGAATCCCTTTAGTATTACACGCCCAATTAATAAAGATGCTAGAGGATTTAGAAGAGGAAACAGGACTAAGGATAACACTCACATCGTATGTTGCGATGGCTATCAAGGATAAGATAAAGAAAGAACGAGCCTTGCTTTGGGACAAGGAAGCTAAATGCTCGGAGTAACCTTTCAAGCAGTCTTATTTATTAGTTGGTTGTTATACAGGAAGCATAGAGCAATGAGATATCCTTTAGTATTCTTCACCTGTTTTTTAACTACACTATTGTTAGGAATGTAATGGATCAAGATAAAGAAAAAGAACGTAAGCGTAAAGCCTATCAGAAAAACCGAGAAGAGCAAGGCGAAGCCTACGAAAGCAAGGTAGATCAGGCACTCAAGAGAGCCGGCACTCGTACATTCTCAGTGCGGGTAAAGATAGAGACTATCGTAGCAGTTTACGATTGCTTATCATCCTTTGGCGGTGACACCAAAGGCAGAGGCATCGGCTCCAATCTAATTAATGTATTGACCTCATGTATGGAGTCCATGCAAAGAGATGGCCTATTGCCTAAGCATACGAATGAAGAGATTGTGGCTAGGTATGAAGAGATAAGTGGTACAAAGTTGACTAAGCCCCTGATCAACGTGCCGCTTAAGCTAACCCAAGAGGTTAGTACACACGACATATCTGCCGCAGTCTCTGAACAGATAGAGACTAACAAAGAAGGTAAACAAACATATCCGTTCAATGAAAGTTTATATGAGACGGAAGATTTTTCAGTCGGGGATGTACCCGATGAGAAGCCTTTGGAAGATCGTATTTTCCAGAGGAAGAAGGATACCTTAGTTGATGAGGTATCTATGCTAGAAGATGAGGATGCTCGTAGCGCCCTCATTAAGGCATACAAAACATTACCGGAGAGTCTATGGGGATCGTCCTCAGCAAGGGCTCTCTATAACGCTAACCTAAAGAAGGAGTAGTATGAGTACATTTACAGCAAACGCCACCGTCGAAGGCGTAAAGCAATCAGCCAGTGCTGATGTAGAAATCGGCGAATCCCTGCAAGATGCTATCGAGTTATATGGAGAGCCTTGCGTATGGGATCTGTTCAAACGTGGAGCCACCCTTGCAGTTCAGCAAAGGATTGGTGCCCTGCTTCGTGCAGGTAACTCTGCTAAAGAGGCAGGCAAGGAGGTCACAGATAACTTCCGCTTAGACCAACGTGCTACACGTGCTAAGAAGTCGGTTGAAGAAAAAGTAGGAGCCTTGTTCGAAGGATTGTCCAAAGAACAGATCGCTCAGACTTTGGCTAACCTTGGTATCAAAGACTAAGGAGGCTTCATGAAACCGCTTGACAACAGTACACTTACCACCTATCGTGAGTGTCCGCGGAAGGCATACTTCCGATACGTCAAGCATTGGCGTACTGCCGGGACTGAACCGATATATTTTGCCTTCGGTTCAGCCTGGCACTCAGGGTTAGATGCACTCTACCAAGCCTTTGACGAGGCACGTTCTACTACAGGACCCACAGGGTCAGAGTGGAACAGAGTGCGTCAATCCGATGAGTTCGCAAATGCCATGACAGAGATAGCCATGACTGCCTTCATGATAACATGGATTGAAGCAGGCTGGCCTGAGTACCCAACCCCAGAGGAGAGCATAGACTTTAAGGCTCGGCATCCAACCAAAGCAAGGGAGATGTTCTTCTACTACTATAAGGAACTAGCAGAACACATGAACCGTTGGAAGTTAGTAGCAACGGAGCGCCCGTTCTGTGTTCCTTTAGATACAGAAGACGAACGGATATTTTATTCCGGTCGGATAGACAAGGTAATCGAAGACGAGTCTGGTCAGATATGGCTGTTAGAGCATAAGACCAGCACCATGTTTAGTAAGACACTAGGATTCCGTTACGACTTCGTTCAATCATTCAGTCCTAATAGCCAGATAGAAGGCTATATGTATGCTACGCTATTCCTGCAACACATGGATGAGCTTCCTAATAATAAGGAGTTCGGCGGTGTGTATGTAGATGCTAGTCTAATACATAAAGCACATTTTCATTTCAAAAGAATACCTATATACTATAACGACCTGCTCGTAGCAGAGTGGTTAGATGATGTACGGTATTGGCACGATGCCTTTCAAAGATCGGCTAAAGAGAACGTATTTCCTAGAAGTCCGCACTCTTGCCAGTCTAAGTTCGGTCAGTGTCCTTATATAAATTTGTGCCGAGCTAAGCCTTCACTAGCTGAGATTCCGGATGAGCCTCCGGAAGGATTTGTAATAGATGAATGGAAACCTTTCACAACGGAGGCTACTGATGGAGATTAACAGTGCTAAAGATTATCAGCGAGAGCGGATGCGAATACTTGCAATCGGTCCCGCTGGTTCAGGAAAGACAACTCAACTTAGAACATTGCCAGGTAAGAAGCTCTTGTTCTGCTTTGAGGACAATGCGTTGAACTCTCTGCAAGGAGATAAAGATATAGACTATCAGTTATATCTCCCGGATGTAGTAGAGATAGCGCCGAGGTCATTGTCATCTAAACAAAATGTTCGTTCAACACCAGCTACTGGTGAAAAACCAACCGCATTTGATAATTTTGTAAAGGATTTTAATTCCTTACTACAAGATAATCATAAAGCAACCTTTGCTAAGTATGATGTTATAGCTATAGATAGCCTGACATCTCTATCAAAGGCTGTGATGGATGCAGTATTGTGGTTGAACAATAGGATGGGCCAACAGCCAGCACTCGATGACTGGGCGGCTCAGTTGAATACTATCGAGAATACTATCAGGAAATTAACATCACTTCCGAAGATGGTGTATATCACAGCCCATGACACGTTGATGCAGGATGATTTGACTAAGAAGATAGTCAATGAGCTTGTACTAACAGGTCAGTTAAAGACTAGGATCCCTATGCTATTCTCAGACATCCTGAAGTTTCAATGTATAGATGAGAAGTTCTCTATGCTAACTCAGCCTGATAGATATAACGTCAAGGTTAGAAGATCGTTACCTGACCTTGATGCCATAGAAGATGTAACGATAAAAGATCTCAGTCAGCCGCAAGACTACGGTCTAGGCAAGCTGATGTCACGGTGATTTTCGATGGTCGAACTTCACCACCTTATTAACCTTTACATAGGATGTAACTATGTCAGACGTAGATCTGAGTAGCCTCAAACTCGACGGTATTGAGGACATTGAAGAGCAGAAAGCTCTACCTGCCGGACAATATCTTGTTCGTGTAACTGATGCGGTAATGATGAACTCTAAGAAGGGCAATCCCATGCTCCGAATCATTACTGAATTTCCAGACGAACCATCTGGATCAGATGTATGGCACTATATCAATATGCCTGTTAAAGATACACCAGAGGATCAAGCACGAATGAGATTGCTTGAGCTGAAGCGTATCCTTACAGCATTTGATTGCGACTTTGGACCCAAAGGTTTTGAACCTACTGGGCTCATTGGACAAGAGTGTGAGTTGTATATCTCAGTTGAGCAGGATCAGAACGGTATAGACCGTAACCGTCTCAACGCTCCGACTCTTAAGTAGGAGCTAATCTTCGGGACACAATGTGTATTTTGTGTCCCGAACCCCCCACATATATAAGGTTATCATGCGTTACACTCAGTACACGCATAAGGTTTCCATCCCTATGAGGAAGGAACTTTATGATTTTCTATCCGACTTACCTAGAGGTACTCGTACAGATATGGGCCGCCAATTCTTCATATATGTTAAAGCTTTGCTCAGTTCGAAACAAGATTGGTATCAGCCAGGTACCAGTGCATGGAGGAAAGATTTAAATAAATTATGCCGAGGAAATTACTATCTATATTTCCAAGAAGAGGAGGAGTCTGATGAAACTTGACGAACTCAAGATTAGTATAGCCAAGATGGGTGAAGATGAACTCCGAGAATTTATTCTTGAGAATCGCCGAGCCCAAACTAGATACAAGGAGACGATGGCTATAGCTAGTCCTAAGAGAGCATCTATTGTACCCACCTCAGGAAGAAGTAAGGAAGAATTGTTACAAGCTACCCTTAAGAATATAGATCCTGAAATCATTAAGAAAATCCTCAAAGATAAAGGAATTATATGAAGAAACTAGCCATCAAGCCCACCCCCATTACCAATATCAAGGTCGGCACTAGGTTCAGGGAAGAACTAGGTGACATTGAATCTCTCGCCCAGTCCCTCGAAACAGAAGGGTTAATCAACCCAATAACTATAGACAAAGATAATAATCTGTTAGCAGGTGGCCGTAGACTAGCCGCCGCAAAACTTCTCAAGTGGAAATCCATTACGACTAACATAATGGAGATCGAATCTGAAGGAGACTTGCGTGTCATAGAACTTATAGAGAATGTTCAACGGAAGGAACTATCTTGGTCTGAGCAGGCTAACTTAGTTAGTCGTATCAACAAGCTAATGAAAGAACAGAACCCAGGCTGGACACAAGGTCAGACTGCCAATCTTTTACGAATGTCTCCAGGCCACATCTCTGATCAGATTATGATAGCTGATGTAGCAGAAAGCATACCTACACTAGCTGAAACATCATCCTTTAAAGATGCAGTCAGGATATATCGAAGTCTCTGTACTTCACTGGCTGAAACAGAACTGTCAGAAAGACTACAGTATCAAGCTCAAAAAAAGATGCGACCAGAGCAGACTGGTCAACTCTCTGAACGATCTGATTTTGTTGCACTCAATGCAGACTCGTATGTCATCAGAGATATATTCGATGGTCTTAATGAGGTAGCTTTCGATCACTTCGATTACGTTGAGATAGATCCTCCTTACAATAGCGAAGGCTTTGATCCGAAATATAGAAAGACTAAGCTGGAGATATACGGAGGTCGCACATACTTTGAGTTTATAAACACGTTAGTTGACAGGTGCTATACTAAGATGAGCCCGAATAGCTTCATGCTACTATGGTTCCCTAACCAAGACTATCCGTTATTCTCTGAGATACTAGAGGCCAAGATGACAGGCTTCGATAGGATCCCTGCTATATGGTACAAGAACACACAGCCAGCAGGTGACCTAGAGAAAACTCTTAGCCGTCGTTACGAATCATTCTTTGTAGCATGGAAGGGTAGCCCAGTCTTACAGCTTAAAGGTTTGCCTAATGTATTTGATGTAGCTACCGTACAAGGAGCAGATAGATGGCATCCAGTACAGAGGCCAATGAAACTTATGCTCATGCTTAGTGAGATATTCTGTCCCCGAAACGGAAACACTCTAATACCGTTTGCCGGCTCAGGTACAAGCATCAATGCACACTACCTGAGAAATCCAATCCCCAACTCATGTATCGGATTCGATATTAATGAGCAGTTCCGAACTCGTTATCTAGCTAACCTTAGCTATCCACCTACAGGAGATAACGATGCTAAAACCACTTGATTCAGGTACTACAGATTCTAACATTGCATTACTGCTAGACTTCCCACCTAAGGATGCACACCGCAAAGGTGATCTCTTAAGTGGCCGAGCTGGCTACACTCTGCATCAGCTACTTAATAACGCAGGCATACCTATAAACCATTGCTATATTACCTACTGCCATGATGTGGCAGATAACAAGGGACTTATCAATAGTAAGGGAGCCTTCTCTGAGCAGGGACTCAAGATAAAAGAAGAGGTCTTAGAGCGATTCAAGGATATCAAGTGCAATATCATAGTGCCGTTAGGTAACTTCTCTTGTGCTGTATTTACTGGAGATCACCGAATCAAATTCAATCGAGGCTCTCTATCGTGGAACAGCGAGGTCAATCGTAAGATACTGCCTACCTTCTATCCCGGCAACATCATGTTCCAATCTCCGGAACGACTCATGTCCAGCATGGATCTAAAGAAGGTCTTAGACAACTCAAAAACCTCACACTATGTAGAGCCTATACATACATTCCATATAAACCCTTCCATCACAGAGGTAGATAACTTCCTAGAATACTGCAAGAAGGCAGGCACACCTGTGTCTGTAGATATAGAAACTCTAAACGGGTTTGTATTCTGTATAGGCTTTGCTGTCGATGTTACTACCGCTATGTGTGTCAACTTTGACAACAGGACTATAGAGGAGGAGATAGTTCTTTGGCGTATGTGTACTGAGTTCTTAGAAGATGAAACAATCCCAAAGCTAGGCCAGAATTTGATCTTCGATATATGGTTCTTAGCCTTCAGGCACAGGTGCTACGTCAGAGGCCACATAGATGACACTATGGTAGCACATCACATACTCTATCCGGATCTGCCTAAAGGTCTAGGTGTTCTGACTACGTTGCATACAGATGAGCCGTATTACAAAGAAGAGGGAGGCTACTGGAAGGGTGGCATCGGAGATCGCACTAGCTTCTTGAACTATAACTGCAAGGATGTAATCACTACACTCAAGGTCTGGCTCAAGATCAAAGACTGGATAGAGAAGCCGAGCCTATTCTATGACATATACAGGACTACAGTAGATATGTATCCAGCCTTAACATTCATCATGAGCAGAGGCTTAGCTATAGATCATACAGAGTTAGAGAACGTACGCGAGGCTATCATAGTTGAGATCAAAGACCTAGATGCATCGCTGCAAGGGGTAGTGCAAGAAGAGTCAGGAGATCCTCTTCTTACACTAAACTATAATTCTCCGAAGCAATGCCTGAACTACTACTACACGGTACTTAAGATCAAACCATATCTGAACAACGGCAAGCCTACTCTGAATGATGATGCATTGATACGACTAGCTAAAGGTACTGGCACAAGAGACGGGCTCTATAGTGCTAGCTTGATACAGCAGTTAAGGCAACGATCTAAGTACGTCAATACCTACCTTGAAATTAAGTTCGATGAAGATCAGCGATTCCGTTGTTCGTATAATCCAAGAGGCACTAAGACTGGCCGTCTTTCCAGCAGTAAGACTATCTTCGGGACCGGAATGAATCAGCAAAACCTCCCGCAAAACTTCAAGTCCTTCATAGTACCAGACAAGGGCAAGATATTCATAGAGATGGATAAACGCCAGAGTGAATGGGTCCTAACTGCATACATCTCAGGTGATAAGAATATGATAGAGGTCTTGCATGAGCAACGTGACCCTCATGTATCTACGGCTAAGCTAATCACTGGTCTACCAGACCATGTAATCACAGCAGAGGATAAGAATCTCGGCAAGACTACCAACCCAGAGGAGATCAGTAGGATCCGAGATGAGATGTTGATAGACGGAACACCCTTCGTTGACTATGTAAGTACGCACGATGCTTTCATACCTAGAACTATGAGTTGCAGACAGGTCGGAAAGAAGTCTAACCATGCTCTGAACTATATGATGGGTGTTAACACATTCAGCTTGACCTCTGGTCTATCTATAGAAGAAAGTGATAGAGCTAGGTCCTTGTACTTGAAAGCTTATGAGAGATTACCTGCATGGTGGGAAGAAGTACGAGCTGACCTAATAAAGAATCATGCTGTCATTAATATAGTAGGACAGCCGCGAAGGTTTATCGGAACTATAGATGATAAGCTATTGAAAGAAGCAGTAGCACACCTGCCACAAAGTTCTAGTGTGTGGGTAGTGAATCAAGCCATGTCTAGTATCTATGCACAGGAGCATGGAGCTGAGATACTAGGTCAAGTACATGACTCGCTGCTTTTCCAACACAGCTATGCCGATTTAGATGCACTAGAGGACTTCTGTCGGGTAGCCAAAGAAGCATTAGAACCACAATTAACATCATATGGAGATGGCGTTGAACGTAAATTTTATATCGAAACAGATATAAAGGTAGGCTTCGATGGCGCCAAGATGTATGATGCCACACTTAGTAACATCAAAGAGACAATAGAGAACCTATGCAAACTGAAACCATCGGTAAACAATACGCAAGACTCACCGTAATGGAACACTATTCTACGGATGAAAGCTCACATAAGTATTTCATCTGTAGATGTTCCTGTAGTGAGTTCACTTTAGTCCGAGAAGATCATCTAAAATCAGGTCACACTCGCTCATGCGGGTGCTTACGTGGTCACAATAACAGAAAGAGCTATGTCCAGAGTAATTAATGGGGACTGGATAAGTGCATATTTGAAATATACTGAAGAGACTGAGAGCCCAATATCATACCATACATGGACCGCAGTATCTATGATCTCAGGTGCCTTACAACGCAAGTGTTCTATGCAGTGGGGCCTCGAAACTATCTACCCAAATATGTTCATTATTCTAGTAGGATCCGCAGGTCGAACTAGGAAATCATTAGCTATTAACATTGGTCAGGAAATCTTTAAAGCTATAGAGCTGCCTGTAATCAGTGAAGCTATAACCCCTGAAGCATTGCTAGTTAAGATGCAGAAGTCTGAGTCCCAGTACATAGACTATCAAGGCTTAGTCCACATACACTCGTCCCTTACTTGCTTCTCAAAAGAGCTTGTCACTTTACTAGGTCATGGGAACTATAAGTTCTTAGGGTACCTTACAGACTGGTGGGATGCACATGATAAGTGGGTCTACGAAACTATAGCCCGAAAAGAGGACAGCATTGTAGGTATGTACTTGAATATACTCGGAGCTACAGCACCAGATTGGATGGCTACTATGCTACCAGTAGAGGCTATAGGAGGAGGCTTTACTAGCAGATGTATCTTTATAGTAGAGACCAGCAAAGCCAAACACATACCACTACCTACTGTCACAGTAGAACAAACCAAGCTTAAGCAGGCTTTAATACATGACCTCCAACTGATCTCTCTTATACAAGGCAACTACGAATTCACTAAAGAGGCTGCCAATATCTATAAGAAATGGTACACTAAAGAGTCTCAACAGATGGAAGATGAGCAGTATGTTATAGAGGATCCGCGATTTCGTGCCTACTGTGAGAGGCGCTCGACTCACTTGCGTAAGTTGTGTATAGTCTTGCAGGCTTCTCAGAATGACAGCCTTAAGATCACAGCTAAGACTTGGGAGAGGGCACTAGCCTTGCTTGAAAAGACTGAGCAACTAATGCCGGATGTATTCGGAGGTCTAGGTCGTAG
>Ga0098033_1000621_pt1 | contig 15574 bp, 24 predicted proteins | sample 1_EtaG_FD_75049 | JGI IMG/M metagenome (GOLD analysis project Ga0098033, IMG submission 75049) | Marine viral communities from the Subarctic Pacific Ocean - 1_ETSP_OMZ_AT15124 metaG | ecosystem: Environmental > Aquatic > Marine > Oceanic | place: Pacific Ocean | collected 2015-01-07
CAGAACTTATTTGTTGTAATTTCATACTTTGGGTTATTGCCATAGGCGCAGTAACAATTGTGTCTTTAATTTGGATAACAAAATCCGCTAACATTGTGTTATATAACTGGGATTGAATGGGACTAAGTTGATAATGTCGATTCGTGTATAATTGTTCTGGCAAGTCTGTCCAGTCGGATTTTTTTGCTCTAAACGAGTATTTATTAAGAATTTCAGATAGTTCTGCCTCGTTGCGAGTTCCAACAATTTGTTTCCCCATATACCCGCCCATGACACAAAAACGATTGCGAAAGGCAAAGGGGTTGGTACCAGAGAGATGCCCCAAAACGCGTAGTTGGCCCCAGATATCTAGAGCGCTTTTGACTATAGGTGCCCCGCTAAGGGACCGGACGACAGTGGCCCTCTTGCACAGGTCTATGAGTATACGTGTGCGTTTAGCTTGAGGATTCTTTACATGAATACTTTCATCGAGAGCAACGTAACAACGTTTTTCTTTTAAAAGATTAAGTAAATATTCATACCTTTTACCTAATAGAGCTTCATAATTAATTACTAAAATCGCATTCTCATTTTTCGGGTTTAATCGTTTCGGCCATAACGTTATTGATAGTTTAACACCCCATTTATGTGCTTCATCCTCCCAAACTTGTTTTAATGAATTTGGACAAAAAATAACAAGCATTTCAACTTCATCATTCATAAATAAATTTAAAAATTCTGCGTATACTACTGCAGTTTTACCTAGTCCCATTTCCATAAAATACGCAAATCCACGTCTGCCCTTTGCCATTTTAAGGGCTTCTAACTGAACTTGGTACGGAGAATGCTTTAAATTCCACATTACTCTAATCCGTTATGTGTTAGTAGACGAGTTTTCTTTTGATTTAAATTATGTTGCATTTCGAGCCACAATTCTGATGATCCATAGTCTTTACCAATTAAATTTGTTAAACGTGTTGTAAATTCCATGTGTATTTCTGCGTATAAGTCACGAACTGTACCATTTCCCATGGTAACTTCGTCGGAGAGATACATACAGGCTTCATACACATCGGCCAACTTGATGATTCTATTACACATTTGTAAATCATCTGGATTAGTGGTTATTATTGACAATTGCATTGATTTTGGCGCGGATAATATCTTTTGTGTATGTTGTGACTCAGTTATAGAATGTTTATAAGGCGTTGGTAAATCCCCACTCACCATTTCATCGAAATCATGAGTAAGTGCATGTTCAAGGATATAGGTCCTATCATCTTCACTCACTTCCATTTTTTGTGCTATGTACGCCGCGTATAATGTAACGTAGTATGAGTGTTCTGCAACGGACTGTTGACGAAGTGTACGTATTATTCCCCATCTCGGCACATGCTGGAGAACCCGTACATGTGGCTGCATTACCGTTGAATTACTCATACTCCAATTCCTTTTTTACGTCTTCAACATTTGGCCCGTACCCGTATAATATATCAAAATCTTTCCTAGCATGCCAATCTTTATGAATTGAATGCATTATTCTGCTGTGATATTCTTCATTTTTTATATAGTTCATAAAGTTAAGAAACACAATATCTGGTCTATTTTCAGAAAAGGCTTCATAAAATTGTTGGTTGCTCCATGTGAAAATTCGTCGTACTCGATTTGTTACAGTCGTTCTTTCTTCTTCCACCCCCAACTCACTGAAAGAGGTTTCTTGCTGGTCCGAATATACACCACCAGAGTTACCGAGTTCGTGGCCCCCGTCCATAATATTTCCCACTCGGATGGGATACGTACGTACTGACATCGCCACTTTACCGAGAAACGCGGGATGAATTTGAGCATCTGCTAGTCCTTGTGATACTGTGCATTGGCGGGATGTGCAATGAGGATAGAAATGACTATTAATGGATAAACTAAATCCCTGGGGCACTTCAATGGATACTCTTCCTCCTTGTTTTAGCGTGTCATTTACATCATAACGATGAATAAATTCTCTTAATTTAGGGTCTCTACCAGCTAGTGTTGCTCTTCTCATTATCTTTCGGGCCAGGGCGGCACCAACACCTTTACGTGTGCTGGCAATTTTAGTTGCCTGGGATGATTGTGCTTGTTCTTCATCAATGTCATCTTCTGTTATGACTGCAGCATTTGGATGAATGTGTATTCTTTTACGTGGTATAAAGTTTTCTTCAATTTCTTGCATCAATAATGCCGGATTGATTATGGCCCCTGCATTGAGATAAATATCACAATATGGTTGCATAACACCAAATGTTGGCAGATGAAAACAACAAAAATCTTTTTTAATTGGGTCTGCGAACTTTGTCCAATGACCAGCATTCGCACTTGAATTAGTTACAGCGATGTCAGCTTCATTTCCTGGTTGAGACGCAAGGTACGCGGCGAGTAACCCTTTACCTGTTGATCCAAATTGACCGTCCACGAGGACAGATACTTTACCGTGTTTAATATAATTAGCGGTCATCTTTTCCCACTTTCATAATAATATACCACAATAAAATTAAGCAACTGGCTGCGGCATGAGCAATATGTGATAGTTCACTTTCATCGTTATCTTCTCCATCTCGCCACGCAGTTAAATGACGTATGGCCGCGTCCCAGTATTTTAACCACTCTGTGCCCTTTTGATAATCATTAGGTTTCCGTTCTTTCTCAGTGCCTTCATATAAACCATGTTCCATTACCCTTACAACCACTTCTAAGGGTTTCCAAGGTAAGAGATTCCAACGGGGTTTATGATCACTAAATTTCAAGGCTTTACCCACAAGCATCGGTCCAAAAAACAATGGCTCGAATAATTCTATACACGGGCCATTGTTTATTTTCTAAACGTATAAAATCACAATTAACCCCCAACAAAGCTTTTTCGGCCAACGGATCAGCCCCAATAAAAATACACCATTTTCCTTCAATTTTAGAAAACACAATCCACCCTGCGTATTGCTTTGCTCGGTGCATCTTTTGTAAAGTATCTCGTTGGAGTGGTGTAAGATTTAAATTATCAATCTTACACTCAGCAAATACCCCTTCTATACAACTTGGAATCTTCATAAAAACATCTGGAATACCACCTTGATGGCGGTTTGCCATTTTTAAGGCCCATCCACCTTGTTCTTTAACCTGTTTTACTAAACGCGCTTGTAAACGTAATTCGCTAGCACTCGTAAAAATTTTCATTACGCTTCTCCATAACTGGCTATCTCCCAATTTGGCCCTTCGCCCACATCCACGACCATCGGTAAACGTAATTCAACACTTCGCCCTGGCCCAAAATCTTCCATAATTTCGAGTGCCCGTTCAAAAACTTTACGGTTATCCTCATGGAACTGAAAATCCAAGGAGTCATGAATACTTAATAGCATATGAACTTCATCCCCGTTGGCTCCCAAATGGTCGTCTATATCCGCCATAGACTTTTTTATTATGTCTGCATTACCACATTGAAGCAGTCGGTTAACAGCTTTATACGCTGTATCTCTTCCCCCACGGGTATCATAACGCGCTCTTCGACCGAGAATACTCTTAATGTACCCCGCAAATTTCATTTGTCTTGCGGCATCTTTTTGTAACCTTTTTATTTCTGGCATAGACCTAAAATACTGGTCATATATCTCTCCGCCTTTTTCCGCCCCAAATCCCAATTCTTCAATTGCTGTTTTCCGCCCCATACCAGTGATTAGACCCTGATTTAATCTTTTTCCCGAGGTACGATCGATTCCAGCACTAATCGCAACCGCCGTATGAGCATCAAGCGGTGGATCAGCAAGATACCCCTCCAACATAACTTTACATTTTGAATAGTGCGCCAATAAACGTGGTTCACACTGGGAATAATCTGCGCTCGCCCAAATCATATCTTCGTCAGGAATGAATAAAGCTCGGAATAAACGACCTAATTCTTCATTACGCTTTGGTACCTGTTGCATATTAGGTCTTGAGCAACTTAATCGACCCGTTATAGTACCGAAATCTTCTGACCGAGATTGATTAAATTCAGTGTGTATCCTACCTTTATACAAATGATTTTGTAATGGACTAAGGAATGAATCTTTAAGGTTTCTATATTTTCGTGCCGCGACGACACACCGACCAATTTCATTTGTTAGGAGCCATTTTTCTGGAAATGATGGGTTTCCCTTATCTGTTATTGACCAGTCTGTTATACCAACATTTTCAAATAGTTCTTTCATTTGTGAGCCGGAGCGTAAATTTACACCCTCTGGTAATTGTTTCATAGCCTCAATTAGTCTATTTTCTACAATTCCGATTGTATTTTCAATCCGTGGCTGATTAACTTTTACCCCCCGCATCATCATTCGATGTAACACTCGAATTACACGATTTTCAATTCCCCAGACAGTTCTTAAATCTTGATCGTCTAATACCCCTTGTTGCTGTTGCCATAATTCGTAGGTAGATATACCGTCCCCCATGGCATATTCATTACCCATGGGGTCATCGCCACTAAGACGCCAAAAATTACCCATTTGCTTAGGACCACTAGACCCGCCAAATCTATTTTGTAAATATGAGTATAGATTTCTACCTAATTTAGGCGTTACACGTGCGTTTATGCAACATGCTTCTAGAGCATATGAACTACGATATTCATCGATCAACCCTGCATTGATCATCGTGTCTTCAAAATTACAAGTTGTCACATTGATGTTATGCTTCGTCATGAATTTTAGATCAAAGGCTAAATGATGACCGATCAACTTCATAGGTTGATGTTTTAGCGAGGCATGCAAATTCATTTCAAACGTGTGGGGTTTAACTTCTGACTCTGCACTTTCAGGAGCGGGTTCATTATATAGATTACCTCCCTGATGACGCACAGGTATATAGTAAGTATCATCTGGATTAGGACTAAGGGTAAATACATAGCCCACCACAAAGTTCTTCTTCCAATCAAGACCGGAAGTCTCCACGTCGACCACCGCTTCATCTCTCTTCTCCAACTGTTCAAAAAAACACGCAGCTTGCTCTATAGTATTAATTAATGGCATTACATTTCCTAGTAAAACGAAGTAGTGGTACGGCCCAGATTCGAATTGGTACCGAGCCGGAATGTTTAGACGACTGCACCTTAAAATGGGGGGTAGGACCAGGAGAGACTAAACCTACCCCCCTATTCATCTGTATCAGGTTGAGTATTAATCAGAGAAGATGGATAATTAATACCCTCCGTCACCCGCTCCAGATGAAACTTCATCCACGTCCATGGACTCTTCGTCGCTGGCTTTAAATCGCTGCGACCGGAAATGCTCATATGTCTCTTTGTAAGAGACACTTTCTTTTTCTTCAACAAAGCCCGCGGCCCTAAATTTGAAGTTATAAAATTTATCGCCGTTTTTATTTTGATCGAGGAAACTATACATTTCAAATTTCCTCCCCCATGAGGGAGCGTTTGCAATAGCTATTTTTGAGCAAAATTGTTTGCCAACTTTTTCACTTGATTTGCTCAAGGATACCAGAGAAGGTGAAAGATCAAGATGATCTGGAAATACTGTAATTATATTGATCATCATTGTTGCGGCTGGGGCTGAATTTCGATCATCAGGGTCACTCGTTCCGAAATTCATTAGTCCACTTTGTTGTACCGTTTTACCCGTGTGCCAAGTGACATGTGCCCCACTATCGAGTTTTACCTCAAACTCAGTATCAGGACAATCCCAATGTACCCCGTCCAAGGCACGGGCCAAAATACCCCCGCCGTCTTTTCGTGGCCGCCACATTATGTATGAAGTAGAAATGTATATAGGGACCATAAAAATTTTATCCCCAAGTGACTCTTCTGCAACCGTATGAAAAAAGTCACCAGATTTTTCATCTCCTTCCGCAACTTCTGGAGACAGTGCTTGGAGAAGTTTAATACGCGGGACAATAATAACGCTTTTATCAACATCCTCGATGCCTTGACCCGCGTGCTCTTTTAAATAATCAGGTACACTCGGTACGCCATGATTATCTTGTGTCGCGATTGCTTTCTTCGCCATTTCGTATATTCCTTATACCTTGGTTATAGATGTATTGGGTTGTATGTACGTTTTGAAAAATTCTTCGGGTAACTCGTTTCCTTCCTCCAGTAACCCCCTTGCTACTGCGCCTAATGTTTGGGCATTCACTGTTTCTGTAATTATATCCCCTAATTCATTTGCGCGGAGCCATTCATGGGCATTAAGTTTATCGACAATACCCGCTCTTGTTGTATGCGACACTGAATATCGATATCCATCCACCGTGATGGTTGTTACTCCTTGCTCTTCAAATTTAGTTGGGACAACGTGTTCTTTCATCCTGGAATGAACAGCGTTGATACGCTTTTTGAGATACCCTATTGTATCGTTAAAAGACCGTACGGCGTGCAGTATTTTACATGCACCATTAACCGGTAATTGCATGATATCACCATTAACGTACCGTTCCACTTTATCAATTAATCGATTGATTTCCTCAGTGTACTCCGTTAACTGTGCAACACTTATAATTTCTTTTGTTATTTCTTCTGGCATAGAATTTCCTGCTTCATTACTCATTATTTTTTCCCGTATGTTGTAGTTGCATTCTACGTAGAACGCTTGATATGATAAGTGCAAAATTCGCTACGTCCGCAGCTTCTCGATGTATTTCAAATTTATTATTATTTTTGATTGCTTCTTCCAGTTCATCGACTTCTTCTCGTATCCGGTTTAGCGCGTATTCTATATCTATATCTTGCCAATGTCCCTTATTCCGGTGCTGATGTAGCTTTTCGATCATTAAACTTACAAATGCTGTTATGTCTGGACCGTATTTTTCAGTTCCTTCGAGCAAATCAATTACAAGGCAATTTGGTTTCATGAATTATCTCTCCCATACGCAAGATGCCAGTCTAACACATATACTGGCATCTTGTCAATACGAAGATTAAGAACAACTCTTACTCGGCGGCTTCCTGTTCCTGTGCCTCGCCTTTAAAATTAACACTGCCGATCACAACGTCTGTCCCCTTACGCAGAAGACCACGCAACCGATTACCAACGTTCATTCGAATTTGACCCGAATTTAGGTGTTCGTAGCGTTCAATATCAATCCCATTTTGCTTTGCGATTTTTGTTAAGGCACCTAAGCTAAGAGCGGACTTCTTTTTACCCTTACCATTTTCCACCTCGACGACAGTTTGCTCTTTCAGAGCTTTGGCCATCTCGTCACCACAACTGTCATCATTCAGCGCGTACGTCTCGCGGTATTTTTCCGGGATCATAGTTGATTTGGAGTTATCGTCGGCGTCATCGGGCATATCTTCCCCAATAGCGCCGTCTGTATCATATGGAGTATTGTTTTCCATATTTACTAGGGCCATTTTAAGACCAGTCTTTGGGTTAAGAGAATGACCCCAATTAACGTGTTCGGCGTCATGAAAAAAGAATTCGCCGCTATCTGTGTCCTGTTCGATCAGCAGGCCGTTCGCTTCAGCTTTCTTAGTAATTGTGTGATGGACTTTCAATTTTCGCTCCTATATCAAAAGTTTTATAACCGATTTAACAAGATTATATCACGTCTTAAGTGTCTTGTCAAGATGAATTTGAAAAACTACTACCCCCAATTATTACTCTTTCTCCGCGCTTCAATTTTGCACGTAAAACATTTCCAAGGAGCATACGACGGTGGCCATTTCGTAAATGTTTCCATTTTGAAATTTCAATTTTATTATCCATTGCTACTTTCTGTATGAACACTTCATTAATTTTACCTGTAATAGGATCTCTTAAATAGTTTGATAATTCAATTGAAAGTCTATCGTTACATGAACCTGATCTTCCGTATTTATCCATAAATTTTTTTGTCATAAAGTCCATAATATCCACCGTGATAGGTTAAAAGTCAAGATTTTTTTGATCATACGGTCCAGGGTTTACGTATGTTCGCTGAATTTCTGTTTCATTAGCTAGAGTCCACTTTTCCCCATTTCGTACAGCCCAAACACGGGGCTTTGAATTATCTTGCATTCTTTTCTGTCCAATATTATGGGCATTTATATCCCGCATTGCGTTTGTTAATTTAATAGAGCTTAATTTTCCCATACCTGGAACTGTTCGTAGCGCCATTAAAAGATCAGATATTATTACTAAATCCTTCTTAAAGGGCCAATCCATAGCCTCAATTTGATCTAATAAAAATGTCTGAAGGGGCTTTGCCGTGGCTGATACCATTTCTTTAAAATGCTTAGTTTTGGGCGGTGGTGCCTCTGGATTAAACTCTGTTAGGTCATAATTTTTTGCCCACCCATAAATTGCAGCAATGTTATCCTGGGACCATGAAAATAACTTATCGTAATACGCTGGAGGCTTTGGCGCTGCGTCACTGAACCATACCCAGAACCGTCGACTATGTTTATCTAATATTATTGCGTCACGATGATTCGTTGTACAGAAAAAAGTCGCGGGATTTGGTGCCATGTAACTATCAGTTCGCATTCTTCTAATTGTAATTGAATCTTCCGACAACATTGGTTTTAAACGGTTGGCTATATCTAGACGGCCACCAGCCATTAGTTCCTCTACGAACACTACCTCTGACCGCCCTATCCATTCATTATATTGCTCTTTTAATTGATCTGTGCTAATTTCCATAACGTGTTCTTTGCCGATTATACCCCGGAATATTTGTTTTAAATAACTTTTTCCGGTTCCCTCTTTATGCGAACCTAATACAATCGCGTGTCGTATTCGTCTACCAGGGTGAGCTAATATATGCGCAATACAAGAAGATAAATGCTTATATCCACTTTCTTCTTCATCCACCAAAAATTTAAGGTGATCCTCCCAGATAGACATGTCTATTTCTTCTTTAGACGAAATAATTGTTCTAGGTGTCCATGTATTAAATACTCGCCTCCCGTGCCACATTGCCATTCGATCGTCCACACCAGGAATGAACGACAATGTGTCCACTATTCTCAAATCTGGATGTTCGAGGAGCATTTTAGATATACTCTTATTCGGCGCTAATACCGCATGAGCATTTGATACCGCCGATGGAGAAAACGATAAATCCTTATCTGGGTGATAAAAAATTTCACTATGAGTAATGTATATATAAGTTTTAAGTAATTCAGATAAATCGATTTTTGCCCTTGTTCCACGTGCAAACCCCTTATTCACTGCGCCATCAATTAACGTATTAAGAAATTGATCACTTCTATACCGGTCTATTTCATTTTTCCCCCTCGCTTCTCCTACCTTTGCGTCATCCACGTATGAACGTACAAGTCGCATAAGTTCTTTTCTTGCTGGCCCTTCCGGAGTACCATGAAAATTAATCCAACTGGCTATCCCTTGCATGATTGGGTGATGAAACCCGTCTTGATCGTCTCCAATTCGATCAAAGAAGCGCATATAACGACGTTCTTCTTCTGCTTCTTCTAACGCCACTACCCATTCTTGCGCAAACGGTACAACGTCGGTGTTGTATTTGAGGACACCACTGCGTTTTATTAGAGGGTCTTCTATCTCAATAATTGGTGCTGCTGTGTAATGTGGCTGTATTGGGTTAAATAACGCTGGATCAATTAATCGTTGGCCATAAATTGTTATAAACCCTTCATTAAATGTCTGAAAATACCGCTTTAGGTCTTCATCTGGTATTGCAGTATCTAAAATGAATGTTAAATGACAACTTACTGTGTCACCCTTAAACCCGGTTGATGACGAGTACCGCCAATGACAACTCACATCATGAAATACTCGAGGTAATAATTCTATTATATCCTTTATTGTAGATTCTGGATCATCAGGGCTGAAAGGATGATTAAGAATTTTTGACTTTGTTCCAGCGGGAAGCCCATCAATGTCTAATGTAACCCAAGATCGAACCGCTGGTAATATAGTACCTTCACCCGTCTTACGCACAATGCGGCGCACATCACAGGCCACGTCGACACTTTTATTTGGATGGCCCCGCACCATAAAACAATAAGGTGCGGATTGTAGCTTTTCTAATTGATCAAAGAATTGATCGGGGGTGTTAAAACGGCGCGTTTCAAATCTAAAATTTTTCGACACTTTATGCCGAATAGTTTTATCTTTTGTTATTTGTTTCGTACATGTCGCTTTCGGCACGGGTATAAGCACAAGGAACTCGTGTGGGACAGCATCCTCCAATAACTCTGCCTCAAGCGTTCGGGTCATATTAGCACAGACTGTCTTGTTATTCTAATTCTTCTTCGAGCCGCAGCAAGAGTCAGGGCCATATCAATAACCCTCCCCCTGTATAATATATACCAGAATGAGCAACCCCGTTTCACATTACCTTTCTTGGTCAATTTATGCATGGGGCAATATCGTAGGGTATAATTCTCATACCCGTCGTATTTTATGTCAGGCTTCATTTATTCCTCCAAAGGTGGTTTTATCAACGGGCCTTGAAACTCAAATATCGTGTCATTACCCAGGTTTATACGAATTGCTTTGTGATACCCGCCATCTACCGTTCGATGTGTGGTTTCAATTTCTTCCACCCGCCGCATTTGATCTTCGACACTTTTATAATCCTCATAATTTAATCTAATGTAAAAGTCTCTCATTGACTAATCCTTTTTCTCATATGCTTCCACTGCACGTTTCGCCAACTCAAGTATCTCTTCTGACGTGTTGTTGATTACTTTTACTCCTTCCGCCTCGAACAACCCTGGCTCATACGACTCTAATAGAGGTGCCTCCACCGTCTTTTCATTAAGAAATTTTCCTTCCTCTTCATTAAAAAAGTTCACAGTAATGTGCATGTCATGCTTGCAATACGGGGAGTATCCCCAGGGGAACCAATTTGAACAAACTGACGGTACGCCGAATAACACAGGTATAACATTCGTGCCACTAGGAGTACCGAAATAAAACGCTGAAGTGGCGATTAGCGCTACGTCTACTTCTGGCGGGCGCTTAAATGCCTGTGTCAGGTCATACATCATGTGCATTGGAGGGAGCGGGGTCATATTTGCGTCACCAATGCGATAAACAGTAAACCCCTGATCGGTTAAATACTGGATTGCAGGTATATATGTGTCAATTTCTGCATGACGCAAAAAATTCATCGCTTTGGGCGAATAATCGTTATACGTTCTATTACTGCGTACATGTAGAACAACATGTTTATCTTGATAATCTGGAATCCATTTTTTCGCTGTCTCTAGCATTCCATCAGGTAATTGTGTAAATAGTGGTCCCTTGCCCAATCTTTCCCATTCTTTTTGCACAATTGGGTGGCCATTGTTCCGATGTCGTACGTTTCCATCTGGACATGGGAAATAATCCAAGTATAAGGGTGGCGCGTTTAATTTTTGCTTTATTTGGTCCACTTTCTCCGGGGTGTCAGTCATAATCACACGGACCCCATGCGTGGACCATAACTCAAGCAACGCCATGTTAGATACGGACGACTCGATTACAACCAAATACGGCGTGCCCTCAGGTATTAACCCGAGCCTCATAACTTTTGTGAAATAATCCAGTTTTGCTGCTAATTCGCCAACATAACGAACCATTATATCAGATGGCTCCAATACGTACCGAATTGGTTTTAAACGGTTGGCTATATGGAGCACGTTATCCATATACATCTGATACATGGAACGGTAAACTTTTTCACATTCGCTATACTGGCCGAGACGATATAACATTTCCCCGTATTCATATCCTAGAGTTGCATGTCCAGGATACGCAGCGTATAATCGGCCAAACATGTTTGCGGATTCTTGATACTGACCCACCGACTGTAGACAACGGGCATAATAAAGACGCAATTCGAGTGGATTGGGGTCGAGACAATCTGAACTAATTAATTCTTTTAGCGGCGCGACCGCCTCACTCTGATTTGAACGACTTTGGGCCATCATGATGGCTGAATTACGCTTTTGTAAATACTCTGACTGGTCCATTTTAATCTTTCCCTAAATCACCAATCCCAACGTGTATCCCATATTTCATATAAAGCACGCAACGCGGCGCAACGAACTGCGTCTTCTGGTAATACTTCCGTCCATATGTCGTCATGATCTATTATCACTTGTAAAATACGTTCTTTTATATTATTTTCACATTCCTCAAGTAAATTTATATCATCGTCTGTTAGCTCTTCATTCATTTTACTTCTTTCCCCTGCACCATGATACGCTGCATTTTATAATAACGCCCCCGCAACGTATTGGTTAAATTCATGGCAACCTGACCATTATTTAGAGCGTCCCAACGTGATGGATTAATTCCATTTTCTCGCGCAATCGCATACATGGACTTACGCTTCTCTCCATTCATCAAACCCGCCGTGGCAACCACGACTGCCTCTGTCGTTGGATAAATTGTCTTGGACCTAGTGCCCTTCACAATTGTTCGTACCTGGCGACTTGCGCCCCTACTCTGCCGAGTAGGGTTGTGACGATAATCCGGCATGACTATCTTTGAGCCAGGGTGGCCCTTTACCTTCGCAGCATGAGCATGAAGATTTTTCATATTCTGCTCATGAGTCAAACCATCAGTACGGTCCAGAAACTTGGGGATGGGAGGAAAATCAGTTATTTCTTTATTCATTTACTCTCTCCTGCGTGGTATAGTACAAAAAAAGCACACTGCGGGCCACTTGTCAATACGAAGCCATGATATAAAGGTAGATTCCCCAAAATTGCATCGCAATTACATGGGAAATAATCAACAAGCCTACAATCTTCAGCGCCCAAACCGCCCACTTCTCCAAACGAGCAGCGCGCTCCTTATCCCTTACTGACTGGTACTGTGTCATGGACACTCACCTTTTCTTTATAATAAGTTCATACCCTAGAGCATTTAGACAAGCCTCAAAATTCAACAACTTGGGGCTACGCCTTCCTAGTCTCCAAGAAGATATAGTCGAATCGGCCACCCCGACATTTCTCTCTAACAGAGTTCCCGACATTTCTCCCTCATCCAGTAAACTGAAGAAATGTAGAACTAAGGAACTAATATTGGGGGCTGGTTTTGATACTTTTCTCATTCTCTCCTACCTCTCAGTATTAAAGCACAATCGCGCCCGCCTTGTTAAGATGAACGGTGTATGATGTAATCAACGTCGATCGCCTTCCAGGTCTTGCGACGAACAACCTCACCATCTCTGAAGAATAAGACGAAATCATCATTAGCTATCATCACGCCACAAACTCCATGTCGCATTGTATAATTCTGTGCCAACGTCTGCCAGCCCCAATTTCCAGTGATGCGACCAGCCTCCTTAAGCTGGTCGACAGTGAAGTTATGAGGATTCGTCATATCGACAAACATCACTGTTCGCTCTCCTCCAACTTTTGCAAGTATATCTCTCCTATTAACAGACCATAATGAGACGTTGCCTCGCACGCCAATCGGTCCGGGTCACAAACAACATGAGTTGCCAAGGTGTCACGGTAAGCTTGCGCCGGCGTTCTACCATGAACATATACTTGGTGCCGAAGGTATATGACAGCATTGGAATAAAGAACATCAAAATCGGCCTTAGTCTTGGGGTCAGTCAATGTTCTTCCTATCCTAAGAGTTCACGCTTTACGACCTGATATAGGAACCCGACATTCGTGTTGATCGATACGGAATTATCATCGTTGTACACGACCTCGGGCTTGTACTCGCCTTCATCCTCCAAGTCTACCCACTCTTCCTCATCCCCTTCAATAACCGCGGCGGTCGCCGCTTCCTTAGATGGAAACACGTTGCCTACATGCTCCTGAACGTCTTCCGCTTCGATGCGATATTTTTCGATGGACCAAGTTATAACCCAGACATTCGTCATTTTGCTCTCTCCTAGTACTCTAACATTCCCTGCACCACGGCGACCACAGCGTGGTCTTTCGACAAGTCCGCAGGGGCAGGGGTAAAAAACCCATCGTCTATATCCCGCTTGATATCACTGACTTTTTCATGGGCTTCGTCTGCGTCCTCATACACACTGTCGAAGAATCCGTTTATTGTGACTACCCACACTCTGTCTTTCATTTTGCTCTCTCCTACCCGAAGTTCACAGAGACGCCGTTCAACACAACCGTCTCGTCGCGCCGGATCATGCCCCTAAGAACGTTGCTTAGGTTCATCCGCTGCATGCCGTAATTCAGGTGCGACCAGCGAGCCAAGTCAATGCCGTTTTCCGTCGCCAATTCGTCCAGCGTCTTGTCCTCTAGAGCAGCCTGGAAACGTAACGCAACCTCGTCATCGCAGCTCTGGCTCTTGCCGTACGCCTTCTTGCGAACAGCGCTGATGACCGATTTGGTCTTCTTCTCTTCCTTGACCGGGGCAGTTTTCTCTTTCTTCGTCATCTTCTCTCTCCTGTTGTCTTGTTGCGTCGATCCCCGTAGTGTAACACAGCGGGCGATCCGTGTCAATACGTTACAGACGCAGGGTGGGGTTGCACGAGACACATGGTTGGTGGCACGAGGCTTGCATCTCGCGCACGCGCGCGTTCCTTTCTTCTTGGGGCGGAGCCAGACAGCCACAGTGGCCAGCACACGGACCACGGGTAGCGCGAGAAGGGTTAGAGACGTGTTCCGCTTGCCTCGGCTAGCCGAGGCTCGACCCGAGGCAGACCCGAGGCAGTACCGTTCCCTTGCCCCTGTTCCGATTGTTGCAAGGGAGCAACACCCACGCACCCGTTGCAAAAAGGACAAAAAGCACAACCGGGGGGCGAGCTTGCCTCGGTTTGGGCCTCGGGTGCGCCTCGATTAGGCGAGGCAGCCAAACGCACCGAGGGACGGGGCGCGGCAGGGGTTTGCCTCGGTTGCCTCGGTTGGGGGGGGGGGTCTCTTTTTTCTTTTTGTGTCCGAAAAGGCAAGGGAAAACACGCCGCCCGCGCCCCGCCGGGGGACCGGAGCGGAGCTCCAATCGAGGCAACCGAGGCAGCCGGGGCAGACCTCTTGACTGGTCTGTGGAACGCTAGTAGTCCCACGTTGGGACTACAACCAGGGCGAGCGTCGTGGAACGAACACAGAGAGCCCCGCAAGCAGACCCAACGGGCGCTTGCGGGGCTCTGCCTCGTCGTTAGCTAGAAGTGGCGGCGGTGGTCGTCGGTGTGGCCGGCTTCGGCGTCTGCGACGGCCTTTTGTGCCTCGTCGGCGGCGGTTCTAGTTCTGTCGGCTTCGTCTTGTGCCTCGTCGGCGTCTTTGGCGGCTTCTTCAAGCGCGAAGGCTGCGTCGTCTGCTGCTTTCTGGGTTTGAACGGCGAGCAGGGTGGCGGCTTGAGCAAGGGCCAGAAGTTGGGTTAGGTCTGTCACGGTTTTCTCTCCTGTCTGGTGGCGGTGGCGGGGCCGTTCCCCGCGTCCACCCCCGTAGTGTACCACGCCGGGCGGTTCCCGTCAACCCGTTCCGTACGCGTGGCCGGGTTGCGTACCACGCGTGGCCGGTGGCACGGCTCTTGCACCTCGCGTGCGCGCGCGTTCCCTTTCTTTTTTGGTGGTGGCGTGCGGGGCCGGGGGGGGACGCAGCACGGAACACGCAGCACGGAACACGCAGCACGGAACACGCAGCACGGAACACGCGCGAACCCCCCCCCCCAAAGACGAGCGACCTGCCAGAGGAATGATG
>Ga0098033_1000622_pt1 | contig 15567 bp, 25 predicted proteins | sample 1_EtaG_FD_75049 | JGI IMG/M metagenome (GOLD analysis project Ga0098033, IMG submission 75049) | Marine viral communities from the Subarctic Pacific Ocean - 1_ETSP_OMZ_AT15124 metaG | ecosystem: Environmental > Aquatic > Marine > Oceanic | place: Pacific Ocean | collected 2015-01-07
AACTCGCTGAATCGCCAATAGGCGGTTTACTTGAACATGAAAAATTGATTGTTGTTAACGAGATTGAAACTTACACAGATTCAACAATGGATGTCAGTTTAAGGAAATTGTTCCTTGCATGGAAGATTTACGGTTCTTTTAAAACCATGTATGGAGAAGGTAACGACTATTGGATCAGTCAAGTTCAAAGACTTTTCGGGAAAAAGAAAGAGTCTTGGATGAAAGAATTGGTTAGAGAACTTGTCGGGACAGAGAAGATTAAAAGAACTGAACTTGCGAAAGAGATTGCTCTTCGTAGGGACATGAGTATGAGGAATGCTCAAAGGAAGATTAACGATTACTTAGAGATGGAAGAGATTTTCCAGAATAAATTGAAAGGGGGAGATGTAAGTATCAAACCCTTCAAGTGAGGTTAAAAAATGTACAGCCAAAAACAATTACAACAAATCTACAAAAGGATTGTTGGGGCGATGAGTGGTTTGGCTGAGATTAAAGTGGAAGTTCATGAACAGGTAAGTCCACATTGGGACCCTGTTAACAGAGCAGTACGGATGCCTAACAAGATTAGTTACGCAAAAGATGAACAAGATTCTTTCGAATTAAGTAAAGGTGTTGTTGTTCATGAATCTGGACACGTTCTGTTTTGTCCACCGTTTGATTCTAACGATAAGGAAGAATATGAATGGTTCAATGTCTTCGCTGACTGTAACAATGAATATAAAGTTACACAACTTTTCCCACATTTAAAGGGACCGTTAGCTAAAAAGACAACTACTTTAATTGAAAGACGACCAAAATTGCTCCAAACGGATAATCCTTTTTTACAAGTCTTGATGCGTTGCGATAGAGTGGCTCAACTTAACCCAACATTTCCAGAGAATTACGATGCTTGCCTCAAAAAGTTCGTGGAAGAAACTGTCTCCTCTTTCAACGAACGAAACATAGCTTCAGCCAATGGTGACGAACTTGTCTCCTTCGTCAAGGAAATATTCCAACGTTGGCATGAACTAAAAGGGAACAGAGGTCAACCGGGGCAAGAAAAAGGCCCTGTTCCCACCCTTCTTAAAGAATTAGGTGACTTGATTAAATCGGGAGCTCCAAAAGAACAGATTGATAAAAAGAAAGAAGAAATTCAACAATCTAAACAGGATGGAGTTTCCTATGAAGAAATTAACAGAGAATTAGTTTCTGATCATGTTAAGGTAACTGCTAAAGGGATGGCAGATTACAGCCAATATTCTTTGGAAGAATTAAAGGAAATGTTAAAGAATCCACAAGGGAAGAGTGAAAGTTCTTCTAATGGCGGATGGGGATGTGACGATTTGAAAACTGAAGTAGTCACTACCCGTCCCCCGGTGGATGAAGTTGAAGACCGCTACCGCTACAACAAGAAAGAAGCGTATGAGTACGGTAAAAAGATTAACAGAGAATTACGTAAAAGGATAAAATTACAGAAAGATTTTGAGAAAAGGCATAGAACTGGCAGGATTGATATGTCAGAGATACGTAAACAGATGGCACAAGTTGGTAGAATCTACAAAGAAACTATCTTTGAACGTGGCGAAAGTTTCAGGCGAGGTGGTGAATGGGCAATTGAAGTTTTGATAGATTGTTCGGGAAGTATGAGTTCTAGGAACAAAATGTCTGAAGCTAAGAAAACTTTGGCAGTCTTAGGATATGCTCTTGATGGTTTACCTAATGTTCATTATGCTTTAACAGGATTTAACACCCAGCATGATTTTGGAACTGACATTCAACTGAAAAGGTTTAATGATAAAAGGTTTAACATTAGTCATGTTGATGGATTGTATCCCTGTGCAGGTAATGCAGATGGATATAACATAAGAGAAGCAACTAAACGGTTAATGAAGTTTAGGAACATGAAGAAAATCTTAGTTGTTGTGTCTGATGGTCAACCAGCATATTTAGATGGGATTGATGATACTAAGAAAGCTGTTGAGATAGCTGAACATTTCGGAGTAAAAGTGTTAGGGATTGGGATTAAAGGATGTAACGAGAATTCAATGGCAGATATATACCCAAGAAAGTTATTCTTATACAATATAGAAACAATGTATAAAGAAATAACAGACAGAGTATTAGAGATGTTACAACAAAAACCAAACCGAAAGATAGTTAAAAGACAGACATTTAGGTGATAACAATGATAACAAGGTTAAGTAAAATTAACAAGTTAAATAAACAAGAGTTGAAAGATAGAGTAAAAGAATTGGAGTTATCTGTTGAGAAGTGGAGAAAGTATTACTTTCAACAGATCAAAGAAAACAAATGGGGCAGAAGTCCCCAACGGAGGAATAAAATGGATGAATTGAAAGAACTGGTTTTTAAGAGAGTAGAATCTATCCCCACCTATTCTGGGATGAAAGGTTCAAGTGAAATAGCAAAGATAGTAACTGCACTTAACAACATGGAAGTTGGTGAAGTATTCTTGGTACCGATTGAAGAAATGTACCCTGGCCTTGAGAAGGATGGCCTGATCAGGAAAGAAACTATCAAAAAGCTAACTGGGAAGTATGCAACTAGGATAAAGTATGCTGCTGAAAAAATTAACGTAAAGAAATATAGAGTTGCAATAAGAAGTGCAGCTCAAGTTTACGTTCAAAGGTTAGAATAGTTTATGAATAGTTTATTTTTTTTTATTTTAATTCCTCCAACATCTTACACAAATGTTTGTTTTTCCAAATACTAAAACCACAGGTACTACACTTAGGCAAACCCCCATAAATGGCTTCAAACAATTCTCTTTCACTTAATTCGTCGTAAAAATTCTCCATCTTCTAACAAATTTTGGCACCCAACAACAACTTCTTCATACTGGCAACCCCATCCTTTCAATCTGGGACATTCTTCATCTAACATATCTTGAGTGCAAGTTAATTGGACTTTGTAAATTGGTTTATCTATTTCAACAAATGTTGGTTCTTGGAATCTGTCAGTCACTGAAAAAGTTAGACCCACAACTGCCAGGGTGTAAACCAGCAGTGCAACCCAATTAATTATTGTTTCTTTTTTCATTTTCATCCCTCATCTTATATTTAGGCGGTTCATGTGGACCATCTTTAAATTGGGTACAAATCCTCTTATCCTCCCAATAAAAGTGGCACTTCTCCTTAAACTCTTCCCACAACCAACAACCATCACAAACACCTTTAGCTTCCATTTTTCACTTCATTAAACACACAACCAGGACAAACCCTTTTATTGTAAGCATGTAGAGCACTCATGTCAATGTGACATAATTTACAGGGTTTAAGGAAAGGAGGACCCCCACTTAATCCCATCCTAAAAATGTCATCTTTTAATTTCAAATTCATCTTTCCACTCCAACCACATCATCAGCAGTTCTGACTTAATTATTTCAAGTTCAGTGATGAAGTGGGCAATTTCTCCTCGCCCACTAACATCCTTGAAATCTTTGTAACAACCCACAGTATCATTCAGAGTTTGAATCGTTAGCTTCATTTTTCACCGCTTCTTCTCTTTCCTTCTTGGACTCTTCGTACAACTTGTCGTTAATTTCTTCAACTTGATCCTTTAAACCGCCAAATTTAGTTAACACTTCCTGTGTATCTTCTTGCTGTTCTTGGAACTTTTTTATGGCATGTTCAAGTTGTTGAATCCTTAACAGGTACTCCTGCGGTTCAAATTCTTCAATGATTGTCCTTTTAACAACCACTTTGTTGTCTTTCAATTCTGTTACTGTTTCGTCATTTATCAATTCTGGCATTTTCTAATCCCTCCAATTTTTTTATTCTAACGAGATGTTTTCTCCCATCCACCATGCAATCTATGAACCCATATTTATATAACTTGTTAACTCTTCGGTTTATGTTCGATTGCGTGGTTTTGAAAACTACTTTTAACTCATTAACTGTAACCCACCCTTCCTTTTTTTCCAGGTAGATGTGGATTTGGTACCCACTTGCAATTTTCTATCACCTTATTTTATGTTTATGTTTAAATTTCCTTACTTTCCTTAACAATTTAGCGTAAGGATCAGCTAAATTATCCAAATATGCCCTGAAGATGTGCCTGATTATCGTTGATGCTTCCCCCCTATCCTGTGCAAAAATCACGTCAACACCATACTTCATCTTGATAGTCATCAATATCTTGATAACTACATCCCCTCTCAGACGCGTATATTTGGCTTCTGGGAAATCTTTTACTAAAGCGGCGTGGAATGGGGCTTCAACAATAACTGCGAAGTAATCCATGTTTCTGGCCCTCTCAAGCTCTTTCTGGAACCTCTTGTGTCCTTTCCCAACAGTTCCGTACAGGTCAGATAAACTTTTACGCTCAAAAGCAATACGATTTTCATGGCCTTCAATGGAATAATCTCCCGTTTTGAGAGTTTTAACTACCGTCCCCTCAACGTATTTACTTTTCCTGAACACTAACGGTTCCTGTTCCCTAGTATCAATCACTATTTTCATCTGGGATTAACAAAACAGAGCCTTCTGCTGTAATGTATTCTATGGTTTCGCCACTATTTAAGCAAACTAAATCTGCCTTTGTTACGAAAATCCTCATTTTTTTGGAATCTCCTGCCAACTGAATAGTGTTGATTTACTTTTTTTGTCCATTGTTCTCACCTTGAATCTTTTGGTACATCTATCACAGAGTAAAAATCCCCCGGGAAGGGGGATAATTACGTTATGTTGGCACGTTTCTTCAGACCTCTTGGACATTGTATTGTGTGTTTTTTCCCTCACCCACTCTAACAACGCTCACTTTAACAGGTGAGTCTGCTGCTTTTTCAAGGATTGGTCGCAATTTAACTAACGCTCTAATTGCCGTTACTGTCCAAGATTTCTCACATGCAGTGCCATCTTCTTCTGTTACTTCAAAAACTAAGCCTTTCTTTGGATTCCCCGCATCATCTTTAAAGGCAGTTTGCGGTTGCCAACTCTTCAAAACCATAGTTTTTGCTTCTCCGTTCACTAACTTGATGAAATTTCCACCTAACATCTCTTCCCAATTTATTTCTGTCATTTTTGTTTTCCTCCACTTTCACCCTCTGGGTTCAAGTTCAAGCCACAATTTACACAATTGCGGATCATCTCAACAACTCCACCCCCAACCATTTCATGGCTAACGGAGACTGTGTGAGTGTGACGGCAGATTTTCGGTCTGCTTTTGTAAGTGTTAATGGGTATTAAAGATAAGTCATCTTCAAACCCATCACAATATTTTTTGAATTCTTCAATTGGCCATGTTTTCACAATATGCGAGTGACATAAATCATCATACTCAATAACCTTATTTCTAACAAAATCTACAAAAATACATCCATATAGTTCACTTAGTTTTCTTGTTTTGTATAAGTCAGTTAGTTTCATTTTAGTTATATGTCTCCTTACATAAAATCCTTGAAAAAGAGGGACCTGTTCGGACCTGTTCCTGACCTGTTCTAAAGGGAGTTCCTACCCTGTTCGGGGGGTGTGAAATGTGGTTTGTACCACGAGAAAACCCTAAAAACACACCAAATCCCCTAACAGAGAGGGGGTACATGTAGTGTTTATAGTTATGATAGTGTTGTATAAAGACTAAATGGCCTAGAAGCTCTCTTTGGGAAAAACCCACTTTTTCACTTTTTTGTCGAGGTAGAGATGCGATTTCACACCCCCTTTCACACCCCCGAACACCCCTTGGAACAGGTACCGAACAGGTCCGAACAGGTCTTTTTATCATTTTTTTTCCATCTCCCCTATTTTTGTCTCACAAAATTCAATAATGTCACTGGAGTGCCGTGGCGAGAGACTGGTTTTTTCATACAGTGCAGAGTTCCCTTTTGGTTGCGTGTTTGAAAAGAATCCTGCTTGACATAAGTTACTCATTATCTTTCTTGCTGTGGGTGTTGATACATCACACCAATCACAAACATCTGCTATTGTAAATAATGGCACATGGACTATCCTGTTAATAATTTTATCATAAAACTCCAAGTCCCTAGCTCCTATCCCTTGTGTTGAAGCGTTAAAGATTTCTCCAGCAAACCCATAAGCAACTGACACATCTCTCCAATCGGCATATAGTACATTTTGATCTCCTCTTACCCATTTTCTATTCTTTTGGTGAAAATACGCAGAAGATTTAATCAATGATATCATCTTTTTAACATCTCTCCTTGAACGGATAGTTTCTGTTGGCATAAAATCACTTAAACCCATTGATTCTGGGAAAACAACAGCGTCTGGCTTCTCTAGAACGCCAAGAGCCTCTCTTAGTTCATCGATATGGACATTTCTTTTTTTCTCAGTGGTATTGAACCCTTCAAGATATCTTCCAACCACGGCCTTGTTTTGGGCCTTAGTTTGGTCCGTGTTCAAAATCCAAGCTCTTGACTTCAATTGTTCACCTTCATCAAAATCTTCAGCATTACAAGTAACAAACAAAGTTCCAGTAAAATCTATTTCTTTAGTAGAAGTTAGGTGACCACCATTAATTTTATCTTCAACAGTTTCTAACAAAGTTAATTTCCCTTCAGAAATAGCAACCCTCAACTGTTCAACCACATTCCTTGCTCCCTGGAGTTCCTCAATGATAACAATATTACCTTTCCATTTCTCTGCCAGAACATCCATGTGATTCAAACTTGCAGTTGTTAAACGAGAATAAGTAAAATAAGCCTGCCCTTCTTCTCCAAATAAAGAAGCAACAGCCTTCATAATATGTGATTTCCCTGATGCCGCAGCACCATCCAACAAAACACACCATTCTGGATCAAATTCTTTTGTTAAATAAAGTAGGAACAAAGTCATTTTTAACATTGTTTCCCCTTCAACCAGCTCATCAAGAACTTCCTTGACAACCTTTAATGGGTCCGGACTCCTAAACAAAGTTAATTCTGATTTATGTTTTTCTTCAAAATAACCACACCCTAAAGTAGAACATACACCAACTTGTTGAGCAAAAGCACAGTTCCAAAATGGTTTAGTTTGTTTGTAAACCCATTCCAACCACCTTTCTGCTTCATCCAATTCATAAGGCTCAGGTAATTGTTCACAATTCCTAACAAATTCTTTCAAGATTGGGCGAGCTTCATCTACTGTTAATCCATCCATCCTAGCAGCTATGGAAACTATCTTCGCTCCTTGGTTCCTAATACCAGCGGGTGTTTGTTCTAACAGCTTAGAAATACAAGGATTGCCAAGATATTTTCCCTTAAATTTAACTGACCTGAATGCCCTTTCAGTTCTTGGAGTTAATTTATCCAGGTATCTCTTGGCAGCCTGTGCAATATACTTCTTAGGCAAGTCATACATCTCAATGGTCAAGGGATAGTCGACTTCATCGAAATTAACTTGTTTCCTAGGTTTATTTACAGGTAACACCTCATAATACTGTTTCCATGCTTTGTTAAAATTCCCCAGTGCATCTGCTTTTATGTTAGCTCCACCACAACACCTAATCAATGTAGCTTTACCTTCCAGGTCATTCCAACTTAATTTAGCTAAATCTACTACTTTCCCATGCCCAATAAGATTTAATGGCAATCCACATTGTTCAAGGATTTCCCTTGTAAAAGATAACCTGATTTCTTTGTAGAGATTGCACCCTTTATCAATCGCTTTTTTTACAAGTTGAACTAACAAATCCCCCTCTATGTCAATTTTAAGGAAAATATGAATATGAATAGATTTGTTACCGCTCCAGAAACAATAATAAGGAATTTTTTTAACATCCAAATAATCTGTTATTACTTTAGAAAATTCTCTGTTCTGTTTATATGTTGCCGCATCAAGTTCAAGAAGAAGTTCATTAGACCCAACAGTCCGATGATCAATAGGTGGCAATTGCCCACCAATTTTAATTTGTTTTCCCGGTTGATAAGAATTACCTTTCCTCCAATTTTTAGTAGTATAAATTGGCGTGTCAATAACATCCACCAACATTTCAAAATATTTCTTTTGTTTATCTATCCCATCCATTTTAAAAGATGAGGTGATTCGCGGAAAAAGAGGTGTGAACCGCCAGCTCACCTCAAGGCTGATGCACTCTTATGACGTGGCTGTCTAAGAGAACTGTAAGTGTTAATGTTCTGCCTGGTGTGATATAATATAATTGTTAATTAATGTCCTAACTTTCTCACTAGCATTTTGGTTCTCTTTAGACCTACACATAAAAAGAAATAAATCCCATTCTTTCTTGTCAACATAAATTGCCCTTTGCACCATTGCCATAAAAATAGGAAAATGTAGTCATATATATTCCTTCCGTTGTTACTCTCGAGTATTTGAGACGTATATGACAAATGTGCCAATCACTCACCTAAATAACTATCATCTTCTTCTTCTTCACACTCCACCATAATAAACCACCATATTAGCAACAGCCCCCATTCCCCAAGCAACACTTGCAACCGCAGGTAACATTGGACTTTTAACTTCTTTACTTATCAAATAACATAATCCCCCTACAGCTAATTTACTAAAAAATAAAGTTTCCCAAGAACCGTAGTTTTCCATTAAATTTCTTATTATTGGATTAGCTTCAATCTCTAACCCATGTTTAACTATATTACTTTGAGTATAATAAGCATCCATGCTGCCGCTAATTAACATCCCCAAATTAGCTATTTTCGTTCTGTCTATCATAATATTTACACACCGGCCTGAAATACACATTCCCCTCTTCTTGATGGACAGCTACACTTAACCCGTGCCTGTAAGGGCAATTGAAAGACCTAGAAGCTCCACATAAATTGAACTTATCATATTCAATTATGAAAGTGCCTAAATTCTCAATACAATTTTCCCAGTCCTCTTGCATTTTCATTTCAATACCCATCGAAATAACCTCCTTGTTTACAATAAACACAAATTGGTTTATACCAATCTCCTATCAAGATTTGTTCATAATTACAATTCTTACATTTAATTCTCGTATTTACTAACATCCCATCCAATGACTAAATATCCGTTGATTGGCATAACTGTTTTTAATCCCTTGAACATAGATTTATACATATCATCCACTCGGACATGTTGACCCAAATCATCAATAGCTAACAAATATTCGGGCCTACCCAAGGCTTCCTCTAAATCGCTCTGCTTGCTGGGAGAGATACATCTCCAAACATTGTCTATTTTCATCAATGGCCAATATTCCTCTAGCATATTCATCAAACCTCCCGTGTTGTAACCACTCATCATAATCATGGTGGTGCATTAATTCGTGAATGATTGTAATGTAAAAATCATCTTCACTTTCAATCTGGTTAGGGTTGTACCAAATGATAGAATCGTGTGGGTCATACAACCCTTTATCTTCCATCATTATATCTTCAAGTACGTCACAATCATCTAACCCATCCATAATTTTTTCTAAATTCATATTCGGAACCTCGGTTTAGCTCTTTTAGTGTTAGTACATTGGTTGAACCTAACATAATGAAATAAAGGTCCATCCCCTTGCCTGACTTCCAATTCTTGGTCTAAAAAAGGACAATACAATTCTCTTCCACTAAATTGTGGAGTGATATAAGTACAATAAGGTCTTTCAAGATAGTAAGTCTTATCAAATTCTGCAATTAACATCCTGGTATCTCCCCATTCTTGAAATTCTTTGGTTTGGCAACAATTGTAAATGTCCCTTTCCTGCCTACTTTTCATTCCTTTGTCCATCTCCCCTCACCCTTTCAATTAAATCAGCAGTTCTTTGATCTTCAACATAGTGCCTGAAAGATTCTGGAAGTAAACCCATATTAACTTCCATTTCAAGAATACTGTTTGTTGCCCTGTCATCTAAAAAATGGTCATAGTACAATTTGTTTGTTTCTAATTCATGGTATAAAACAGCATTACTACTTAACCACTCTTTTGTAACATCTTCATATAAAGAAGACCTTGCAGTAAAAATGGTAATGTGATAATTTCTTAAATACCAATCACGGACACGGTCTAACACTTGGTGATTAGGTTTCATAGTTCTGTAAATTTCTATTATTTGGTTTGGAGTTAAATCAAAAAACCGTTCAATGCTCGGTTCATTAGTTAATACTCCATCCATATCAACAGCTAATCTTGCTTGATAATAGTTTTTCATAATTTATATCCTCCAAATAAGAGAACTTGCTTTTCTCCATCTGAAAAAACTCTCGCTCCATGTTCAACATAAAATCTACCAAGATTAAATTCCAATCCCAAATGACCAGAAAATCTACTATCTAAAACAATGAAAGGAACTGCACCGACATCTTCATGTCTGAATTTAAGTCCTCTTTCGTCAACATAAGAATCCACTCCGTAGCCTATGCCAAAATTTAAATGAAGGGGTGGCAGTTGAAAACCATATTCAGCAAAAGGCATTACGTGCAATCTATGTTGTTTTAAAGAATCTTCAATTGTTCCCACTTGCGTATCAATCGACCTATATGTAGTTTCACCAGAACCATACAATACGTCAACTCCGACAGAATAATTATCATTTTTTGTTTGTTTAACTCTTACCCCCTGCATGTCTGAATTATTTAACCCATAAGCTATTGTTGAACCTGTATGCGCACAACCTAATAAAGCTAAAACAACTAAACTACTCAATGTTCTGTTCATCTGCGCCTCTCCATCTCCCATCAATAACATTAACCATCTGAACTTTCCCAGTATCGTAAAGTAATCCGTGAGTGTGCATCCAACTGCTTGGCCCAACAGTATAATTTAATCTCAATTTAGTTGAAGTGCCAACAACAAAAGTATTCCTTAATATTTCAGGAGAATGTCTATGGCCAGTGATACTTTTCCCATAAGCAAATTCATGAGACCTCATAGTGCCTCTTCTTGAACCGTTTGGACCTTTATCTCCGTGTGCTCCTAATTGCCACCCTCTAACTTTAAACTCTTCATCACGGCCAAGAAAACGGATATTACGAGGTAAATCTCTAACATGTCTCAATCCAAACTCTAATGGACTATGTCCTTCAAGTGCAGCGAGATATAATTTAGCTCCAATATGTGCATTATGTGGGTCATTAACAAATTTACCTCTCTGTAAATATTTCATAATGAAATCATCATGGTTAGAAGCAACAAGAATAACTTCCCTCCCATCCATTCTTTCAGCTACATTATTAAGTTCCCCTGCACAAATTTCTAATTCTTCTTCCAATAAATGTCTCCCTTCTTTATGTTGGTACGCTTCAGTAATTGATTGTCCCCATTCGTGATGATTCACACTATGCCCGTTAAAGAAATCATGTAAAATTATTCTCCTTGGATTCAAGTTATCAATCATTTCATAATTAGCTTTCTCAACCTGTTCATCAGTATCACCTACATGCCAATCACCAAAAACTAACGCATCCAAACTTGCTGGGCCGTGATGTTTCCTTAAATACATTTGACCTAAATCTACAAATGCTCCCCTGTTAGTTGCTTGAACATTCCTTAAATGGAAAGTTTGGTCTTCATCAACTTCAACTACAATTCCACCATAAATGTGGTCTTTCTTGGCAATCCTACCTATTCGTTGGTCTTCCCTATATCTTGGTCTGGTGCATGCTCCCGTAGTCATTAAGAGTTTTGGATGTTGACCTTCATTTGGAATAACTTTCATGCGTTGTTTAGGACTTGCAAATATCGTACTTTTATCATAATGAGTAAATCGAGCCAATCCTGTAACTGGATCAATCTGTTGAGGTAAAACTTTAAATTGGGCAATGTGTAATTTCCTACTAAGCCATCTAACTCCATACTCTAACGAATCTGAATCTATCCTTGTATGGAAACCTTCTTCATCGTGAGTTCTCCCTCTCATTGGAAGGATAATTAATTCCGCATCGTTATCTTTACAATAAGATTCAATGCCCTTATAGAAATCTCCGTGAACTCCCGCTTTCATTTGTGCGGAAGTTACAAAGTATCTCCTCATTTTAACCCCATTTTAATTGTATCAGTTTCTTTAACTGCCGGATTGAACCTGATCTTCTGTGCATACCTCATAACATAATCTGTTAATTCATTATCTTCAGAGTATGGTCTAAAATTAGCCATGGAACAAAAAGGATTACTCCACGCAGCAAGGTTCCCAGGTAAATATAATTGAGCATCACTACCTATAATGTAAACTTCAACTTTCTTAAATTTCCCAGTATAACCATCCCTTTCTTGTAAATACGCTTCTGCGTAGGGCATCCAATATTCCATTTTGTTCACCTATGTTTTAACCAATTTCTTGCAGCTCTCAGTAATGGTGCTAACAATAACAATTCTGGTCTTTTAGAAACGTAAGCTAATCCACCTGCCACTAAAACTTCTGCAAAAGCCCACAAAAACTTCTCACCTACCTTTTTCCATTCCAATTTTTTCTTTGCCATTTATATCCCTCCAAACTTATTTCATAATAAGCATCTTCCAACTTATTGAGTATCTTTTTTAGGTACCGGGCAAGAATATTTTCCACAGCCTTTTTTATTTTCCCCAGTAGTATTTTTATGTGTAACATAATCATCCTCCAAAATTGTCCCTTTAAGGAAATTCAAAACATTTTCCCCGGAAACAGCTAAACTGATGTGTGGGTTCTCTCTATAAATTCCCACATTAATTCCAACCATTACTGGCTCACCAAAATCTAACGCATAAATGGGACTTCCACTATCCCCTGGTTGAATTTGCCCATAATACACTAAATATCTTTTTGATTCATTTCCAATCCTTCCTTCTTTTAATAATCCATTATCGTGTAATACTCCAGAATATCCATAACTTAACAATAAATCTCCCAATTCATAATCACCAACAATTCTTCCCTTATACACGTTAGGTAAACAACCGTCAATTTTTAACAAAGCTAAATCTTGCTCTTCATCCATTTTAACAATTTCCATGTTAATTTCATTCACGGTGTGAACTCCACTTATAGCATCAGATTCTGTAAAATTAGAACTAGCAACTGTATGTGCGGCAGTTAAATAATATTGGTCACCTGTTTTTTTATCTAACAAAATAACTCCGCTACCCGACCCGTTCTTGATAGTTATCCTTTGTCCGGCATCGAAAGAACCTATCGTGGACCAATGTCTATATGTTGAACTAACTACTGTGTCAATTGTCTTTTTAGTGATATTAAAAGAACCTTTATCATAGGCAAGAACAGGGGGAGCTAGTGCTAATAGACCTATTGTAGCAAGAACTCTACCATACCTCATTTTAACCAACCAAAGGGGGGTAGTGGAAGAAACTATATAAATGTTCTGCCATAAAATTTATAAACAAGTTAATTTATAGGATATAATAACCAACCAAAAATTATTTCTTTGGTGGTGTCTAACCAACATCGCCTACTTTTAATCACAATTAAAACAAAATCCTAATGCGTTCTTTTCCGTTCCACATTGTCTACATCTTTTTGAATTCATTTTTGCAACACCATTTTGGTTTCCACGGAAAGCGGAGACCGTTTTCTTTTATTGTTCTCGTTACCGTTATTCTTGTAACTTTAAGAGTTTTACTTATACATTTAAACCTTTCCAAAATCAAGTGATGAAACAGACATACTTTTCTGTGCCCAACAAAACTCCTCATTAAAAGTCCAAACAACTAAACCATATTGGTCATTGAACTTTTGGGGTTTCTTGCCAAAATTTAAGATAGAGCGGGGTCGGTGGAAAGTGCTTTCAACAGTATAAAATTCCTTATCTGTGTGCAACCAACAAAGATAAAAATGCAAACCAGCATAACTATTCATTTTATCGGTATTATGGACGTGCCCCACAACAGCCTTCAACCTATGTCTCACTTTCTTCCAACAACCAAGTTTCTTAAAAATTTCCCTGATTAAATAATATTCGAGTATGCCGTAATCATCGCAATCCCCGACTTTCTTCTGTAAGATTTCTTCCGGACTATACCATGTTTCTTTGTTATCAACTTTATATCTAAATTCTTTTTTTCTGAATTTTCCATCTAGCCACCTCAGAACATTTAATGGAACAACATCCACATTATCACTGTGAAGCTTATTACGCTTAATGAGTATATCAGCAAGGTGAGATATGAGAGTAATAGGTCTGTATCTAACATATTCTTGTACCTCCTTTCTTTTCGGAGCTTTATAAAATATTTTAGATTTCTGCCACCTATCATTCCATGCCTTTGCATTACTTGCACTTGGCCTTTTCAATTTATACCTTTGAATTTGATTAGCTAAATCAATATTTCTTACTTGTAATCTTTCCCAATCTTTCTTAGTATCTTCCAAATCTTTCATTAACGCTTCTTTATCTAATGCGCAATTAGCAAACTGGTCACTTACAAAATCATACATCTGGATTTTATACAGGATTTTTTTTAGTTTTTTAATCACTTTTTGGATATCTCTCCTCCTTCTCACAAAAAACCTTGAATTTTTTGTAAACTATTTCTTCCCCCTCAAAAAAACATAAAGTGGGATTTATTTCTTGTCCAACAACTATTCTTTCCTTTAAATTAAAAATAAAATCTTGGTCCCTCATTTTATTTTCATAACCCAAACAATTTCCATATATGGGGGGATGTGGGTTGCAGCGTCTGTTGAAGTTCCTCCTGCTGGTGAGCAAGTAGATAATGAACCTCTCGGGCAACTTGCATCCGCATAAGTATGGGTGTGTGAAACGGAACTGCCTAAGCCCCCCGTTGTGTTTGCATCTACACCTCTTAAGAATTTTTTTGTTCCATCCGTTGTCCCATTCAGAGCAGGTAGGGTTTCTCCGTCATAAACACTCTCTGCATCAGTTAAAGCAGACCCTTCACATTCTACCCAAAAAGCAGACATTTGTCTTGTTTTATAGATAGTATAACCTTCTCCACTTGTAAAAATATCATTAGCAACAGATAAAACTGTGTCGCTGTCCACCGCCGTTACATAAGTAAAAGTGTTATCTGTGCTGTTAAAAATGACCATCCCAGGTTCAACTGTACTTGTAAAGTTCTGACCACTTTCTTCTAATTTATTTGCAGTGGTTGCATCGGTTGTGCCAGAATCCGCCGTACCAAAAGTTTTATGCCACGCTTTAATTGTGCCAACTTCTGCTTTATCGTCCTGGACGATTTCAATTGATAAAAGGGTCGCTGACAATGCCACTCCAATCTTAACAGCGGTCTTTGTTTCTACTACTGCTCCTGCAACCCCCAAATATTGCACCGCTTTATCTGTTAGTCCAGTTGTAGTATAAACTCCTGCTGTCTGAACGGTTACGTCTGCCCCAGAAGAAACAGTAGTAAGAGCTATACCATTGGCTCTTATATCATCTTGCGTCCCTAAATCAGAAATATAAGCTTTCCCATCACTCAATTTAAAATAAACTACATTACCTGCTGTAATATTTTCCCCTGCTTCAATATCTATTATTCCGGCCGTATCATTAAAATAACCATCGTCTAATTGGTCTCCATCTGTTATTTTTGCTGCTTTATCTTGTGTTGCCATTTTATTTACCTCATGAATATTCTACTTTTACGAATGTCACTGTTGCGTTCCCTGTTGCATCTAATCTCCATCTCACACCAGTTGTATTCGGATTGGTTGCTTGATGTTCCACCCCCAGTGTAACTTGTTCCCAATTTGAAC
>Ga0098033_1000623_pt1 | contig 15565 bp, 25 predicted proteins | sample 1_EtaG_FD_75049 | JGI IMG/M metagenome (GOLD analysis project Ga0098033, IMG submission 75049) | Marine viral communities from the Subarctic Pacific Ocean - 1_ETSP_OMZ_AT15124 metaG | ecosystem: Environmental > Aquatic > Marine > Oceanic | place: Pacific Ocean | collected 2015-01-07
AGCGCCCCAGAAGGACGGAAGCGCACTTGAATTCTACGGACGGTGCCAGTTGTGCGGGGGCTGGCAATCGAGAACCTTCCCAACCCGTGGACGTGGACGGGCTTTCCTCGGAGGAGGGCGCTCCGAACTTCCTCCATGCCGCATTGAGCAACTTTGGCCACCAGGGACCGAGGCAGTCCCAGGTCCGACGCCAGCTCCGAAAGAATAGGGTCGACGCTCCGGACAGACACGGGACGGAAGTGGGCCTTGTCTTGGAGATAATCGAAGATGTCCGGAAGCCACCTCACGGAGTCTCCAGCTGGTCAAACGGCAGAAGGTCCCGTAACCAGACGATTCCCTCCCCTTCTTTCCGGGACACGGTGAGCTTGAGGTCGGCACCAACCCCCAGGCCAACCCAGACCTCTTTGTCCGTCACCATAACCAAACGACCGTGCGGGGGAGATTCCATGCTCAGCGGTTCTCTCCAGGCCGGGCGTTTGACTTCGAGTTGCAGGCGGGCCTTGAGCCCCATAGTGTAGACCTCATCTAGCGAGAAGGTCATATAGCTGTCGGGGAGAAAACCAATCCCTTCGCCCTGTTTCCAGACCCGGTTCTCCTCAAGTATCGTTACGCTCTTCAGCACGCTACAATTCTACCACACGAGCCGAGACCTCGACCCCCACTGGTCCTTCATGGAAATCGTAATCGAAAGAGGCAAGATCACCACCCTTGAGGATCTGCCACCTCATTCCATAGCGCTGGATGGGTTTGTGATGGGCCCCCAGATCGACACCGAGCACCACCGCTACTCCTTCGACCACCACGGGGGATGCGTGCGATTTGCCACTTCCTCCGCGTGCATGCAGGCCATGACAGCCGTGATGCTCGGGCTGGACCCCGAGCCTTACACCGTCTACTGCAATGACGTGGACGTGGACGTGGCCGCGGCCATCTGGTGCCTCAGGAACCCGGAGCGCTGCAAGGAGCCAAACATCGCGAGACTGATCGACGCAATCGGAAAAGGGGACATGCATGCGGGGGCCTATGACGTTAATGGCACCCGGAAGCTAATCGAGTGGATTTGCGCTCCCCAGGTGGAATCGATCCGGAACGGCGATTACGAGAAGCTATCCAACGCCGGGCTCAAGCCTATTCTGGAGAGCATCCTTCACCGCATCGACATTTACGGAGCTGGAGAGCACGCCATCGAAGTGAGCCGAGAAGCGCCCAAGGCCGAGTTCAAGGTCCTGAGGAACGAAAACGGCTGGGCGCTATTCGAGAGCCAGGACCCCCACGTCCTGGCCTACATTTGGCAGGCAGGCTTCGACCGGGCTGTGGTGACGCGGCCCCTGGAAGACGGCTCTCTCGCCGTGACCCTGGCCAAGAGGTCCGATTTTATTGACTCGTTCTGCCTGGAGCGTCTCTATCGGCGCCTGAACCGCTTCGAGAAAGGCTGGGGGGGCAGCTCGAATATCGGAGGGGCCCCCAGGCGCCCAGACGGGTCCCGAAGCCAGCTCAGAGCGGACAAGCTGATTGAACTGGTGGACGACGAGGTGCTGGGAAACCCCATCGCAGCTCCCAAGAAAACGGCCACCAAGAAGACGACCCGAAGTAAAGGTCCGTCGTAGGGAGGTCCCGTGTTACCATCCGGACGTGGACGAAAAAGAACTTCTCTCTCACTTCCGGCAGTGTAAGACGTGCCGGGAGGATGCGGCGCGGGTGAACCACATCTGCGAGGCGCTGACTAGGCTAGGGGTTCGTGCCCGCCTCCACACTGGCGCCGCGGCTCTCATCTGGCTCGTGATCGGGGGGCTCACTATCAGCTCCAGGGAGGCCGAGAACGACCCGGGTGTCTGGATCCTCATGTGGGCCGTGATAGCAGCCCTCTGGACGGCCGGCCAATTGGTCAACCGGGCCTTCCTCTGGCGGCGCACCCATCACGCGAGGCTGGCCCTGGGGCGCCTTCACGAGTGCGTAACGGCCCCGCGCCCCATGAGCAGTTACTTAGAGGAAACTCGCAAAGAAATCGAACAAGAGGAGCGGACCAAGCGAGAGGGTCTCTAGCGTCCTTCGGCAGAATCGGTCTCGGCTGGTACACACTCGGGCGGCTCTTCGCTACACGAGCGAAAGACCCCGGCCATCGCGAGGATAAAGACGACGATTACGGTGGCACAGCCGAGGTCACCCACGGCGCTTTGTAGGGCTCCGGCCAGCGTCTTTGGACAGTTGCAATTGGACGGGCAGCCACAGTCGCAGTCGGGGTGGTGTCTCACCCTTTCAATGTACCAGCGCTACTGCCATTTGGGAAGGCGCCCTCGGCCTGTCTCCTCCCTTTCTTTCAGAGCGGAAGCGGCCTCTTGGCGACTCCGGATGCGTCCGTTGCGGCGCCCGTCGGTGCTGCGGAACGAACACATAGTGCAGTGCCCCTTAAACGGCTTTGGTTTGTTTTTTTTGTGGTGTGCCATAGGATTCCTCGCGGGCCGGCGTTACCGGCCCGACTGTGATCCATTGGCGTAAAGAGTTCATCAAAGCGGTCTACCCTGGAAAGAAATCAGAATCCAGCTTTCTTTTGGACCTGGTCGTAAGACATCGGTTTCACAGCTCTAGGCTTGCGCATCTTGGGAGGGGCGACCGAAAGAGGCGGGGAAGGGTCCGGGGCAGCCATCATCGCGACCCGAGGCGTATCGACCTCGGCCTCCTCGGGCTCAGGTTCGGACTCGGGCTCGGGTTCGGGCTCCCCCTCTCGGTCCGGGCGGAAAAAACCACTCTGGACCAAGCCCTCCAAGTAACCCCGCAAACGCAGCACCTCGGCATGGCGCTCCTCATTCTCGTCCGCGAGTTCCTCCACGGTCTCAGCCAACGACTCGTAGCTGACCCGAGACACGTCCTCCTGACGGGCGTTATCGAGGCGCCCTTCTAGGTAGGAGAAGCCGGCAGCTCCGAGGGCTGCGATGGAAGTGAGGATGGTTCCCCAGGTGGCCCAAGAGCCACGGCCCTCGGTCTTGCGGCGGTCCATAGGAGAATGGCTAGACAGGCATAGTGGCGATGACCGACCGAGGCTGTCAGCTGATGTCGCTGTACGTGGACTTTCTTAGAGCCCTCTCTCTGATTCACCAAAGAAATCATTGGATCGCCCAGGGTCCTAACTTCTATGGCGACCACCTTTTGTTCCAGCGACTGTACAACGAGGTTCAAAAGATGGCGGACCAGGCGGCAGAAAAGACGCTGGGGCTCTACGGCGAGCTGACCTCGGGCCCAAGAACCATGGCCGAGCTGATCACCAAGTACGAGAAGGACGAGAAACCCATCCAGTCTTCGCTCGACGCCACCAAAGGATTCATCGAGCTGTGCACCCAAGTCTACGAGGGGCTTCAGAAAAACGACGCCATGACGCTGGGACTCGACGACCTCGTGATGGCTCTGGCCAACCAAGCCGAGAGCCACGCATACCTTCTCCAACAAGCGAACCGGGGCTAGATGGGAACGGCCTCCAACATCGTCTTGAACGCGAGCCTGTCTAATGCGCTCGACTTCGGAACCGATCCTTTCGTCCTGACTTTCCAGGCATCGGACTTCAGCTCGAACTCGGCCTTCGTTGCGCTCGTGAACGGATCGGCCTTCCTAAAGGGCGTCGGCGCCTACGACCTCGCGCTTTCCCTGCGGTTCGTTCCGGATCCGTTCCCCCCAGTTGAGCCTTACTTTAGCGCCGCGTACGTCTTGGGCGATGCGGAGCCGGTGGTGATGGAGGCGGGCTCGGTTTCATTGACCACCTTCCCCACGGTTGTTTCCGCCAGGATTCCAGTGGCAGCACCCGACGGCGGTCTGCTGCGCATCCAAATCGCAACCCAATTCGCCGGCTCCCTTTCGTCGGGGAGCGGCCTCACCTTGGTGTTCTGATGCTTCTGACGGTACGAAATCTCACCAACCAAGAGGTCCGCTTTGACGGATACGTGGTCCCTGCTCCGTTCGGGGGCCAACTGCTCTTGACCGTGACGACCGCTGAGTTTGAGGGGTTCACCGGGCTCTTCGCAGCAGCCAAGGCCGGGCTCGTCTCGACCAACTTGTCGGCCGCAGAAACCACCATCCAGACTTTAACGGCCGCGACCCAGGCCGACACCTACGACGAACCCGTGACGGTTGGGAACAAGGTGACGGCGCACGGAACCAAAGTGTTGCCGCCAGTGGAGCGCGGAGAGCTGTCGAATTTTGCCGTTTGGTCAGCGCTGCCAGCAGGCACGGGAGAGATGACGATCCGCATCTGGCGGTACCGGCGGCTCACCCAGGGCAGCGCGTTCAGCTTCACGCAAATCACAGACACCTTCGTCTACGACAGCGCGATTCCTTTTTCTTTCCAGTTCGATCTGGAGGACTACATCAGACCCGGTTTGGACCTGGTTGTTAACGACCAGCTGGCCGTGGGAAGAATCTACGTCCCCGGCGGCAGCCCCGGGCTAGTGAACATGCTAATCAAGTGGGCCGTGACGCCATTGGATGGAACAAGCAACGAGGCCGAGCCTCCGCCAGATCCCCCCACGTGGCCACCGACCTGAAGAAAAAGGAGGGGGCTTTCACCCCCTCCTTTCGGTCACAACGTGGACGCGCAGGTCGCCAGATGGTCGGCGGCCTCTAGGAGTTGCTCTTTGGTCGGTTGGCCGCGAGCAGTGACGAGCCAACTGAGGGCGCCATCCTGGGATGTGCCGCCCCACGCCAGTAGCCCCGGCGGCAACTGCAGCTGAGCGAACTGGTTGCCGTCGGGGGGCGCAACCGGCTCGGGGTCAGCGCACTCTTTATTGACCGCCACCAAAGCCAGCTTGAGCCGAACTATGAGATGGCGTATAGTGTGGCCGTCGGTAGAAACCAAGGCCCCTTTGCGGTTCACTCGCCACCCCTCCAAGCGTCCAAGCCTAGCGAGGAAGTAGCGAATGGTCTCCTTGTCGACTCGCTGACCCTTTTTGCTCTGCTGGTACAGGGCCGAGGGGGTCAGCTCTTTGCGTGCTCTCTTGTAGTTGAGCAGCCGACCCAGGAGAGCCTTCTGGTCTCCTTGAGAGATGGCGCGCACGCAGTCGACGTCTTCTATACGATGCTTCGAATCAACCATGATGTTCCGTTTCCTTTCGTTCGTTACGGGACACCACTCAGTCTAGCGCCTCGGGCCGCGCCGTCAAGATAGAATCGTCTAAAAAAGCCTACCACGATGGTGAACTTGGGACAACTAATTAACCAAAGTTGATTTGATCTTTTGTTTAATTAGATTGTAGCGTTTGGTTTATTGCATTGCGCGCCCGCGCATATCCCCGTATGTAGGCGGGACGGAAAGCTGACCCGGAGGAGCAATTCTCATGGAGAGCTTTCTGAAGCGACATCCAGAGATCAATCCCCACAAGCACTCGCCCGAGCCGACGCTCGGACAGCGCGCGGCCGAAGCCGTGGCGAGCTTCGTGGGGTCGTGGAAATTCATCGCGGGGCAGTCTGTTCTGCTCCTCATCTGGGTGATCCTGAACGTGGTCGGCGTCATCACGTGGGACACCTACCCCTTCATCTTGATGAACCTCATGCTCTCGATGCAGGCAGCGTACACGGCCCCCATGATCCTCATGTCCGCGAACCGTCAGGCCGAACGAGACCGCGAGGTATTGTACGGAGACTACGTCCTCGACGCCAAGACGCGCATCCTGGTCACAGCGGTCGCACAAGACCTAGACGACCACGAGGAGCGTCTCCACCACATCCAGGCGCATCTGCGGAGCCAGACGAAGAAGCTCGACATGCTGGTTGGGGCCGTCGTCCGGCCGCCACCAAGCGTGCCTCCGCCGCCGCCCAGGCGCAAACCGCCGCGTCCCTAGACTTCCCACACCCCAGCCGAGGCCGCGTAAAGAGCAAAAGCGGCGGACGCAGTCAGGGCCAAAACGGCGATAACCCACCGCCGCATAAAGAGCTTTCGATCAAGCACCACCACGTCGCGCGCGGCCTTGACGCCAATCGTCACCGCTATTCCGAACAGCACGCAGGTAAACAGCATCTCCATCCCAGGAGCTTAGCAGTCAGCTGGGTCCGCGGTTCTCGCGCAGGATGTTCATGAAGAGATGCCCTTGCTCGATGGCGTCGTCCACGGCCTTGTGAGTGTGCGGAGGGAGGTCTTTGAACCAGCGCTTGGGCATCCGCCTCTTGGTGGTCTGGCGGTACCCGATCTTGAGCTGAGCCATTGCAAAGGTCTTGATGTCCAGCGCAGAAAAACTGAAGGGCGACTTCCCGACGAAACGAATCAGGTACCAGTAGACGAACAGGAAATCGAACCCAGCGGGGTAACCGACAAAGACCGGGAGCCCCTCCTGCGAGTTGACCCAGTCCGAAAACTGCACCATGGCCAGCGCCGGGATCTGGGGATTCTTCCTGGCCGCATCTTGGACCTCTTTGGGCTGCGTCTTCCACCACTTAGCTGTGTCCGGGTCGGGCCGTGCATCAGGGAGCGTCTCCAGGTTAACCGAGAAGGTCTCCACCATTGCGCCATCCGAGTCGAAAGCCGCAGCTCCCAGGCTGAGCATCGAGTTCGGCCCCGGGATGGGACCGTCAGTTTCCACGTCGACGCTAATGTAAGCTTCCTTTTTCACAACAATCTCAATTCAATTCTGGAGCCGGGCCCTTAGTCTGGCGCCCCCTCGTCCTCGGACATCACATCCGCGAAGGTAAGGCCACCGTGGACCTCGACGTCGCCCAGCTCCTCGTACGTCTTCTTGAACCACGGATGCCCCGGCGGGACACGGACGTAGCCGCACCAGCAACCGCCCACTCCGCGCCGAGCAAGACAAGACAGGCCGGTATCCTCGTCGGTCCACACGGCTTCATCTGGTTCTTTTTCCCAAAGCTCCACCCCCAGACTTTAACCGATAACCAGGCGCCTGTCCCGCATAAAATGATGACCCTCCGTCGCCAGTACAAAAGAACCGTCGCCAGCTTGCGGGCTCGTGGTAGGTTCCGTTCCGTGGCTCAAGAAGGAATCAAAGTGTACCTGGATGACGACCGGGAAACCCCCGAGGGATGGACTCGCGTCTATTGGCCCGCCGAAGCCATCGAACTCCTCAGGGGAGGGAACGTCTCCGTCATCAGCTTGGACCACGACTTGGGCGACGACGAGCGGGGCACCGGGAACGATGTGGTCTTGTGGATTGAAGAGGCGGCAGCCCTGCGGGGGTTCGACCCGCCACTGATGAGGGTGCACTCGGCCAACCCCAGCGGCGCAGCGAAAATGCAGGCTGGGATCGATGCCATCAATCGGCGGCTTGGCCGGCGCTGACTAGCCGGGGTAGAGCGTTCCCAGAACAACCCCGAGCGCAAATATCATCCCGACCACCACGACGAGCGTGAGGGCTGTGGCGACGACGAACCCAGGACCGCGTCCCCACTGGATGACCTTCATATCTTGGACCGCAGCCCGTTGCCCTCCCGTCACGTTTAGCGACAAGAAGGCCAACGTCTGGGCCACGTCGAGTCCTGTACCATTGCATTTCGAGCAGCCATCTCCCTTGCAAGTGTCGCAGTACCAGCGAGCCCGGAGGTCAGCTAGCGACTCCTTGATCCTGGTCTCCGGCTGGCCGTCCGGCATGACCACGTAATCATCCAGGTTCATCGGGGCTCGGCTGGGGGGCTTCTTCTTCGAGGTCCAGCTGGTCATCCCCTGACCGCCGCACGGGATGCACCGGACCAGTGTCGCGGTCCTGCCGTCCACCACTTGCCCGAACCCTTTGCATCGCGAGCAGTCGACGAAGCTCAGAGGCTTCTCGACCGGGGCCTCCGAAGCCGGTCGGTTTGGGGACCCACCCCTGCATTCGGCGCACTCCCACCAAGTCTCGGACCCTACCGTACGAGCGCGCCATTCGCCCTGGCACCCCTTTACCGCGTGTCTAGCGTCCATGCCTCACCCAAGGAGAGCTGAGCAGTCGCCGCCGACGCAGTTCACCACGGCTCCGGCAATCCACAGGAAGACCGAGAGGACGGCCACTGACGCAGCGTAGGCCCACTTACGGTCTCCCCACTTCCAGAGACGACGGAAGGTGACCACGTAGACGTAGAGCACTAAAGTCGAGAGAATTACGAGGGCGGCGATTTGTAGTACATTTGCCATCCTCGTACCTTAAAGAAAAGACCAGCCTGCGTCCAGCGATATAGGGCCCAACATGCAGCTTTGGTTTTTACGTCAGGACACCGTAGAACGCCCCTGTTACGAGACGATGGTGGTGGCCGCGGAGACTGAGGAAGAAGCTCGGATGATGCATCCCAGCATTCCCCACGACCATCGCGAAAAAGAGTGGTGGAAATTCACGGCCCCCGGTCGCTATGCAAACTGGGCCCGAAGCCTCGAAGACGTCACGGTGCAGCCCTTGGGCACAGCGGTAGAAGGTGTCGCGCAAGGCGTCATCTGCGCAGCCTTCTGGGAGCCAATTCCGGAGGTGCCTTGGTACGTCTACATGGTACAGAGCCAAAAGGACGGCTCCATCTACACAGGCGTCACCACGGATGTCCAGAAGCGCCTTAAAAAGCACAACGCGGGGACCGGCGCCAAACACACGAGGCAGCGGCGCCCTTACGAACTTCTCTTTGCGTGGGAAGCTCCTAATAAAGTGGAGGCCTTCCGTCAAGAGTATAAGTGGAAGCAGCTCACCCACCGGCAGAAACTAGAGCTGGCCAAGAGGAAAGGCTAGCTCTGTTCTGAGTCCTTCACTTTCGGTGCTCCTCGGGGGGCGGGCCCGGGACCTGAAACCCACAGCCAGGGCAACCGGGAGGGCCGTAGCTTGCGTTACACTTCAGGCACCAGTAAGACATGTACCACTGAACATCCCTTTGTTCGGGCATCAGGTAGTAGTAATAGCGGGCGATCACTTCTCTCTAATGATAGCCCAAGCCCCAATCACACCCGTATTCCCCGGATCTCTCCTCAGCGCTGAGTTCCTCGTCCAACACAATGCCGTCACGTTCGTCTTGGTCGGTCTCGTCGCAGGGAGGGCACGTTTCGCCCAGGCGCTGACATTCCTGGCATCCTTCGAGTAGCTTGGCCATGCAGGGAGCGTGACACAACGACCCAAGCCTAAACCCCTGCGCCGGGGGACACAGCCTCGGACCGCTTGTCTGCGTCCCACCACTCGGCGTAAATGAGGTACGGACCCTGACCAGACGTTTGCAGCACGTACCACTTGCCCTCGTAAAGCCCGATTGCCGTCGGGACCCCCTCATTGTGGCCGTGGTTGGCGATGGATTTGACGAGAGGAGGGGCCGCGCTCCAGCTATCGTTGGGCAGAAATCGGTGCTCGCTTTCTAGCTCCCCAGGGTCCGGCTCTTTTTCCATCCCACCAAACTACCATACAAAAAAGAGGAAGCCGGCCCATTGTTGAGGTAGGCCGGCTTCCGAGCGAGCATGATGGGCTGCGGGGGAGCTTTACATCATGCCGCCCATGCCTCCCATGCCGCCCTGGGGCGCGGCGGCGGGTTCCTCGTCCTGCGGCTTCTCAGCAATCAGGACTCCGGTCGTGAGCAGAAGACCCGAAACGCTGGCCGCGTTCTCCAGGGCGCAGCGGCAGACCTTGGTCGGGTCGATGACGCCCTGTTCCACCAGGTCACCGTACTTTTCCGTCTGGGCATTGAACCCGTAGGAAACACTGTCGCTGCCCAGGATGGTGTGGATAACCACCGAGGCCTCCAGGCCCGCGTTGGACACGATCTGGCGGACCGGGGCTTGCAGTGCTTTGCGGAGAATGGTGAGACCAAAAGCCTCCTCCGGCGGCACCTTGAGGTCAGTCAGAGCCGAGCAGGCGCGAAGCAAAGCAACGCCACCCCCGGGCACGATCCCCTCTTGCACGGCCGCCCGAGTCGCGTAAAGAGCATCCTCCACGCGAGCCTTTTTCTCCTTCATCTCCGTCTCGGTAGCAGCACCGACACGAAGAACAGCCACCCCTCCGGCGAGCTTGGCGAGACGCTCTTGGAGTTTCTCTTTGTCGTACTCGGAGGTGGTGTTTTCGATGAGGGTGCGGATCTCCTTCTGCCGAGCCTCGATCTCCTTGGTGTCACCACCCCCGTCAACGAGCGTGGTGTTGTCCTTCTCGATCTTGATGGACTTGACGGTCCCAAGGCTTTCCAGGGTGAGCCCTTCCAGAGAAACCCCAGTGTCGTCGCTCACCACCTCGGCCCCCGTGAGGACGGCCAGGTCTCGGAGGATGTCCTTGCGACGGTCCCCAAAACCTGGAGCCTTGACGGCCGCGCAATGCAGAGCGCCACGCATCTTGTTGACGATGAGAGTCGCCAGGGCTTCGTCGGTCACGTCCTCGGCGATGATGACGATGGGCTTCTGGGCTCGGGCGACTTGCTCCAGCACCTTGACCAGATCCTTCATGGTGCTGATCTTCTTCTCACAAAGAAGAATGAAGGCGTCGTCGTAGCTCGCCAGCATCCGTTCCGGGTCGGTGATGAAGTACGGCGAAAGGTAGCCACGGTCGAACTGCATGCCCTCGACCACCTCCATGAAAGTCTCGGCGGTCTTGGAGTCGTCAACGGTGATGACCCCTTCCTTGCCGACCTTCTCCATGGCCTCGGAGAGAAGCTTACCAATCGTCACGTCCCCATTGGCCGACACCGTTCCGACCTGGGCGATCTCGTTGGGATCCTGGGTGGACTTGCTCAGCCCCTTGAGCGCTTCCTTGACGGCAATCACGGCCTTGTCGATGCCGCGCTTGATGTCCATCGGGTTATGGCCGGCCGCGACGAGCTTGGAGCCCTCGTGGAAGATGGCCTGAGCGAGCACGGTAGCCGTGGTGGTCCCGTCCCCTGCCACGTCCGAAGTCTTGGAGGCAACCTCGCGGACCATCTGGGCGCCCATGTTCTCGAACTTGTTCTCAAGCTCGATCTCCCGGGCAACAGTTACGCCGTCCTTGGTGATGGTTGGAGAACCAAAGCTCCGTTCCAAAACGACATTGCGCCCCTTGGGGCCGAGAGTTACCTTCACGGCATTTGCGAGCGCGTTTACGCCCGCGAGGATGAGCTTACGTGCGTCTTCTTTGTACGCGATTTCTTTTGCAGCCATTGTCTTGTTTTCTCTCAGACTTCGAGGATTGCGAGGATTTCTTCTTGGCGGAGGATGATGCGTTCCTCGCCTTCGATGTTGATTTCGTTTCCGCCGAACTTATTGAAAAGCACGCGGTCGTTCGGTTTGACGTCCAAAGGCCGGATGCTCCCGTCCTTTAGGTACGTACCGGGACCAACGGCGATAACGACGCCCTCGGCCGGTTTCTCTTTGGCGTTCTCCGGGATGTAGAGCCCACCCTCGGTTTGCTTCGCCCCTTCTCGGCGCGAAACCAGCACGCGATCTTGCAACGGCTTGATGTTCATGTTCTTCCTCAGCAGGGGACAAGCAGGCCCAAGCGCCTTAGACCCCCCAGCCCCACCAAAGATAGCCCCCCGGACACCAAAGTCAACCTTCCGGGGAAGTTTTTTGTTCGTGCACCGCGATGTACCAATCCAGAGCGCGGATAACGATGTCCGAAGGTTTTTGATCAAACAACACGGCCAACTCTCCGAGATCGCGCAGGATGGAGGGGTCGGTGATGGTCACGGTGGCGGTCCCGTCGTCGTTATCGGTAACCAGGACGCCCTCTCCATCTAGATCCTCGTCCGTCACAAGTGCCTCCCCAAGAAATCGTAGAGAGCGCTCCACTTTTTACGCGCGGCCCTTCGCCAGACCATGATGTCGAAAGCGTGGATCTCTCCGGGGTAAATGTGGCACTCGGCTTCGCCGTCGGCCTCGATGACCGCGTGCTGAAGACGAACAGTGTCCGGCAGAAGAGGATCGGCGGTTCCGGCTGCAGCGAACACCGGGGGCAAAGGGCGTCCCAACGAGGAGTTCTGCTCCAACAACAGCAGAGGGCTCGCCAAAGGACTGGCGGGCGCGGTCCGGTCCAGGGGGGCGCCGATGTAGGCCTCGGCCGCCTTCCTAAGAAAGACCCGAAGGAGCCAGGATAGCTTCCGGTGGTGCAGTCGATCCAACCCATTGAGATCGAGCAGCCCGTAGATCGGCGCGACGGCTCGGACCGGCAGATTGAGATCAAAAAGGCGCTTGGCAAAAGGCTCTGGACGACGTAGCGAACAGCACAGTGCCAGCGCGAGGGCCAAATTGGCGCCCGCCGACTCTCCCACGATTCCCAAACGCCAGGGATCACCTCCGTACTCACCCGCGTTATCGAACACCCACTGCAAAGCCGCCGCCGCATCCTCTAGGGGAGCGGGGTACTTGTGGCGTGGACCAATCCGGTAGTTACAAAGGAACACCACGTAACCGGCCCGAGCCAAAGCCAGGGCCATGACGCGGTGTGTCTCTTTGCTCCCGATGGCCCAGCCGCCTCCGTGAACGTAGAGGATGACCGGAGCCTCCTTCGCGTCGGAGGGGGCATAGACGTCTAGGAGGTGAGCCCTTCTTCCCGAGTCCTGGTAAACCACGTCCCGGGACAGGCAGACCCCATGGCGATGAGGACTGCCGGCCGGAAGCGCATAAACCGAGCGAGCCAAGAGGTGAAGCGCACGGTCGGAGAGCCGAACGAGCTTTTCCATTCTCCGAGTATCGCAAAAAATCGAACCAGAGGCTACGTCAGTCGCAGATAACGTCACCCTTCATCGCCTCCAGCCCTCCCACTCTACGCCGCAGCGAGGACAATAGACGCGAGTGCGCCCGCGGATAGAATCATCCTCAAGCCATTTGTGCTGACCCTAGCACGCAGGATAGAATAGACGAGGTGAGCCTGGTCCACGCAGACTGCCTTACCAGCATGGAAACAGGGGATGCCGACGCCGTCCTCACACAGCCCCCAGAGAGCGCCACGGCAGCCCACTGGCAGAGGGCTCTTGGATGCGTGCGGCCCGGAGGAACCCTGCTGGCTCAAGGAACCCCGAAGGCCTACCACCATCTAGGGGTTGCGGTGGAAGACGGCGGCTGGGAGATCAGTGACTGTCTGGCCTGGTTTTTCACGACCGGAATGCCACCCTCCCCCACTCGCCTCAAGCCAGCATGGGCGCCGATTCTCGTAGCTCACAAGCCGGGCGGACCCTTTTATCTCGGGGCCGAAGATGGAGGGGTGCCCTACGAGAGCGAGAAAGACCGTGTTTCCTCGGCCGCCAAAAACCAGTCGCCCAAGAAGAAAAGGTGGCCGCCCAACGTAGCCGGAGAAGAAGGACTGCTCCCGAACCAGAGATTCTTCTCGTGTCCCAAGCCCAGCGCCAGGGAGAAACGGGAAGGCGGATCCGCCGCTCCCAAGGGCTTCGCCACGATGCCTTTGGCCCTAGCCCGCTGGCTCATTCGTCTGTCGGTGCCCCCGGGAGGTCTCGTCCTGGACCCTTTCGCCGGGACCGCCACCACAGCGTGCGCGGCCATCTTGGAAACCCGGAGGTCCATGTCCTGGGAAAAAGATGAGCAACTCTGGGCAGTAGGACAATCCCGCATCCGCTACTGGCGACGCCAACGGGGCTAGCTGAATCCCGAAGAGCGGATAAAGACCAATAATGCCGCGTCCCCGTTGTATGGATCCGGACGACCTGTGGAAGCTCGGGGAAGCTTTTCTCAGTTACGCTGGAGAAGAAATGCTCTATTACGGCACCACGACCGAAAAACTAGACGCATTACTGGAAGACGGACTAGAGGCCCCGTCACACTGGGGCACGCTGGAGATGGCAACCCTGCGCGCAGAAGAAGCCGCGGAGGAAGACGGAGGGGACCCTGTAGTGATCACCAAGTCCATGACCGACTTTTCCACGACGGCCCTCCAGGCAGACGAGGACGCCATCAAAACTCCCGCCCAAAGCATCGTCGCCCGCAGCGAAGAACAGATTGCCGAGGAGTGGGAGAAGTCCGACAAGAGCTGGGAAGACTCTTTGGACCTGGCCGAGTCAGTCCTCTACGACGGCCACCTCGAAATATCGGAAGACGAGATCGACCACATCTAGGGTGCTGGAGAGCTTCCCTCGGTGTGCGCGCGAATCTTCACGGGCGCATCCTTCGGGCCACGCCAGTACTCCTTGACGACGCCCCACTCCTGACGCCGGTCTTCGCCGCGCCCCTTCCAGGTGCGGCGCCAGTGCCAACCCACCAGACTCTGGACAGCCGGGGATGAGCCGTTCCCAGCGATGTAGTCTCCGACTCCACGCACGGCATCGAAGCGCACGTCCTCACCCAGCACGTAGGACTTGATCTCCGGGGGCTCCCAGCAAAAGCGCTGCTTCTGACTCTTCGAGCCCGTCCGCGAGTGAGCCAGCTCCTGCGCCTTCGGGCTCGTCATCATTACTGCGGTGCCGAGGACAATGCGGGTCAGGACTTGCAGGAGACGCTCGTCGCGGTCCTCTACATCCAGACCAAAAGCTCCCTTCTCCGTGGCCGTGCTGTCCCCCCAGTCAGCGCAGGAGAGTCCGGTGCGCGTTAGCAGCAGGCCGTCGGAGGCCTGGGCCACGAAGCTGAACAAAGGCTCTCCAGGAACCAAGTTGTGGCGGTCCTCGGGGATGGCTTCGTACTGGACCACCTGGACCTGGAGGACGGACACCTCTTTCTCCGAGTAGGGAGAGAAAGCAGTAAAGATCCCCGGGGGAAGGGTGATCAAAAAAGCTTTCCAGGGCATCACAACATGAGAGGACGCCTCTTTGCTAATCCTGGTGGCCCCGAACGCCGAGGACCGCTTGGGGCGCAAGTCGACCCGAGGGAACCCGGACGCAGCCCAATCCGCGCCCCATCGAAGCTGAGTGTAAAGGCCTTGGGCGCCCGCCCCGCCGTCCGACAGGACCGGGGCCAACTCCGGAACCTTCTCGGACACCCACTCCACCACAGCGCATCTCCGGGCGTACTCCCCTTCCGCTTCGTAGATGAAACGATGAAGCCGGATGCTCAGCTCCACCAGCTCCTCCAATCCCGGACGCTGACCTTTACCGCGGAACAGAGACAGAGCGGATTTCTTGGCTAGGGGTCGCATGCCTTCGTTTACCACGAAGGATGAGGGGGTACTAGATCTTAATCTTCCGGAACAGAGAAGCCGGGCTCCCCACCACGTGATCCGCGAAGCCCAGGCGAACTGTGTCGGCAGCATCTAAGTAGCTGTCTTTCTTCAGGATTTCACGCAAGGCCGGCATCTTGATCTTGGTGTACTTGAGGATCAGTTTGTCGAAGATTTTCTGGAGGCGCTTCCCTTCCTCGACGTCGTTTTCCATATCTGTGAGGCGCCCCCAGGAGCAAGAAGAGATCTGGTGGACCATCACCCGCGAGTGGGTGGTGATGAACCTCTTACCTTTCTTCCCGCTGATGAGGAGCATCTGACCGCAGCTCATTGCCTTCCCCATGCAGAGGGTCGCCACGTCAGAACGGAGCAGCTGGATGGCGTCGTGGATGGCGATGAAGCTGTCGACGTGACCTCCATAGGAATCGATGACCAGCAGGATGTCCTTGGTAGGGTCTTCGCACTCGAACTGAAGGAGTTCGGTGACCACCTTTTGAGCCTTCTCCTCGTTGAAGCTGCCGGTGAAGTAAACGACCCGGTTTTTTTTGGCGGATACCGTGGAAGTCTCGTCTGCCATGAGA
>Ga0098033_1000625_pt1 | contig 15554 bp, 14 predicted proteins | sample 1_EtaG_FD_75049 | JGI IMG/M metagenome (GOLD analysis project Ga0098033, IMG submission 75049) | Marine viral communities from the Subarctic Pacific Ocean - 1_ETSP_OMZ_AT15124 metaG | ecosystem: Environmental > Aquatic > Marine > Oceanic | place: Pacific Ocean | collected 2015-01-07
AAAGTCTATCCTTAGCTCCACCATATAGCAATGCATCTATATCTATTTCACTTTCATCTATATGTTTAGTCTTAGGGTCATCCTTACCGAAGGCAAACCCTAACTTATCTTCAAATTCAGTTCTAAACTCTTCTGATTTAAATAAGTCTTGGAAATCATCTAGACTAACAGCAACATTATCTTCTTGCTTTAGAAGGTCAGTATTAGCTGTTTCTGCTATATTATTATTTATAACTTCTAATAATCCTATTTGATTTAATGCAAACTCAGTACCTTTAAGTGCAGCGTTTTGATTCTGTATAGTTTCTCCAATTGAATCACCTACATCAGCTGCTTGAGATAAACTGCTAAATGTATTTTCTTCTTGTTGACTTGAAACACTAGAGCCACCTGGAGTTTGAAATTGTTCAGGAAGCTTTATAATTTCATCTAGATTCTGTCCTGCTTGATTAAATTCAGCTGTCTTTAGATTAACATCTTCTCGATTTAATTTAAGATTATCATCTAACTGATTAAGAGTAGTATTAATATTTACCATATCCATTTGGGATTGTTGCTTACGATTAAAGAGGTCAAGTTCATGCTGTTGTGCAGATTCCAACCTATCCTTAGTTAGTTTGTAATCAGCTATATTATTAGTCATTCCAGCTATAATATTTAAAGCATCTAATATATCACTCATTTATTTTAATCCTCTCCTATTTGACCTACAGCTTTTTCAACTGCTGTTTTAGATGTTTTATATGCACGATGTCTTGATTCATATTCTGGTCTATCATGCATAGCAGTACCTCCCCAGAATCTACTTCTTTGTTGTCGTAAACTTCTATTTCTCTTAATATCACCCTTCCCCATTATAGCAGATGGGCCATAAGAAAGCATAGATTTTAATTCACTACCATATGCTTCTAAAGTATCTAATGCACTAGATAAATAAGTCTCACCAGCTTGAAACTTCTCTTCTCTAGCATCTTCATATTGACTGAATGCACCTGTCTCTCCAGTAACTCCTTCCATTAGGGTATCGTAAGCAAATTCTCTTGCAACCTTAGCATCTTCTAAAGTAGCAAATGATTTTTTTTCACCCTCTCTTATATTCTGGAAAGCATCCTGTGATGCAGCTGTTGCTTGTTCTATTCTTCCTTGATGAGCACCTGAATATGCTAAACCACTTGCTCCTGCGGCAGATTGTGCTCCACGAACTCCAGCCCCACCTTGAAGATTAGCTTTAATTCTTTCTCTAGCAGCTTGTCTAGAACTTAATTCCTTATCTGACTCTGCCTTTTCATATGTTCTTTCAATATCTTGATATATAGTACCAGTAGTTGCTTCAACACCTTCACCAAATATAGCTTCTTCATCTAATCCTGCTTCTGCCATTCTAGCTTCTAAATCTAATCTAGCTTGTTTTCTGGGGTCATCATCAGCATAATCTCCTGATTCTATCCATACATCTCTTAATGCTTCTAATTGTACATCCATAGATTCTTGAGCTGCACCTGATGTAGTATCCCATTCATCTTGTGAAAATCCTTGAGTCAAAGTAAGAGGCGTACCTTCAAGTTCAGAAGTATCAACTCCACCTTCACCTAAAGTAGTAAGTAAATCTTGAGATAATTCTCTTGGTTTAGCTCCCCAGTAGTCTTGAGATTCTCTAAGTTCACCCTTCCACCAATTTTTATAAGGGTCTTTAACTCCCTGCTCCCAACCTTGCTTTATATAAGTAGAGTGTCCCAGTCGTTGGAGATAAGGGGAAAATTCATTACCTGTATCAGCTGAATACGCTCCAGCACCTATTGCACCAGTACCTCCACCTTCATAAATATCTGCTTCTCTTCCTATATCACCACCCTCGCCCCTTAGCTGTGTTAGTCTACCTCCACCTTGATAAACACTTTTACCTGCAGTCATTTTACCAGTGCCTCCAATATTTCTTGTACCTAAACCACCTCCGCCACCTTTTTTCCATCCAGTGCCTGGAGCAAAAGAAGCAGAACCAGGAGCCATCATATGTTTAGCTCTAAATAAAGCTCTATCTGTTAATCCTGATTTTGTTTTAAAAGGGTCACCTAAACCTAAAAACCCCTGTCCTGCTCTCATTTTTTTCTTACCCATAACAAATCCTTTTTACGTTAATAAGTCTTCTAACATATCTAATGCTTTAACCCCTACATGTACTGCTGCATAGTATGGATTAGCATCAGCTCCAGCAACTCCTGCTATATCCATTGCCCCACCTACTCTATCTAAAGGAGTGGAATCCTTAGCAGTAAGTTTTACTGCTCCTTTTACTGGTGTAAGAACTTTACCTATACTTTCTTCAGCAACCTTTTTCCCTAATCCTTTTGCAGTTTTTTCTGCTATAGTAGCTGCAGCAGTTAAATCTTTAACTTCAAAATCTTTATCTGTTAATTCTTTAGTAGCACCTGCAATAGCTTGAAAATCTTCTAAAGCCTCCATTCCTGTATATTTTGCAATAGCTTCTTCGGTCTCTTCACTTTTCGCAATTGCATCTGCCATTGTATCAGTAACATTTCCTTTAATCTTATTAGCAACTTCCTTTATACCTCCAAATCTAGAAAGCATTTGATTGCCTTGTTCAATTTCTGAATCAGTTAATGAACCATCTTCAAGAGCTAAATCTAAATCACTTGCAACTTTATTAGTAACATCATCCAGTAACATTCCTGATTCATCTATTATATCTGAAACATCCCTACCTTCTTCTATTGGAGTTATAGTAGGGTCAACTGGTCCACCTTTAAGCCATTTCTTAAAATCTCTTTGTCGTTTAAATGGAGAACCCTTATAATCTTCAGGCAATGTTCCCCTCCATTCTCTTCTTCTATCATCAGGAAATAATATCTTATCTAATTCACTTATTTTTTCTTCAGAAAATGATGTTGCATCATCCTTTAAATTACCTAAATTTGTTAAAGCTTTTTCCTTTAAGTCTTCTAAACCACCAAATAATTTATCTCTCTGTAATTCTATATCAGTTAAAATCTGAGGTTTATCAGGTTTACCTACTTCAGTAACGTCCTTATCATCTTCCCAACCATAAAGTCTTTCATCATCAGCATCTAAATCAGCTTGAGGAATAGGTTCTGTCGCTCCGTATTTTTCAATAAGCAATTTATCCTCATCAGTCATATCCATACCATTTTCAGATAACCATCTTGCATGTTCTACATTTTCAGAAAGAGACCGTAATCCAAAATATTCTACAGGATTATAGTCATCTCCAGATAATCTATACTTATATCTTTTCTCCATATATTCAGCAAATTCAGGCTTTCTTTTCATTACATCTGCAAGTTCAGCAGAAGTACTTTTACTTTGATATATTTGTTCAAACTTAGGATTCATTGCAACGATAGGTTGTCCATATTGATTTACCAAATTACCAGTAGCCTTACTAGTTTCTTCATCTTCGCTAGGTTCAGCAGGAGCTTTCTCATCTTCACTAGGTTTAACTATTGGCTCTTCTTCAGCAAGAATTTCCTCTTCCGTCTCCTCTTCTTCCTCTTCATCTCCTCCTGGCAATTCAACTTCATTTAATAAAGTAATATCTCCTGAAATAATTTCCTCTTCTTTGTTAGATGTCTCATCACCAGATATTAACGTATCATCTGCATTAGACTCATCTACATCATTCAATAATGAAGAGTCAGCAGATATTTCTTCTACTTCCTCTTTTACAGGAGGAGCATGCTTATAAACAGAACTTTCAAATACATCTCCTAAATTATTCGAACCTTCAAATAAATCAATAATATTATTCCCTAAAGGTTCTCCAGATTCTAAGATAGTTGTTAAATTATCAGTATCAATGTTCCATCCTTTATCTTTTAGGTCTGTAAATAAATCTTCAACAGAATCACCATCCTTAAATGATTTAATAAATGCTTGCACATTTGGAACTTTCTTTCTCCATTGCCAAGGGAAATTCTTTTTAGACATATCAATAAATTGAGAATATGCAAGTTGAACTTCATATCTCTCTTTATCATCCATACCAATCCACATATCTTGTACCGATTGAAATTCTGTAACATCATCTAAAGGTTGAAATACTCCATCTATGTATTCTCCATATCTTTTTCTTTCAGATTTTAAATGAGGAGAGAAACCTGTTCCTGTGAAGTATTGACTTGTTGCTTTTAAATTCTTTCTATGTTTCTGGTCAGCAGTAAACTTAGATACTTCTTCATTAAACTTTGTTATTAAACCTTTCTTTTCTCCAGTATTACCTAGAGATGTATTCCCCTTCTTAGAGAATAAATTCTTTAAATTAATATTAGGTATTATCTTAATATCTTTTGGATTCATATCCATTATCTGTGATACTTGCTGAACATTATAACCATCATCAGCTAACGTAACTGCCACATCATCCTTAGCAGAATTAAACATAGCTAATGCAGTTTCATCTCCACTTTCTAAAGCTTTCAGAAAATTATCAAGTCCATTTTTCTGGTCCTTATATATACTGCCAGTATCAAATAAAGAAATAGCATGAGCTGCAAGACCTTTTTTTGTAGGTCTAACTCTATTATAAGTAGGTTGGAGTAAGTCTTCTAAATATCCGAATAAACCTATATCATCCATTCTAGACGAAGTATTTTCAAATAATTTATAAGGAGTATTTATCTGCGAGTCAAAGTCTTTATAATTAGCAGAGTATTTATCTGATTTTAAACCAGACCTCTCTATAGCAGCATTACGAAGCTTATCATTAGCTGTTCCCATACTATGAGCAAATGCAGCTATCTTTGCAGCGTTTGTTAATCCTTCTAAAGGAGCATCAACTCCTTCTTGTTCTTCGGGAAGATAAAAAGTATTACTACCACCTCTATTTCTAAATGTACTTCTTGCCATAAATTAACTCCTTTTTATCAATATAATATAATACTGTTCTCTATAATCTTCATACTAAAAATTTGCTCCAAAAAATACTGCATCATCCTGTTGCGTTATATCTAGATAAGGATTACGACTTGTACCAGTAGAATCCTCAAAATAAAGTCCATTATAGTCAGTTGAACCAGGAGGAGGAAAAGACCCTCCAGTATTATCGATATCTCTCTGTGCTAATAAACATATATTTAATCTATCTTGTCCTGCTATATCTAATAATGCATTTTGTCTCAATATTATTGTATTATAACCCCCCGTACTCCATCCACCAGTATTAGTACCATAATATGTAGCAGCGCCTGTAAAATCACCCCTTGGGTCCCAATCTTGTATTGAATCAAAATCAGCAGTAGTTATAGCACTCTCAATATCAGAAGTAGCTTTTACGGTATGTACAACATTTATATTCCCATTGGTTCTTCCATAAATATACAATCTACCTGCTTTAGGAACATGAGTTACTCCAGTAGTATTAAATGAAAAAAAACAACGAGATACATAGTATCCACCCCCTCTACCTGGTGGAGCTAATGAAGCCCTTATTCCTACATTAGAAAATGTTATGTTTGAACTGGCTTGGTCTCCAGTCAAAGTCTCATGAGCATCAGCCCAAGTTGATTCAGCATTTCTAGAAACATATCCATCTATAGTAGGATATATAGTCATTAAATTTCTACTTTTGGCATATAATAATTACTTTGTATCTTTGTATAATAGTTATCTTCTGGAATAACAGATACTTGTTCATAACTTACTGAATCAAATGCATAAGGATTGTCTTCCTTTTCAAAATTATTCCAATATGTTATCTTACCACCTGACTTAATCCTAGCAAGTGCAAAATCTTTAAAATTATCATAGTTTTCATCCATAAAAGTATCAAAGAATATTCCATCATATGTACCCAATCCACTCACACTATTCCAATCTCCCTCAATTACTGTTACATTGGACTTACCTATTGCCCAAGTGTTTAATCTCTCTAAAATCTGTGGATGTATCTCTATAATAGTATGTGAGTTAACTCCCTGTGCTTGTATGTAATCTGAACATATACCCATACCAAATCCTATCTCAAGTATATCTCCACTATTATGACAGATAAATTCAGCAGATTTCTCCATTATAGGAGCTTCCCAATTCATCATTACTTCCATAGAACATACTGGGTCCCATATCTGATTATCACTAAATGTTAATGTATTATCTTTAAATGCCATTAGAAATTATGTGTTATAGTTGCATAAGCTTGTTCGGGAGTAGTTGAAGACCAAAATATACTTATAATATCTGTTTTATTTCCTGTTGTTGTTAAAGTAGGATTTGCACCTCCTGCCCATAATAATGTAGCACTACCATCTGCTGGGTTACCTACTCCACCTGTAGCACCTTCCCATACTTTATAATTAGTAACAAGTCTCTCTCCTGTACTATCTTGCTTTAACAATAAAACAAAATTACCAGACATAGTTCCAGGAAAGATAAAATTCAAATCATTAACATTCCCATCTAACTCTAAAAATTGTTTATTTGTATTTCTAAAATCAACATCAGTATCATGAGCTCCACCTCCAGCTATTATATCATTGTCACTATGTCCTGTAGTTCCTCTAGCAAATCCTACAGAACCGCCCATAACAATAATATTCCCATCAGGGTCATCTTCAAAAAATCCCATCATTTGGTTGCCACCAACATAAATTCTTAATACATCATCTGCATCACTATATATATATGTATTAGTATCTGCCCCCAAAATAAGCTTCTTATCATCATTTAATGTCATATCACCAAGAGGAGCAAAATCACCACTACTATTTAGTGCAGCTAGAGTAGTACTATCGTCTTTAAATGTAATAGCTCCACCATCAGCATTTAATTCTATATCTCCACCTACATCTAATATTAAATCTGCATCAGCAGGAGTACCACCTACAGTAGTTATTGTACATACTCCAGCAGAAGATATATCTGTTTTCAAATAATTATTGGCATCATAATTAACTTTAAGTTGGTCTGCAGTTGTTGAAGTCAAATCAATACGACCATTTACATCCAGCAAATCATCTCCTAATGACATTTGTTGCACTCCACCTACAAGCCAATACATAGCTCCTGCATCAGCGTCTCCTCCAACAGTAGCTGATACAAATTGAACATAGTCTAATCCCTTTGCTTCAGTATTATAGACTGCAAGTATTTTAAAACACTCATCATCAGATGAGCCCATTTGCCATGTAGGATTACCATCTACTACATCTCTAACTATTTTAGTTGAAGACTTTCCTAAAGTATGAGTATTATTAGCATCTAACTTTACTACAATATCATCTCCTAAAGCTGCTATTTCATGATTATAGGGACTTTCCTTAGGCAACCTAGGCTTAGCTACCAATCTATCTCTATCGTACTTAGAATCGGTTTTTTCTTCTAGGGGAATTGAATACCATTTTTGAGCATACTTTACAAATAAATGCAAACCTTTCTTAGGTATCCTGCGTATAACTATATCACCTGAATGTCCTTCGCTTCTAGCTGGATGACCCTTACCAGTTGTAATTACTTTCTGCTTACGAGCATTTAAAGCATTTAATTCTTTTTTAGATTTCAGGCTCACTAATACTATTACTCCTTACGGTTCTATACTCAATAGCATAGTCATTTATTTCTATTTTTTGATTAGCAGCAAAACTTAATTTAAGTTGTATTGTATACACATCTTTAATCCTAACTATACTATTATCAGTGGAATCTTGTTCCATTTGAAAAGTGGTCCCTGAATTATAAATAGGAGTTAAAGATAATCTTCTACCACCTGTTCCTGCAGTCATACCATATCCAAATAACTTCCAAGTATCATTATTGTGAAATCTATAATGTACCTTCAATGAAACCATAGCTTGACTAGTAGTTCCTGTAAATGTTATAAAAAATTCATTTATTTTCTTTTTAGCATGGGGGTCTCCCATATCAAACATTCTTGTATATATTTCAGCATTAGATGTATATACATTATCACTATCCCATTTTTGTATTCTCGAAGTAGCCATTATGAAGGATTCCCTGGATTTCCATCTAAACCACTAGAACCAAATACCATTGTAACTAATGTTCCATCTTTAAGAGTTATAAAATTAGTACAATCTTTATTTTTTACTAACCTTTCTTTTCCAGTAGTCCAACTACCAGTATTAAATTCAAATACATATACATCAGCTTCTGCTGCACCAGTCTCAGCACTTGCATCTATATTTCTTTTTATAAGTAAAAGATTATCCAGAGGAGCATATGCTATTATAGCATTATCTGAAAAGAAATCTTGCCAAGTATTTAAATCAAGTAATCTTTGTGTGTCTTCAGTAGAAGATATCATTAAATCAACAACATCATCTCCTTCATATTTAAATACTCCAAACTTATTAGCCCATGCAATTCCATTAGCTATATCTATTATATGATATGGTTTAGATACACCTCTATATTTATGTGTAGATTCTAAGAATGCTGTCTGTAAATCAGAATCAGCTACATTAATTATATACATTGCCTTATTTTTAAATTGAAGTAACCTACCATGAGCAGATTTTAATCCAGTTATAACATCACCATCACTAGTATCTACATCTATTATATTATACGGTGTAGGGAATACATCAAACATATTTACAGGAGAAGCTATCATTCTATCATTATATACCCTATTAGCTCCTGCTTCATCAGTATACTTAACACCAGCTATCCAAACTCTTCTTCCAGTTATAGTGGCATGTTGATAGGCAGCAGTTAAAGATTTAGATGAACTATCATATCCTATTCTATTTTCAAATGTATCATCTTCATCAGTTGATATTATATGAACATAATCAGTTGCTCCACTAGTTGAATCTGCTGTACCTGTACAAGTATTTAAAGCAGATTCTGTTGTTGATGCTCTCCAAGGATATATCTGTATCCCAGAATGATTTAAAAATCCATCTGTAAAATGCACCATACCTACGTGATAATATATACTATAATTATCTTCTTCCTTTGAATGCCATAATCTTATACCAATCATACGACTATCAAATATCCAATCACCCCCAGCAGTCTCAGTTGCTGTAGGAGGATGACATAATTGTCTTATCTTTAAACTACTATTATTTTCAAAATCCCATGGAGTACTAACAGTACCCGCAGCATCTATAAAACTTGCAAGTGGGTCAGTATCTGTATTTGTAAAATCATGAGTAGGTAATGATTCTGAGCCATCTGAATAAACAGCACTGGCATAGAATTTATGCTTACCACTCCAATCTCCTTCATTAGATGATACTTCAAAAGCAAATTTCCATCTATTTTTAGTAAGATAAGATGCATTCATCCAATCAGTACCACTTCCATTAAAGTCATTAGCATCATCATAGTTAGCAGACCTAATTAATCCAGTAGTTGCAGTACCTCCTCCTTCATAATCAATAGTATATGCATCTTTCCAAGATAAGTCTTGACTCATTATTTCATGACCTACTATAATATCGTTAGCTATTCCACATAAATTACCTGTTTCAAAATATTGTACTACTTTAGGAAGATTGTTTGATGCGAAAGTTCCATCGCTTAATCTTAAAGCTCCACCTTCAGCATACATAATAGGTTTAGCTGAACTAGCACTAGACCAGCCTATATTATTTAAACTAGTATCATTAACCCATCCTCCAATATCTTCAGAATGTATTTGTAATTTAGCAGCATTATTAATAAATGCAATTCTCTCATCATCTACTCTTGTTACTCCTGTACTTCCAGTAGGATATATTGAGAAAGAGAAATTACCAGCTGTCCCTGCTGTAGTAGAAGTTACAGTTAAAGTTCCAGAAGAATCTTCAGCATCAACAGCACTACCTTGAGCTCCTCCATCAATATCACCATTAAAATGGTTAGCCCAGTTAGTTGCAGTATTACCAGCATCTCCATATACTTGAAGATGTTCAGTTCCGTTTATATCTATAGTCCATGCATTACCTGCCGCTGCAGTACCACTAAAAACAACCTGTTCAACTTGTGCTATCTTAGGAGAGCCTTGTCCCAATCCAATTTGACTAAGAGAAGCCCATGTATCTTCATTGCCATCCTCTCCTAAAAAATGAGATTTTACAGTTGCAACAGTTGGTGTTTCTCCATAAGTAGGTTCATCAATATCGTCAAAATAATCCATCCACCAATTTAATGCTCCTTTCCAAGAGTCATGGTCTGTAGGAGCTCTATCATGTCCTGACATCCCTGCTACCATAACTAAATCAGGAACAATAGTATCTGTACATATTTCACCTTGCATACTATCATCTGCCCAAAGATTGAATATTCCACCTTGATAGTTAGTTCCATTAGTTGCATCTTCCCAAACATTATCACCATCTTCTATATTAGCAATAGTTGCTATTTGGTCATCATCTCTTTGGAAAGTAGAACAAAGTGTATAACAAGCTCCAGATGCAGTAGTTTCAAATATTCTTATTCCACCACCAACTTCTTCAGCTTCAAATCCTGAAAAATCTTTATTTTCATTAATAGCTGCTACAATAGCATCTGTTAAATTATCTGCAGTACCAACGCCATAAACTAAATTAATATTATTTACTGAACTAAAATTAGAATCAAATTCATAACTCATTGGATGACCTTCAAAATTATCAACATCTTTTAAATCACATATTACAAGAAAGTTATTTCTTCCATAGTCTAAAGCAGCTCCTGTTCCAGGAATACCATTTAATTCTTGATTATATGTTTCGTTATAATCAGTCCCATCTGTACTACCAGCAGCATTAAATGTAGTTACATTCCAAGGCATTCTATATTTGCTTCCAGTATATGTAGCTCCATTGGGCAATGTACCTGTAGTATAACTGCTTTCACTAGCTAATTTAAAATCTGAACTACTACCAGTTCCAAATAAAGGAATAGGATTACCAGCAGGAGTATAGTCTACACCTGTAGCATCAGTAGGAGTCCATTTTTGTAGAAATATCCCTAAGACTATACAATTCCAATCACTATCAGCTCTAGTTATAGTAGCATCACCATCAACAGAACTTACAGAAGTAGGTCTTATTATATTCCCACCTTGAGTATTTGAAGGTTGTTCTGAAAAATCGATTATACCTGTAGCTTGAACACCATCAGTTCCATATGTAGGAGTAGTATGAGCAGCTAACATTCCACTAACTGGAGTAAATCCCCAACCTGAATTATAAGTAGCAAGTCCATAACCTGGTATAGGAGTTCCTGTTGCTTCAGTTTTTGTAATATCTCTAACAGAAGCTCCCATATTTGTTATCTTACCTATATTATCTACATGCACATTTTGAAGAAACTCTTGTTCATTGGATAAAATATCACGAGGGTCAGCACTATTATTCTGACCCCCGTGGAATTTGTCTATCTTTATTACATCTTTAGGCATTAGTTATCGCTTCGAAGACCCTTTATAAATCCCCTCACTATTGAACCAAAGATATTATCTATTATATCTATAAACCATGGTTCGATTTGACTATTCCAAATCTTCTTAGAGAATTTCCATTTCCCTAGTCCAAGTGTCATAGCACTACCTATACTGCTAAATGTAGTTTCGACTACACTACATATATGTTCATTGGGTATCTTCTTGAGGATATATAATACTATACCCCCACCTCCAACTCCACCTATTAATCCTGCATTACTCATTAAAAAATCTAACATATAAATACCTCCTAGTATTTTCTTTTATTAAGTTTCTTTTTACCCTTAGGTTTACTATTAGGTTTAACACCCATTATCTTTTTCTTCTTTAATTTCTTTTTTGGTGGCCTACCCTTTGCACTACCATATGTTCCTTTACCCTGAGGCATAAGATTCTCCTTTATTTATCATACCATTTATCTTCTTTAACATCTTTATTACATTTACATTTACAAGTTACCTTTTCTAATTTCTTTATCCTAGCCTCTAAGTCTTTTTCTTTTTTCTTAATCTTCTTCAAAACAAGTTTAAGGATAGTTTCTATTATTAATTTCTGTGCTATCATCCTATAATAACTTCTCCCCACAATGTAGTTTTACCTTTTATTATTTCAACTACTTCTACTTTAAAATTACCACCTTTAAACCAATCAACTATTGCAAATGCATGATTCCAATTAGTAAGTACACCTCTTAACCAATCCTCATCTGTCTCTATATCTTTTAGACATCCTAAACTCCATGAACTTCTAGTCCCATCAAGATTAGTATGAGTATACCTTTGTAAGTCATGAGTATGTCCATACATAACACTTTTCCCATAATGGTCAAGATGTTTATGTGCATGATATTTAGTTGTAAACTTACCATGAGTAAAGTGTAATTTACCTATTCTTAAAATCTTCTTTCTATTGTAAGGATGATATTTATATCCTCTTTCTTTTAATCTTAAAGCATTTTCAGTCATATATTGCTTTAAATAAGGATATCTTTCTACAAATTTATCTAACCAAACTTCATGATTACCTTGGACAAAATGTCTTTCTTTTACTCCTGCTTTATCAAGAGATTTATCTATCCAATCCATACCTGCATTTACCTCAGCAACATCAGAGTCCAATAAAGGAATTAAATCTTCCATTGGTTTAGCACTTCTTCCTCTCCAGTAATGAGTACTAAAATATCCCCACTCTCCTGTATCACCTAAATCTATATAAATATCTGGTTTTACAATTTCTATTGCTTTCTTAACAACACTGATAGCATCAGGGTCATGTAACGGGAAATGCTTATCAGGCGTTACTATTGCCCGTTTTACAATCCTCTTATGTTTATTTCTTGTATTCTTTATAGGTTTTAACTCCTATATAAATTATAGTTGCTATTCCCACTCCTGCTCTAACTGCAATTGGTAGCCATTCAATCCATGTTATTGTCATTCCACCTACCCCTGTAGCAACTGTTTTTAGACTATCTATCATAATGCTCCTATTATATCACTTAATCGATTAGCTCTATTAGGGGTCTGTCTAGCCCACCTAGAATCAAGCATTTCTTTAGAAGCCATTCTAAACTCTTTGTTTTCTAAATAGAGTAATGTTTTTTTAAACATAGAGACTCCCGACACCCCCATTTGATAGCACATTTCATATATCACATCTTGTCCAGCAATAGGTAAATCTTTTACAAATGAAAATCTTTTATTAACTCTATCTATTAAAGAATCTAACTTTCTTCTTAAAATCATTTCAGATATATCCTCATCAAGTACAAGGTCTTTAATTGCAAATCCATATCCTATAGTATCAATCCCTAAACTATCTTTATATACTCTATCTCTAAAGCCTTCTGATAACTTAACTGCTTTTAATAAATCATTTGTCATTTATTCTCCTGTAAAGGTTGAACTACCTGCTAAAGCTTGTGCTTCAGACTTGGTTAATATACTAAAGTTTGGGTAACTAACACTAGCTCCTAATGCAACTAACTCTGACATCACTCCTTCTTTAACTGACCATTCACCTTTAACTATACAAAAGGCTTTATCATGTGAGTATCTAGGAGCACCTACTTTACCTGCAAATATCATCTCATGCCATGTTGGTGCAGACTTATAAGTTACCGTCCCATCATCTGCTACTGATTCCACTAAAGGATATAATTCTTTTATCTTAGTCCCAACAGCACTATTAAATGCACTGCTAGGTATACAAAAATACATTTCATAATGTGCCATTATCTGTGACTCCTTTTACCTGCGTTATAATTTCTTGCTATTTCCTCTTCTGCGTCAGCATCAATTGATACACTGCCATCAGTTAATACCTTAGTATATAATAGGACATCATCAATTTGTCCATTAAATCCATTTACTTCATTTTCCTTTGCTCCTATAACAGGAGTAGCACTTGTAATTGCTGAAGCCATACTCCCAACATCTGTTGCAGTTTCTGTAGCTTTATATTTTCCATCTACATATATTTTCAGGGCACCTGCTCCTCCAGCATAAGTAACTACAATATGATGCCATGTATCAACTGTTATAACTGCACCAGAGGATATACTTACATCATCACTGCCATCATTAATTTTTAATACTGGTTGGTTTCCAGTACTAATATATAAAAACCATCCATGGGTTGAATCTTCCCTATTGTCAAAAATATGTTGCTGTTGTCCTAAATATGCTGATTTTATCCAGCAAGATATAGAAAAAACATCACTATTTTGCACACTACCAGTTACTTTTACAATATCATGCACAGCAACCCCATCTTCAACAGAAGAAACAGAGTTCAAACTATTAGTATCCTTCTGCCTATTCATTAAGAAACCTTGATTATCTCTAGAAGCATCTACTCCTGCTGGGAGTAATAGGGTTTCATCGCAAGTAACAGTACCATTAAAAGTTGTTACAGTAGGATTTTTTAAATCTTGCCAAGAAGCAAGTCCATTGTTTCTCCAGTAACCAACTATATTACTTTCTTGAGAATGAGTTAAAGCATCTATTGCCTTGCCATCATTATATAATTCACTTACCTCTGCTTGTGTTAAATTAACATCAAATATACCTACTTCTGTTATAGCACCATTAGCATAAGTAGCTCCTAATTCACTAGCTCCTATCCATACATCTCCAGCTAAAGATTCCATTGCAGTATAAGGGTCATTATCATCTGTAGTTAATGCTTGTGATTCTCCATTTATATATAATCTTATTCCAGTCTCAGCATTACTTTCATCACCATCATATGTAGCTACAACATGAATCCATTCATTTTCATAAGCTGTTAATATATCACCTGTTCTTGCTCTTTCCCATGCTGCTGCACTCTCATCATATAATAATAATTGTAATTCTTGACTTGCTGAAGCATGAAATCTATATTCTCTATTTCCACTCTTATATTTTTCTACTATTGGAAAAGAAGTAGCATCATTCATATTTATCCATGCAGATATTGAAAAAGCTACATCAGCTGAAAAACTATATTTAGTTTGGTCACCAATTACTACCTTATCATCTACTCCATCAAACCAAGCTAACTGATTATAAGATTGTAATGCTGTTTGAGGTATATCCAGTTGTTGGTCTGCATCTGTCCAACCTGTAGCTGTGCCTATTTCTTTTAATTCAATATCATCTATCCAATTATCTTCTGCAGCGGTAACGGATACATCATCTATTCTAAAAGTAGTAGCAGTCCCAGAGGCAGCATTATATATCATAAGTTTACTTGCAGTATTTGTAGCAACTATAGTTTTTGTATATACAACAGGGTCAGCAGTAATTGTAAATGACGATGAAGCTGTGCCAGCAAAATTAAAATGTATAGTAGGAGTAGTTCCTAAAGCAGTTTGTTCTAATTCAGCTTTTATAGTATAAGTACGTCCTATTACAGGAGTAGTAAATTTATCATTAGCAAGTTGTACTCCCTCATTAGCTACATCAGTTTCAGTTTCTACTTGAAGGGTTGTACCCTCAACTGTAACATTTCCACCAGCTATATTATATGCTGTCCAATCATGGCCGCTGAATCCAGTTTGATTTTTAGCATCAGTTATATGTTCAGCAGTTTCAGTATTTCTCATTCTGAGATAATTACCAGTTGCATTTGTAGCTACAAAATCTATTGAATTGTTTATAAA